>Ga0228535_1001693_pt1 | contig 29565 bp, 25 predicted proteins | sample SJ1metagenome_FD_168457 | JGI IMG/M metagenome (GOLD analysis project Ga0228535, IMG submission 168457) | Enriched culture of PCE-dechlorinating microbial communities from Ithaca, New York, USA - SJ1 | ecosystem: Engineered > Modeled > Simulated communities (microbial... > Unclassified | place...
CCCCGAGCTGAAAACGAAGACCCTCCCGTCACTCTTGTTGATGTATGATCCTGCAGGCCGTGGAATCTCTTTCAGTTCCCAATAAATGTGTGCCATAAAACACTCCAATTAACGATTACCAATGGTAATCATTATTATAAAGGTTTTATGATACTAAATCAAGAAAAATCGATAAAAATTATCTCGTTGCAAGTAAGATATTTATGCTGAAATGCAGAGAGAATATATTGGTCTATTTAATTATGGCCGTTTACCTGTTTACTGGTAATTGACGTATAAGTGAGACATAGAGGGAATGGTTTGGAATTTTACAGTCCAGTCAATATCGTCCCCAGATATTCCATATCCTCTCTGCTGTAGCGCTGATCGATCTGTACACTCACCACATGGTCGTAGATGTAGGAGGCGTGGGGATACTGTTCCTTGTTGGTAAGCATGGGGGGAAGGGGCCAGTAGACGGTGCTCGTTATACCCTTTTGTTCGAGCTGCTGTCGAGCTTTCGCTCTGTTCTCACTGTAGAATGAGAAGTGACTCGGACAGGTATTTTCATCAAGGCTTTGGAAGATCGGTTGGCATTGAGAGGATGGATGAAGAGAATCAAGCACTGTTTGGTAATTGGCCCTGCGTTTTTCAATCATCTGTGTCGGGTCGAGGTTGTTCAGAATGGTAATGGACTTTTCATCGCTTTCAAAGGCGTCGAACATGCGCCTGAGGCGCATCTCCGTCTCCCAAAACACCGAGGATGCCAATTCGTTGTATGAGTCCTTTCCGGTCTTGATGGCAAGCTTGCGGTATTCCATCGCCTTGTAGCGGCCTTTGAGGTGTTCTTCGTCGGCTCTCAGCGGTTGTATTGAGAATGAACCTTGTTTCTTGATTGCGACACCGCCGCTTGCTATTCCAAACCATTTGCGCACACTGCCTGCATAGTAATCAGCACCCTCATAGTGTCCATCGCTGGAAAACATGCTGTGGGTGGTGTCCTGAAGGATCGTAATGTTTCTTCTCTTGCATTCATTCAGAAAAGCCTTGTCATAGCGGCTGAAGCCGTAGTATCCGCAAAGGTTCAGCACCGAGACGTCCTGCAGGTCTTCGGCCTTGAAGCATGGTTTGAGTTCTTCTGTGTCGACATCGTAGAAACGCAGGGCGTACCCCGCCTTCACGTAGCTGGCGAGCACCGTCTCACAGGTGTAGGCGGGAACGTATGCCAGCTTTCGCCCCATGGTGGTCGGACAATCCAATAAACAGGCATACAGTGCGCATCGGCCGGAGAGAAAGTACTGGACATCAGACCCCCTATCCAAAAAGAAAGAGGATGGTTTCCCCCCAATTTCCTGCAGGGTGAACATGCATCCGATGCGTATTGCCATATCAGAAGCTCCTGATGGTCTCTTCGTCGATTCTCAGCAGAATTTCCTTGGCAAGGCGGACTGCCTGCTCGACATCGAAGAGGGAGCTGATCCCGTAATGGGTGTGGGCATACCGGACAGGGATTCCGATGACAATGGCAGGAATACCCTCATTGGCCAAGTGAATCGGGGCGCCATTGGTCGCTCCTGCACTGCGGACAGCCTCCTGGACCGGGATGTCAAGCTGGCGGGCAAGGTCGAGCGCATAGCGCTGGAAGCGCGGGTTGGTGATCATGCGTGAATCGATATGGCGCAGCATCGGGCCCTTTTTCAGGCAGGTTTGGGCCTGATAGGCAGGTACTACGGTATCATCGGCGGGACATCCTTCAAAGACGATGGCAAGGTCTGCCTTGATCGTGTTGGCACTGACAATCGAGCCGCGCGTTCCCACCTCTTCCTGGCTGGAGAAGTCTCCAACAAGGTTGACCTTCAGCTTTGTCCCCTGCAGCTCCATGAGGGTGGCAAGGGTGCTTGCGCAACCGATTCGGCAGTCGAACGCCTTGCCGATGAACAGGCCGTGTTTCTCATCGTAGGTGCAACTGACATCGGGGACTACCGGGGCGGCTATGCCGATCCGGTAGTCGTTGATGACCTCTTCACTGCTGCCGGCCCCTACATCGAGTACTAGGTTTGTAATCTCAAGAGGAGCCTTTTTCTCTGCCTCACTCATGAAGTGCGGCGGCTTGCTTGCCACTACTGCAGGGATGTAGAGCCCATCCTTGTTGCGGATGCGTACCAGGTGGGCGGGGACATTTGTCACGATCCAACCACCGATGGTGATGAACTCAATCATCCCGTCGGGCCTGATCGCCTTGACCATGAAACCGACCTCATCGGTATGGGCATTCAGCTGAACGATGGGCCTTCCGCTTTTGTTTTCATGTCGGTAGAGGTAGAGGTTGCGCATCCGGTCTTCCTCGAAGGTTCCCAGGCCATTGCCTTCTTCTCGGATGACGGTAAGCACTTCATCTTCGAATCCGCTGATGCCGTTGGCATCGCTGATGCGCTGTATGCTTTGAATGAGGTCTTGCGTATTCATGGACTTTGTCCTTTAGGATGGAAAGAATTCTACATTAAAACCAGACAGAAGCATCACAAGAGACCTGATGATGTGCAGTAATGAACGTATGTCCGCCTGCAATAGCTTCTGCCTGGAACCTATAACCTGTTATTTGGAAACCTTGACGGTCTCCAACCTGTGATATCCGATCGGGTCGAGGACGAAGCCTTCGACTTTCTTGTTTGCACCGGCGGTGATTGCGGTGTAAATGATCGGAGCGTTGTTTGCGACTTCCTTCAATTTGATGGCCAGATCCTTGTAGGCTGCATCACGAACCTTGGGGTCGGCGCTGGTGCGGCCCAGCATGACCAGACGGTCAACCTCGGGATCTGCAATGAAGGAACGGTTGCCGGGAGCTCCCTGTTGCGAGCTGTGCTGCAAGGAGTAATAGGTGTAGTCGGCATCCTTGGTGGAAGTGACCCAACCGAAATACCCCATGTCATGCTCACCTGCGGTGGTGCGGCTGATGAAGGTACCGAACTCCATTACCTCAACCTTCACGGTGATGCCGATTTCCCTGAGCATTTCCTGAATGGCCTGACACATCTCAACACGACTCTGGTTGTTGTTCACCCACAGCGTTGTACTAAAGCCGTTGGGATAGCCGGCCTGGGCGAGCAGCTGCTTTGCCTTGGCGGGGTTGTACTCCCATACACCGGTGGAGTAGTAGCCGTACACAGCAGGGGCGATGATCTCATCGGCTGGAGCACCGGTGCCGCTGTTGACGGTGTCAACCAGCAACTGGCGATCGATGGCCATGTTGATCGCCTGACGGACCAGCTGGTTGTTGAACGGGGGCTTGCGCATGTTGAAGGAGATGTAGAAACAAGTCAACGACGGAGCTTCCAACAAAATGAGGTTCTTGTTCTCCCTGACCCGCTTCATATCGGAAACCAGAACGTCATAGACGATATCCAGCTCACCGGTCTCCAGTGCGATGGTTCTCTGTGAAGCTTCAGGAATGACCTTGATGATCAAATTCCTTGTCTGGGGGGCGCCCTTGTAGTACTGGTCGAACGCCTCTAGCTTGGTATTGTCGTTCTGGGTCCAGGAAACGAACTTGTAGGGTCCGGATCCGACAGGCTTGGTCTTCAGGATGTCCTGGTTTGCAGAGACATAGTCCTTGGGAACAATGGCGGCAAAGGGAACCGCAAGGTTGCGCAGCGTCGGGCCGTACGGGGCCTTGGTGGTGACAAGGACGGTGTACTGGTCCTCGATCTTGACTTCCTTGATGAAGTCAACGATGTAAGAAACCGATCCGCTTGCAATTGCACGGTCGAGGGAGAATTTTACGTCATCGGCATCCAAGGCTTCACCATTGTGGAACGTCAGGCCCTTGCGGATAAAGAACCGATACGAAGTAGGGGAGACTACCTCCCACTTCTCAGCAATCTGGGGGACAACCTCGCCGGTTACCGGGTCGGTGTCCACGAGTGTGTCAAAGATGTGGTTGGTGACTGCGACAGCGGGGGTCTCCTTGCCGATGTGGGGATCGAATGAGGTGACATCCGCACCTTGTCCAACAGTAATCGTATCCTTGTAGCCTGTTGCGGCTGTTTTGGACGATTCTGCGGACCCGCCCGCGAAGAGGGCTGCGCTGCAGAGCAAAACGAGTAGCACGGTCAGCATCTTTTTCATGGTCTTTTCTCCTATTTCTTTCATTGACCCTTTGGCAGGGGCAATGAGTTACACCAAGGTACAGGCAACGAAGTGGCCAGGCTGTACTTCCTTCAGCGGAATATCGGCCTTCCTGCAAGCATCAGAGACATACGGACAGCGTTTGGCAAACCGGCAACCTGGAACGGGATCGACAGGACTGGTCAACTCTCCCTGGAGTAGCACACGGTTGACCGCATAATCGGGGTCGGGAACAGGAATGGCGGACAGCAGGGCTTGGGTGTAGGGATGCAGAGGTTTCTCAAAGAGCAGCGATGAAGGAGCGTGCTCCACAATCTGCCCCAGGTACATGACGACTATGGTATTGGAGAGGTGCTTGACCACCGAGAGGTCGTGGGTGATGAAGAGGTAGGTCAAGCCGAATTCATCCTGGAGATCCTGCATGAGATTCAAAATCTGAGCCTGGATGGAGACGTCCAGGGCTGAAACCGGTTCATCGCAGACTATGAACTTTGGATCGAGGGCGAGGGTGCGGGCAATGCCGATGCGCTGCCTTCTTCCCCCATCGAGTTCATGCGGATAGCTGTTGACCAACCGGGGAGACAAGCCGACGAAATCTATCAACTCCAAGACACGTTTTTTCAGTTGCGCTCCTTGTTTGCGCGTATAGATCTTTTGGATGAGCAGGCTTTCGCCAATGGTCTCGCTGATGGTCATCCGTGGATTAAGCGAAGCAAAAGGGTCCTGGAAAATGATCTGCATATCGCGTCTGAGGGCCTTCACCTCTTGTTTTCCCATGGAGGTTATCTCCCGTCCTTCGAAAAACACCTTGCCGTCTGTCGGTTCATGCAGGCGCAATATTGTTCTGCCAAGCGTTGTCTTGCCGCAGCCCGACTCCCCGACGACACCCAGCGTCTCGCCCTTGTTCAGGGTGAAGGAGACATCGTCCACAGCATGCAGCGTTCCCTGATTGGTGTGAAAGTATTTCTTGAGGTGTTCCACCTTGAGCAAGGGCTCAGCCATTGTGTACCTCCTCCCTTGCAAGAATGCAGCGCACCTGGTGGGTTGTACTGACTTGATAGGATGGCGGGACGTCCTGTTTGCATACTTCACTCGCGTACTGGCAGCGGGGTGCAAACTTACATCCCGGCGGCAGGTCGGTCGGGTCGGGCATCATGCCCTTGATGGGACTGAGCCGTTTCACTTCCTTGTTCAGGGAAGGGATGGACCCAAGCAGCCCTTTGGTGTAGGGGTGGGTGGGCCGTTTGAATATATCGCTCAGCGTACCCAGCTCAATAATCTGGCCTGCATACATGATTGCAACACGGTCGCAGTTCTGTGCCACCACCCCAAGGTCGTGGGTGATGAGCAGCATGGCGGTGTTGAGCCGATTCTTCAAGGCGGTGATCATATCGAGCACCTGGGCCTGGATGGTTACATCCAAGGCTGTGGTAGGCTCGTCGGCAATAAGCAGAATGGGATTGCATGCCAGCGCAATGGCGATGATGACCCGCTGCTTCATTCCCCCAGAGAACTGATGGGGATACTCATGGCTGCGCGATGCGGGAATGCCAACCATCTCCAGCATGGAGAGCGCCTGCTTTTCCATCTCCTCCTTGCCCAGAGCCTTGTTGTGGGCTTCCACCACTTCCATAATCTGGTCCCCTACGCTCATGACAGGATTGAGACTGGTCATGGGATCCTGAAAGATCATGGAAATGCTGTTGCCGCGGATGGAGCGCATCTGTGCTTCGCTCAATGTGAGCATGTCCTTGCCTTCGAAGAAAATCCTTCCGGATTTGATGATACCCGGAGGGGACGGAATCAGGCGCAGGATGCTCCGGGCAAGGGTTGTCTTTCCTGCCCCGGTTTCTCCCACCAGACCCAGCGTCTCCCCTTTTTTCATGGAAAGGGAGATATCGTTCAGTGCATGAACCACCGCATCATCGGTTTCGTAGTGGACGGTAAGGTTTTCTATGCGTATCAGTTCGTCGACAGTACTCATGCTCCCTCCTAATTCTTCAAGCGGGGATCGAGTGCATCCCTCAGTCCATCACCCATCACATTGAGCGCGAGGATGGTGATCATGATTCCCAAACCGGGAATGACGGTGATGTGCCAACCCTCCCGGATGTACGACCTTGCGGAGGAGAGCATCGATCCCCACTCGGGTGTCGGCGGCTGGATGCCCAATCCAAGGAAGGAGAGGCCGGCAATGGACAGGATTGCACCGGCGACTCCCAAGGTGGCCTGGACAATGAGCGGAGCCATTGAGTTGGGAAGGATATATTTGAAGATGATGCGCAAGTCACTGGCGCCTATGGCACGGGCTGCCTCGATGAACTCCTGATCCTTGATGGTAAGCACCGAAGCGCGCACCGTTCGGGCGAAGGTCGGTACATAACTGATGGCGATTGCGATCAGGACGTTGGTCAGGCTGGTGCCCAAGGCGGCAACAATCGCCGTAGCCAGCAACATGGAAGGAATGGCGAGCAGTACATCCATGAAACGCATGATGATGTTGTCGGTAACCTTGCCGTAGTATCCGGCGATCGAGCCGAGAATGACACCGACGATCGTCGAAAGGGCGATGGCGATGGTTCCCATGAACAGTGAGTACCGCACCGCCCAGATCATCCGCATGAATATGTCACGGCCGAACTCATCAAGACCGAAGATATGGTCCTTGCTCGGACCTTGCAGCCTGAGACGGAGGTTTTGCTTGATCACCTTGTTGTTGTAGATGGCATTGTCCGTCACCAAGTCGATGACTATGGTGGAGAGGGCGATCAGAACCAAGGCGAGCAGGACAATCATGCCGGAAAGGGCAAGCTTGTTTTTCTTGAAACGTCTCCAGGTCTCCGCCGAGAGTGTGCGTTGTTTTTTGGCATCCGCTGTCTTCATGCGAAGACCTCCTTTTTGGCAGCTGCTTTCTTGCCCTTGTATTGGCTCTTGATGCGCGGGTCGAGGAATGCATAGAGGATGTCGACCAAAAGATTGACGAAACTGAACATGACCGCCATGAAAATTACGGCTCCCAGCACCATGGGAATATCCTTGCTCGTGATGGAATCGACCATCAACCGCCCCAGTCCGGGCCAGGAGAAGATCGTTTCGGTGAGCATTGCACCACCAAGAAGGTGGCCGAACTGCAGACCGACTGCAGTGACGATGGGAATCAGGGCGTTCTTGAGCATGTGCTTGTTTGTCACCTGTTTCTCGGTGATTCCTTTTGCTCGTGCGGTGGAGATATAGTCCTGACGGATGACTTCCAGCATGGAAGAGCGGGTCATGCGCACTACGGTTGCCGCAACACCGGTACCCAAGGTGAGGGCGGGCAGAACCAAGGATCTGAGCAAGCCGAAAAAGCCGCTGCCCATGCCTTGTGAAGGCAGCCAACCGAGCTTGAGGGCGAACAGGAGGGAGAGCAACAGGCCCAACCAAAAGTTCGGCATGGAAACACCTATCAGGGAGAGGACCATCGAGGAGTTGTCCATGAACGTGTACTGCTTCTTTGCAGACAGGATCCCGACGGGAATGCCGATCAGGAGAGCCACGAGGATGCCTGCGATTGCCAGGATGGCGGTATTGGGAAACTTGTCCCATACCTGCTCGGCCACCGAGAGCTGATTGCGGTAACTGAGCCCCAAATCCCCGCGGAAGAGGTTTCCCATGTAGCTTGCATACCGTACCAGCAAGGGTTTATCCAAACCCAGCTCGATGCGTTTCTGGGCCAGTGATTCGGCGCTTGCCTGGTCGCCAAGAATAATGGCGGCTGGGTCGCCGGGCGTCAGGGACATGATGAAGAATACTATGAAGGTGACTCCGAGGAGCACCGGTATCATCATGAGCAAACGTCGTACTATGTATTTCCCCATACCTCTTCCTCTCTCACGTGCAGGTTCGTCTTACGTATACTGGGCGAATTTGCCACCAAGCATGGCAATGGTCAGGATCATGTGAAAAACATCTCTATAGTTGCTGCTGGTGTATTGCACGGTCCTGCCGTCGAGGCGCTTGATGCCCGGCACTATAGCCACCGCATCGGCGATGACCGTCGTCGCCAGGTCCACTTCCAACACCACCTCGCCTTCCAGCCGCTTCACCTCGAAGCTTTTCTGCTTGAGGAAGGCATGCACCTCTTTCTCAAAGGCTTTCTGCACCCGTTCTGGGCTGTACATCTTGGCAGCATAGCGTCCCATCCCTTCCTTGGTCCGAACATAGGGGACCTTGAGAAAATCCCTCATCTGAGATTCAAGGATGTCATCACCGCTGATGAGGGCTATGGGAACATTGAACAGGCCGGCATAGTAGGCATTGATCTCCACTTCCCCCACCTCCCTGCCGTTGAGGCGCACCCGATAGATGCACGAGGAGCTGTAGGAGTGATCCATGCCGCCGTTGAGAGAGCCTATGCTTGCATGGTAGCCGAGCAGGAACACTGCATCGAAGCTTTCATCCAGGCCTTCCATCATATAGTTGTGGCGCGGATAACCTTTCACATGGGTGATCCGCTCATCCCCGAAGGAACCATACAGAAGATTCTCGCCCCGGCTGTGTGAATCGCAGATGCATATTTCCTCGATATCGGCATGCTCCAACAGCGTTGAGATCACATAGGTCAGTTCCTGTTTCAACAGGTTTGCACACCATGCCTCCTTGGTGGTCATCTCATTCCAGGAGGAGATGCCCTCGATTCCTTCCATATCGGTTGAAATGAATATCTTCACAGCGATCCTTCCTTTTGGGTTTTCAAGAATGAGTAGCCCTCTTGCTCTGTATGGTATATTTCCTTCATATGGGAGATGAGCGTACCTTTGCTTGAGAGCAGAAGCATGTTGATGAATACTTGGATTACGGCAACCATGCCTACGTACGAGTTGGTCAACAGCAGTGAGTTGTTGGCACATCGGACCACTGCTTTTGCATTGGGATAAATCGGGCAGTTCGCCGAGTCGGTGAAGAGGAAGACCTGCGCACCCTGCTTCTGCGCTACACTTGCCACATGGATTGCCTCAGGGGAGTAGGGCGGCATGGTCAGGATGAACAGGCTGTCGTTCTCTTTGATGGTATGCAACTTCGGGCTGTAGTCACTGATGGAGCCGGTAATGCCGTGTACATCCTTGATCTGGAGGCAGGTCAGGGCATACTCGAAAATCTGCATGATGTTCTTGCTGACCCCGAAACCGCTGATGAAAATACGGTTGGCGGCAAAAACGCCTTCGACCATCTGAAGCAGCGATTGCACATTGATGTCCTTCAGGGTTTTGCTCAAATTGTTGATTTCATTCTCTGCAAGCCTCTGCAACTGCTTCTTGACCGGAAGCAAGTCAAGTTCATTGAGGGTTACTTCCGTACCCGGATGAAGTTTTGTTTTCACCTCTTCCTGAACCGCTTCCCTGAACTGCTTGTACCCTTTGAAGCCAAGAGCCTGTGTGTACCGCACCAAGGAGGCGTTGCTGACTCCGATGGTCTTGCTCAGGTCGTGGACCGAGGAGAAGCCGATTGCATCGTAGTTGTCTAAAAGCCATCGTCCAATCTCCTGAAAGGACGGAGACATGCTGCCAAGGTTTTCCCGAATCCTCTCTCTGATCATAAGCCCCTCCCCGTCGGATAAGCTGGTATGTAATAAAATTTGCAAACCACTACCTAGATATTAACAAATATTACAGAACTATGCATCAATTATTTTAACTTTTTATCAACTATGACGTAAACTATTACTGGGTAATTGTATAATTATTTGAAGAATCAAAAATATCTCAGAAAAACTGCATATTTTGACAAAGCTTATTCATTTTGCTTTTTCTGTCTACCTTGAGTATCATAGAGAAAGGAGGAACGTGAATGGATGATTTGAAAGCAGCCTATGAGGCACTCGAAGCTGATGCAACCCAAGAGCAGATCAATCTCACCGCCGAGGCTTTGGTGCGCAGGCAGTATATGCCGACACTGCTTCTTTCTGTACATGACTTCTTCAAGTTTACAAAAGAGGACATGCTCAAGGAGTATGCGCGGGTGCAAATGCTTGAGGATGATAGTGAGGAATTGAAAGCTGTTGTCGCGCTTTCCAGCCCTCAGGAGGTAAAGGAAAAGCACCTGCTGACCTTGCTCAATCAATATAAGCTGCTGTGCGGATTGAGAACGGGGGACGGGGATGCATGGGCTCTGGTCAACGAGCTGTACGAAGACGATTGATGGCGAATATGCAGTGCAGTGTATGTGACGACGGCAAATCACCCTGTTTGCTCAATGTCCCCATTTTTCAGCATCTCAATCCGGCTGAGATCAATCGGGTGCAGAAACTCATCCTCCAGCGGGAGCTCGAGGCCAATGAGGTGTTGTTCCGCGAGGGTGATGCATCGGAAAACCTCTACATTGTGCGTTCAGGGTCTGTAAAGCTGGTGCGATACTCGGTCGACGGCAGGGAGCTGCTGCTGGACACCCTCTTTCCCGGCGATTTCTATGGTTCGGACGGCCTGTTTGCCCCCGGGACCGTGCAGGAGAGCGCAATTGCAGAGCAGGACAGCGGGATTTGCATGATTCAGGGAGAAGCGCTCAAGCAACTGATGCTGGCCGACCCATCCATCTCGCTGAAGGTCATGACGTACTTGAACACCAAGCTGGACCAATATCGACAACAGCTGGAGATGCTTTCCACCAAGGATGTGAGCAAACGCTTGTGCATGTACCTGCACCAGCGCTCGCAGCGTAGTGCGAGCCTGGACCTCATGCTGTCGCAGGAGGACATCGGCAATGCCATCCACCTGACCAAGGAGACCGTGAATCGCAAGCTTGCAATCCTGCAGGAGCAGGATGTGATACGCATTGTCGGGAAGAAGAAGATCACTATTGTCGATCCAGCGATGTTGAAAGAGCTGGCTTTTTGAATTTTCCTCCTGATTATTGATTCAAATCATAGTTGCCCGACTGTAGACGGTGTATATTTCCCTATGAAAAGGAGTGGAAGCATGAAACGGGCCATCAAGAACAATGTCTCCTGGGTTGGAAGGATTGATTGGGAACTCAAGACCTTCCATGGCGACGACTACTCGATCAATCATGGTTCGAGTCAGAACGCCTATCTGATCGAGGAGGAGAAAACCGTCCTCATCGATACGATTTGGAAGCCGTACGAGAAAGAGTTCCGGGACAATCTGGAGAAGGAAATCAGGCTCGAGGACATCGACTTCATTGTCGTCAACCACGGGGAGGTCGACCACAGCGGAGCACTACCGTACCTGATGGAAAAAATCCCCGACACCCCGATCTATTGCACAGCAAATGCGGTAAAGTCCCTGGTCGGCCAGTATCACCATCCAAAGTGGAATTTCAAGGTCGTCAAGACCGGCGATTCTGTTGATGTCGGCAATGGCAAGCAGCTGGTCTTCGTGGAGATGCGCATGCTTCATTGGCCTGACAGCATGGCAACGTACCTTACCGGTGACAACATTCTGTTCTCCAACGATGCATTCGGCCAACACTACGGGATTGAAGAGCTCTTTAATGACAAGGCCGACCAGTGTCTGCTTGCAGAGGAGGCGATCAAGTATTATGCGAACATCCTCACTCCGTTCTCATCACTGGTGAAGCGCAAGATTGAAGAGATTGTGAAGCTGAATCTTCCCATCGACATCATCGCCCCCAGTCATGGAGCCATTTGGCGTGACAATCCCCTGCAGATAGTTGAGAAGTATGCTGCTTGGGCGGATGCCTATCAGGAGGACCAGATCACCATCGTCTACGACACGATGTGGGATGGGACGAAACAGCTCTCTCATGCCCTGGCAACATCCATCCAGGCCCTCAGTCCCGAGACCAGGGTCAAGGTTTTCAATATCAGCCAGACTGACAAGAACGACATCATGACCCAGGTATTCAAGTCCAAGGCAATCGCAGTAGGTTCTCCGACTGCAGGCAAATCGATCCTCTCCTCGGTCGGCGGCTGGCTCCATTTCCTTACCGAACTGCAGTTCAAGAACAAGAAGGCAGGAGTGTACGGCTGTTACGGCTGGAGCGGTGAGGGAAATGCAGTGCTGCGTGAGGAGCTGAAGAAAGCAGGATTTGCCGTGGTGGATGCCGAGGTCAAGGTAAACTGGAATCCGACCGAGAAAGATTTGGAGGGAATGCAGGAGCTCGCCAAGGCATTGTTGGCTTAGCGACAGTACCCGAGATCAAGAAAGCGGTAGAGATACCGCGCAGCAAGTGAACGATAGGGCTTCCAAAGGGAAGCCCTTCTTTCCATGTCCTCATCACCATAGAGAAAGCGGTAGGCTTGCAGAAATGCTCCGTCTTCGATCGGCAGGACATCCATTCGGTCCAGTACGAAAATAAGGTACATTTTTGCCGTCCACGGCCCGATGCCTTTGTATTGGCATAGGCTTGCCAGACACTGACGGTCGTCAAGGTCTGCCAGATTCTTCAGTACCGATGGGTCTTGGTCGACCAGCGTTGCAAGGGCTCGTATGGTTTGGGCCTTTCTGCGTGCGATGCCGAATCTACGCAGGACCTCCTCATCAATGCTCGCTATGATGATAGGGTCTATTCTGCCTCCGACTGCAGCGACAAGGCGGGCATGGATGGTGTCGGCTGCCTTTGCACTGAGCATCTGGCCGATGATGACTTGTACCAAGAAGGCAAAGCCGTCCTGTTCGACTTCATAGTCCAACACCCCGACTTTTTCAATTACTCGGTCGAGTATTGGATCTGCCTGCCTGATTTGATCGATGGCGTACTGCTGCATAAGCCGAGTATAGCGCATTCGTTCCAGGAAACAACCCTGGTGGGAAGTGCCTACGGCACGTTTCTCTCTTTTTGCTTTGATTGCGCTTTCCTTGATGCTTGTGATACCATGGGGTATGGACAGCATACAGCTTCAAGCCTTGCATTACGAAACCTTGCTCAAGGCCGCCAATGGAGCCGAGGCAAAGGCTGCACATGCCTTCGAGAAGGCGGTGGAATACTCGATCATCAACGAGAGCCTGGTGCTGCACACCCAAACCTATGCAGAGCTGCTGGGTGTCGAGGCCTCGGCCATCAGCAATGCGTACTACGATATTCGGCCGGTTTTTGAGGCAATGGACAGCTCGGTTCACATTCTGGGCTGGGACAGTCCCCATTGGCCCAAGCAGGTTGATTCTTTTGCATTTCGGCCGAGGTTTCTCTATGTACAAGGCAATGAGAGCCTGCTCAGCCAGAGCTCGGTTTCGGTTATCGGCACCCGCTCCCCCTCCCTGGAAGGAAAGCAGCTGGCTCTGGCCACTGCGAAATCACTGACAAAAGCCGGGTATGTGGTAGCCAGCGGTCTGGCCTTGGGAATTGACGGTGTGGCGCATAAGGCCGCCTTGGCGACAGGGGGGCCGACCATTGCGGTCATCGGTACCCCGATCAATGCCTTCTATCCTCCCGAGCATCGCGATTTGCAGTTGGAGATTGCAAAAGTCGGGGCGGTGGTAAGTCGCTTTTCACCGGCAACGGTGACACAGAAGTGGCATTTCCTGCTTCGCAATCGCCTGATGAGTGCTCTCAGCGATGCTTCGGTGGTGGTCGAGGACCGTGACGGGGGTGGGGCTGTACGGCAGGCTGCTTTTGCCTTGGAGCAGAAGAAGTACCTTTTCATCTACCAAAGCAGCGTGGACAACCACAGCATCCTGTGGCCTCGGCAATTCGCCAACCAGAGCAGGGTCTTCGTAATCAAGAAAAGCCAGGACCTGCCCAGGTTGCTCAACCAAGCCAAGAAGACGCGCGAAGGGGTCGGCAAACCCAAACAAAAGGCGGTCCAACTCAACCTCTTCTGAGCAGTGTCTCCTTGACAGACGATTGCCGACGAGACTACTATCTGCATATTATGAAAAAACAACTGACCGCCAACGAATTACGGCAAAAATTCATTGACTTTTTTGTTTCTAAAGACCATGTGCAGATCAGTGGGGCTTCCCTGATTCCCGAGAACGATCCTACGGTGCTTTTCACCACTGCAGGCATGCATCCACTGGTACCTTATATCCTGGGCAGCGATCATCCCAGCGGCAAAAGGCTCACCAACTATCAGAAGTGCATCCGCACTGGAGACATCGAGGCGGTCGGTGATCCTCACCATCTCACCTTCTTTGAGATGCTCGGCAACTGGTCCTTGGGCGATTACTTCAAGAAAGAGGCCATCGCCTACAGCTTTGAGTTCCTCACCAAGTGGCTGGACCTCGATGTTTCCCAGCTCTCGGTTACCGTTTTCGCCGGTGATGAGCTGGTAAGCCGCGACGAGGAGGCCGCCCGGACTTGGGAGAGTTTCGGTATTCCGCGCGAACGCATCTACTTCCTTCCCCGTGAGGACAACTGGTGGGGGCCTGCCGGGGAGACCGGCCCTTGCGGTCCTGACAGTGAGATGTTCATCGACACCGGCCGTCCTTCCTGTGGTCCTGACTGTCGCCCGGGATGTTCGTGCGGCAAGTACTTCGAAATCTGGAACGACGTCTTCATGGGGTACAAGAAGAACAGCGATGGAACCTATGTGGAGATGAGCCGCAAATGTGTCGATACCGGGATGGGAATCGAACGCACGATCGCCATTTTGCAGGGCAAGAAGTCGGTCTATGAAACGGAAGTCTTCACCCCGATCATCGAAGGCATTGAGCGCCTTTCCCGAAAGCGCTACGGTGATGACGAGGAGAACGATGTTTCCATCCGCATTCTTGCCGACCATGTCCGCACCAGTGTGTTCATCCTCGGCGACCAGCGCGGCATGGCCCCGTCGAATGTGGGACAGGGCTATATCTTAAGGCGTTTGATCAGGCGGGCGGTTCGCCACGGCAATAAGCTGGGAATCGAAGGGGCTTTCCTCGGGGAGCTCGCATTGATCGTACTTGCCTTGTATGGCAAGCCGTATCCGGAGCTGGTAGAGAACCGCGAGTTCGTACTCAAGGAACTGGCGCTGGAAGAGGCCAAGTTCTCCGAGACCCTGGCAAAGGGCGAGCGCGAATTTGAGAAAATGCTTCCCAACCTGCTCAAGGGAACCAGCAGGCAAATCAGCGGCCGTACCGCCTTCAAGCTGTACGATACCTATGGGTATCCGATTGAATTGACCAAGGAGCTTGCTGCAGAGCACGGTTTTACCGTGGACGAGGCGGGGTTCAAGGAAGCCTTCGAGAAGCACCAGGAGATCAGCCGAAGCGGCTCGGAACAGCAGTTCAAGGGCGGCCTTGCCGACCACAGTGATAAAACCACTGCCTTGCATACCGCCACCCATATGCTGCATCAGGCGCTGCGCACCGTCTTGGGAGAACATGTCGGACAGAAGGGCTCGAACATCACTGCCGAGCGGCTTCGTTTTGACTTCACCCATCACTCTCCGATGACGACCGAGGAGATCCAGAAGGTTGAGGACATGGTCAATGAGGCCATTGCACGCAACCTTGAGGTCACCTGCCAAACCATGACGCTCGAAGAGGCCAAGGAGCAGGGAGCCATCGCATTCTTTGACAGCAAGTACGGCGAGCAGGTGAAAGTCTATTCAATCGGCGACTACTCCAAGGAAGTGTGCGGCGGTCCTCATGTGCAGAACACCAGTCAGATGGGCCGTTTCAAGATTCTCAAGGAGCAGTCCTCCTCCGCCGGAGTGCGAAGGATCAAGGCTGTGCTGGAAAAATAACAGAGGCGCACCAAATACATTGCAAAGGCTGTCCCGGGGAATTGCTCGGAACAGCCTGTTTTCGTTTGGATGGGGCTTGGATGCCGATGACAAAAAAGCAATCAAACTTTGCTTTGACCGGCTTTATTCATCATCCTCATCAACCATGCTTTCATAATCCAAATCAAGGCCTTTGTTGATCGGGACGGCAAGCTGTCCGCATGCTCCGTTGATCTGCCTGCCTCGTGACCGACGGCGGGTGTAGTTGACGTGCAGGCGGTCGAGCAGCAGCGTGAAATGATCGATCTCTTCTTCTGTCGGAGTCTGGTAAGGCAACTCCTCGGCAGGGTTCCAAGGGATGAGATTGACGATCACATCCAAGTCTCTTACATAGCTTGCTAGTTTCTTTGCACTGATTTCATCGGTGTTCGTATTGCCCAGCATGCAGTATTCGATGGTGAAACGCTTGCCGCCAAGACGTTGATAGTGCAGCAATGCCTTCTTCAGGGCCATGATGTCCCAGGTCTTATTGACCGGCATGATCCGGTCGCGAAGCCGGTTGTCGGCGCTGACCAGCGAAACCGCAAGCTTGACCGGCAGTTTCTGTTCGGCAAGCTTGAGAATGCCGGGCACTACACCGCAGGTCGAGACGGTGATGCGCCTGAGGCTGATATTGAAGGTGGTGGGATTGTGGAAGTAACGAATCGAGCGGGTAACCGGTACTATATTGGCAAGCGGCTCGCCCATTCCCATATATACGATATGGGTGATGGGCTGCTTGCTTGCCGAGAGCAGGTGGATATACTGCTCGATGATCTCCTCGGCGCTGAGGTTGCGAAGCAGCCCCATGGTGCCGGTCCTGCAGAAGGTGCAGCCTTGGGCGCATCCAACCTGACTGGAAAGACAGGCTGTATGCCTGCCCTTCTTGTCGATGAGCAAAACGCATTCAACCACCTTGCCGTCATGGAGGCGGATACCCATCTTGGTGGCTCCGCTCTCATCGGTCTCGGCCGTGTGAATGGTCGAGGAGCAGGCGCTGCTCATCAGTGAGGAAAGCCTCTCGCGTTCCGCTTTCGGCAGGTCGGTCATGGCCTCAAAGGTATATACTCCCTTGACAAGCCAATTGAAGATTTGCTTGGCATAGAAGCTCTTCGGAAGTGATAGTATCTCAGCGATCGTCTGTGCCTCAAGCCCGTAGAGGGAGAGGGGTAGGTTGGTATTTTGTTGCATGCTGGACAGTATAACTATTTAAACATTGAAAGAATAGCAATTGCCACCCCGGTTATTCCCTCGCCTCCCAAGAGCCCGCTGGCGACCAGGCCTGTCTGCTCCCCAAGTTTCTCCTTGCCATATTTCTTGGATAGCGCCTGCTTCGTGAAAACAGACAGCAGCGCCCCCAGTCCCATGATCGAAGAGATGTAGATCGGCAGGTAGACTCCGAGTCCGAGGGTGGCGCTCGGGAGCTTTGTGAAGTACAGGACCAACCCGACTCCAAGGCCGATGAGGAAGGCGGGAATATGCTGAAGGCCGCCAACCATCGCCGCGACTGCAGCAGCCTGGGGAGCCGGGAGCTCGGCGGTGCCGAAACCTCCGAAGGCAGACTTCATGATCAAGAGCACGAAGACGGAGAGAATGGCTCCGATGACCCCTCCGATGCCCTCTCCAAGAATTTGCTGCCTCGGGTCTGTCTTGAGCAGGTACCCGCTCTTCAGGTCATTCATGACATCTCCGGTAAGGCCGCAGGCAACTGCCACGATGGCTGCGATGCTGAATGATGCAAGCAAGGAGGGGTTGGAAATGAGCTGGATGGCCAAGAGGACGAGGATTGCGAAGATCTCCATCGGGTTGATGCCGGTCTGGCCGGTAAGCATGCCCGACAGATAGGTTGCCAGGTAGATGCCCGCCATCAGGACCAGAGCCTCGATGAGGCCGAGTTCGGTTCCCAAGGCAAGCAGGATTACGGCGAAGAAGAGAATAAGGACGATGATCAGGCGGCTGGAGGATGGAAGTCCTTTTTGTTTCTCCTCAAGCTTCTTGTGTGCACCCAGTTTGCCGGCAACCGCCTTGAAGAAGACCCCCAGACCCGTTCCGATCATCAGCCCGATGCCGAGATTGGATCTGAATACATCGGCTTCGGCCATGGAGGCGAAGAGACCTTGCTGTATGCCGAGCGGGGTGAGTAGGTAATACCCGAAGATTGCCCCTCCGAACCAAAACAAGGCAAACAGGGGACCGATGATCGCCCCGATTCCCATAGCCATCGGTGAGACCCAGATGGAGAAGGAAGGGATGATTGCGCTCCCCCCGTAGAGGGTGAGCAGGGCGGGGATTTTGCCGAAGCCGTCACGCAGGATTGTGAATATGACCGACCCTCCCATGGAGGCAAAGAGGGTTCTGGCACCCTTTCCGCCTTGCGTGCCCGCCTGCAGGGTGTTGTAGCTTGCGATGCCCATTGGATAGGGTAGTGCTTCTTCCTCGATGAGTTTCTTCCTAAAAAGTGCAGAGAACAGGGTTCCCAGTATGGCTCCCACCACGGTAAGTATCAGGAGGCTGGGAATGGAGAAATTGGCAGTTGGATCAAGCATCCACAGGCCTGGAAGGGTGAAAGCAAGGCCCCCGGCGACCATGGCGCCACTGCTCATGATGGTGTGGGTGACGTTGATCTCCTGCAACGTTGAGCCTTTTGCCTTGCGCAGGGCGGCCATGCTGACAACAGTGACGAAAATGGTAGGCCATGGGAGTGCTCCCATACGCAAGGCCACATACATGGAACTTGCGGTGATGACCAAAAGACCGGCGATGCCGATTATGGCTCCACGTACTGTCAGGTGTCTATTCATATTTTACACTTCCTCCGTAAGTGTATGGTAACGAGGATTGGTGAAAAACGCTAGAGGTTGATTATTTGTTGTTGATTCATCGCTTTGAAAATTTGACAGTGAAGCGTAACTATCCAAGAAGTGCAGCATATGGTATATTCAAAGAAACATTACAAAGTAGGAGAGAGTCCTACAAAGGGAGAATGTGTATGAAGAAAGTATTACTTGCTTTGATTCTGGTCGCCCTTGTTCTGGTTCCTGCAACCGCTGCCACTGATGGTGTAGCCAAGAGTGATCTTGCTGTCGGCCTCAACCTTGGTACCAATACCGGTGTAGGTGTACAGTATCGTATGGATAAGTTCGATATTGTAGGTAATGTTGGTTTTGAGAATTTTGGAGGAACGCTCGCTGTTGATGCAGCCGCAAACTTTGCAGTGTATGATTTCGTGATTGAAAAAGCCAAATTTGATGTAACAGTAGGCGGTGGTCTTGCATTGGCATTGCCGTTTGATGGCAGTAATTTATCGTTGGAAGCAATTATTCCCGTTGGACTTTTCTATAGTATGAACAATGATGACTTCCCGCTTGATTTTTATCTTCGAGTCGGCCCGACCGTAAGAATCATCAAGGGTGATAAATCCAACCTGTTTGGTGGTTATGGTGTTCTCGGAGCTCTTTGGAGATTCTGATCATCGTCTACGGACGTTCGGATATTGCAGTTGGGTGCTTCCTTTCGGAGGCACCCGATATTTTAGTCCTGCCTGAACGGGTGCAGCGGTCCTTGGAACCTCACCTGGATCCTGCTTTTCACCAGGATTCCTTCCTCGGTGTAATCAATGCTTTCGACTTGGCCGTATCGGTGGATGTGGGCTACAAGGTCGTGCCTTGAGTTGGGAAGCAAATAGGTGGTGGTGGGGCACAGCTCGTGCAGTGTGATGCCGATTTGATTCATCAATGCATCGAGGCCGGCTCCCGTCTTGATCGACGTCTCCAACACCGGACTGTACAGTGACTTGAGCCGTGAGACGGCAAAAGCATCCTCAACCTTGTCCATCTTGTTTGCAAGCACGATGGCCGGCTTGTCGGTGCAACCCAACTCCTCCAAGACTTGTACGGTGGTGGTGTAGCATGCGATCATATCGGGATGGGATGCATCGCAGACGATGATCAAAAAATCAGCATACTTCGCTTCCTCAAGGGTGCTCTTGAATGCATCCACGAGATTGTGCGGCAAATCGCTGATGAAGCCTACCGTATCGGAGAGCAGGATCTCCTCCCCGCCTGGGAGTTTGACCATCCGGGTTGTCGGATCGAGGGTTGCAAAGAGCTTGTCCTCAACCAGCACATCTGCGTTGGTAAGGGCGTTGAGCAACGAGGACTTCCCGCTGTTGGTGTAGCCGACGATGGCCCCGGTTGGGATGTTGCCGTTCAGCCGTTGGTTGCGCTGGATGTTGCGCTGCTGCACCACCTTCTCCAGTTGTTGCTTCAGATTTACGACCCGGTCCTGGATTTGTCTTCGGTCGAGCTCGAGCTGCGTCTCCCCCTCGCCTTTGGTTCCCTTGACGCCTCCCTGCTGACGGTTGAGGTTCGTCCATCGGCGGGTGAGCCGGGGCAGCGAGTATTCAAGACGGGCGAGTTCCACCTGCAACGTGGCTTCCTTGGTGGCGGCACGGTCGGCGAAAATCTGCAGGATTACCTCATCGCGGTCGATGACGCATGTTTCCATCTCTTTTTCCAGGTTGCGCTGTACACGAGGATTGATGCCTTGGTCGAAAATGACAACGTCGATTTCCAGTTCTTCCACCAAGAGCTTGATGGCTGCCACCTTGCCGCTGCCGATGAGCGTTGCACTATTGGTTTGGCGCAACGGGATGAACTCTGTCCTTACCGTGAGGGCTCCCATGGTGGAGACAAGTGCCTTGAGTTCTTCGGCTCTTCGCTTTGAGCTTTGGTCTGATTCTGTTGGAGGAACAAGGATGAGCAAGAGAGCTCTTTGGTCTTCATCCTTGATTTCGTAGACACGCTTGCCTTTGGAAACAGGCTCTTCGGAGCCGATATACTGTTCAATACCCATTGCTGATGACTATAGGGCTGGTTAACGTGCAAGTCAATATGTGCTACACTGCCCCTGCTGGCTCCAAAGAGCCGAGAATGAGGTAAATAATGGGTTTAAATTGCGGCATAGTAGGGCTTCCCAATGTTGGCAAGTCGACGATTTTCTCAGCCTTGACGGCAGCACCTGCTGAAGTTGCGAACTATCCTTTTTGTACAATCGACCCCAATGTGGGCATAGTGTCCGTCCCCGATCCCCGCTTGGACAAGATTGTTGCGTTGATTCCTCCCGCCAAAGTTGTCCCGGCCACCTTCGAGTTCGTCGATATCGCCGGCTTGGTAGCAGGAGCAAGCAAGGGAGAGGGCCTGGGCAACCGTTTCTTGGCCTCCATCAGGGAGGTGGGCGTCATCGCCCATGTGGTCAGGTGCTTCGATGACAGTGACATCATCCACGTAAACAACAAAATCGATCCCGCCGGTGATATCGAGACGATCAACATTGAATTGGCCCTTGCTGATCTGGATACGGTGACCAACAGGTGGGCGAAACAGGCGAAGCTCACCCGCCTGAGCAAGGAGGCGCAGAAAGAGAATGAGAAGGTGCTTCCTGTTCTATCCAGGCTCAAAGAGTGTTTGGAGGATGGAAAATCGGCGCGCTCCTTGAAGCTGGAGGAAGACGAGCTAGCCATGGTCTATGACCTGCATCTCATCACTCTCAAGCCGGTCATCTATGTCTGCAACGTAGATGAGGACGGCATTGTAGAAGAGAATGAGTATGTAAAGACAGTGAGGGCCATCGCCGAGGCTGAAGGATCTGAAGTGGTGGTCATCTGCGGCAAGATTGAGTCGGAAATCGCTGTGTTGGAGACCGAGGAGGAGAAGCGTGAGTTCCTGGAGGCGGTAGGACTGAAGGAGTCGGGCCTGAACCAGCTCATCCGCAGTGCCTATCATACGCTTGGGATGCGCACCTTCTTTACCGCAGGTTCCGATGAGGACCGGGCGTGGACGTTCCGCGCAGGGTACAAGGCACCCCAGGCTGCCGGAGTCATCCACTCTGACTTTGAGAAAGGCTTCATCAAGGCGGAGGTGTACAACTGTGAGGACCTCTTTCTGTACAAGACCGAGCAGAAAGTCAAGGAAGCAGGAAAGCTCAGGATGGAAGGCAAGGAGTATGTGGTGCAGGATGGGGACATCATGCATTTTCGCTTCAACGTATAAGCATTGCAGCCAAGAGAAAGTATGAAAGGCAGCGGGTTTCCCGCTGCCTTCTTGGCATCCTGAGTACTATCGGGCTCTACTTCCAACTGACTGAGAAGGTTATGGGATCTTCGAGCAGAAGGAAATCGATCAAGGGGAAGCTGAACTCATAGAGGGTGTCGGAGATTTTCCTGCCGTTGGAAAAGCCGGTGATGGAAGTGGGCGTTTTTACCTGCAAGGTGATGACGGACTGCTCGATTGCAGGGGGGCCTTCCTCTCCGAGCATGAAACTGATCATTTCTAGGTAATCAGCTTCACTGAGGCCTTGGTTGTACACCGGGCCGAACGCCTCAAAATTCTCATCGGCCAGAAAGGGGATGACCGGCACAAGCTGCTCATAGTTGTCCATGGAAAGGAAGAATGTCATGCTGTTTTTCTGCATCTTCAAAAGGCTCTGGTTGCTCCCGGCACCCAGATCGGTGATGAGCTGCTGCAGATTGTTGAAGGTAAAGGTCCCTTGGTACGCATTGTCGTTGAGCTTGGTCAGCCTGACATTATCGGTAGTGGAGCTATAATCCAGGGCTCGCTGGAAATCGCTGATGGCCTTGTCCATCAAGGATTCATCCCCCTCGGGAGGGACAAACTCACTGAAATCCTGCAGGACTGCGATGAAGAAATCCTCAACGGTGAAATCAAAAGCAGATTCATGCGTTTCCGTATTGGTAAACGTAAGGCCTTCGGTGATGGTGCAACCGGAAGCTGCAAATAAAAGAGCGAGCAGAAGGACTGCTCGAATGCTATGGTTCACATATTTCACTGGTTTCATTCCTTATCCATACTGTACGGGATTTTTTGTTGCTTCTCAACTAGAAGTTTGCTTGTCTCTCGCCTGTTACAGGAAGAAACGTGAGTTCTCCGACTTCGTTGCACTGGATTGCTAGCTCCATCTCTTCCCCGTCAGGATGGGATTTAAGGAAATCATCAAGGGACATGGAGTCCAGCAGGGCGAGCTGCTCAAGCGCATAGGAGAGCTTGATGACGGGACTTTCCTGATACAGGTGGAAGAATGCAATTCCCTGGTGCAGCTCCATGTACGAGAGCAGAGGTTTCAAATAGCGTTGGTTGCCCAGTTTCTTGAGCAGGCTGGTGACGAAGGCCTCCTGGAGGGCGAATATGTCGAGTTCGGATGCATCCACCTGCGTCTTTTGCAGGTAAAAAGAGAGATAGGAATCGAATAAGGTAAGCAAGGATGAGGGTTTTTGTCCCGTCGCCTCACAAAGCTTGGGCATCCACATACCTGCCTGGCCTTGGGTGAAGAAGAGGTCGCACGCTTTCTTCAGCCGCATTGCTTTCTTCAGGTCCTCTTCGCTGAAGGTGGGGGAGTGAAGAATGGTATACGGGGCTTCGCTCATGCTTGCAATACCGAAGGATGCTGCTTGCTCGCCGACCAAGGTGCCGGGAAGCAGCGAGAGAGGGAAAATGTCGAGGTTGCTGGGTTTAAGCAGCATGGCATAGTCCAGACTTTTGGTGAAGGAGGCCAAACTGTCATGAGGCAGGCCGATGATGAGGTCCAAGCCGAAAGCGATGCCCCGCTGGTTGAGCAACTGGATTTTCTTGGTGAACCGCTCTGCATCGAAGGTGCGGTTCGCTTCTTTCAGGACCGCCTTGTCGATGGACTGCAGGCCTATCTGCAAAGAGCAATCGATTCTGGAAAAAGCATCGGCAAGCGCAGTGTCAAGCAACTCGGCCCTCACTTCAAAGACAAAATGGATGGGAGCCTGCTTTGCTTCAAGCATGGCCAGGATGGCAAGGGTTCGCTTCTTATCCATGTTGAACGTAGGGTCGAGGACATAGACCTCGCCTACCTCATGGTCGATCAGGTACTCAAGTTCGGCTTCAAGCCGTTCGAGGTTGAAGTGACGCACACTTCGCTCTCCCCGCGACTCAAAGCAAAACGAGCAATGGAATGGGCAGCCGCGGGTCATCTCCCACAACACCGAAGCTCCTTGTTTGAGGAACGGGTCGGCCAGCCCGCTGAGAAGCGGACTGGCTAAGAGATCGAGCGTGGGACCGGCTGCCGTACCAAAAAAACCGGTTCGTGAGAGCACTCCTGCAAGCTGTGGGCTCCTGCCTTCCTTGAGTTGGTCAAGAACGTTCACCACCGTCTCCTCGCCCTCGCCGAGAATGAGGAAATCGTAGAGGTCAAGGTCAAATGAATATGGGTTGGCTGTGGCCTCGGGACCGCCGGCAAAAAGGTGAAAGGATGTGGTGTTCTTCTTCAGTGTTTGCGAAAACTGGTCCATCCAACCCCTGTTCCAAAGATATACTGAAAGTCCTACGACATCATTGGCTTGTAGGGAAAGCGATGCGGCCGCTTTTACGGGATCATCGGCGAGTGTAAACGCGTGGTGGATGCACTGCTCTTTTTCCTGCCGGGCAAGAATGGCGCTTTGGATGCACAAAGCTCCGAGGGGGTAGCTGAGATTGCCCTCTTCGAGGCAGCAGGAGATCACGTATATGGTCATGGCTTCGATAGTAGCCGGCATGGCAATCTCTTGCAACCAGGCGACCACTGTGTCTATAGTAAGGTATGAAACGAGCGGTTGTCAGCCTGTTGCTTCTCTGCAGCCTGCCCCTCTTTGCAGCAGCACTGAAGATTGACCTTCTGGCGGCACATCCCAATCAGTTGCATCTGGCATGGGAGGCGGTTTCGGGTGCAGACTATTATGATGTCTACTTGGATGGCGCTGCGATGCATCGGGTGCGGTCGACCGGCGTAGTTCTTGGTTCCAATGAGCACCCTTTGGAAAGCCATCGCCGTTACGAAGTCCTTGTCGCCGCACGCAGGTCGGGCAATATCGATGTAGCTGCAGATAAGGCTTGGTACGAGACAGGTGGCTGGGAAGGCCTCTACCGGTGGGTTAATGTGACCGACAAGGACAACAAGGGAAAGTGCAGACAGCTTGAATTCCTGGTTTCCCATACCCCGCCTTATTATTCCATTCAGGCTTTGTATGATCGTCCGTATACGGTTTTTCCCTTGCTGGCCAACGACCGCATCAATGAAGAGATACCATTCGAGGGAGAAAGCGAGCAACAGCAAGCCTACCGGGCCAACGCCGAAGTTTTCAACACAACAAAATTCAAACCTTCTGTTTGGAGCGTTACCTCCGTTGAGTTTGGTATCGACCGCTATCAGGTGGAAGTGAAAACCAAGGTTGGTTCCCTCTCTTTCAAGACCCGGTCGACCTATCGGTTCATCCTTTCCCCTAAAGGGGAAAAAGAACTGCACTTCGAAACAAAGGGCGACGGACTTGCTTCGTGGGGACTGTTCACATCCCCCAATCCCGGGGAGAAAGGGGTGTTTGTCTGTACATGCATTCCCTAGTCCAATTGGAAAGTATGCGTTGACAAAAGCTGAAGGCGGCAGTATATGTGTTAACCTAAGACCTCGGGTCTTCAGGAGAAGAATGCATGGATGATGCCAATACGTTGATCATTGTTGAGTCGCCTACCAAGGCGAAAACAATTACAAAATTCCTTCCTTCCAATTACAAGGTTGTCGCAAGCAAAGGGCATATCAGGGACCTTCCGGAGGACCGGATGGCCATCGATGTCGAGCGTGATTTTGCATGCGACTACGAGGTTGTGGAAGGGAAGGAGTCCTTGATCAAGGAGCTCAAAAGCAGTCTGAAGAAGGCCGACCGGCTTTTATTGGCAACTGATGAGGACCGTGAGGGAGAGAGTATTTCCTGGCATTTGCTCGAAGTGCTCAAGCCGAAAATTCCGTTTAAGCGGATGGTGTTCCACGAGATTACCAAAAGTGCGATCACCAAGGCGCTTGAAGGCGGCAGACCTCTGGATGAGAACTTGGTACAGGCTCAGGAAGGACGGCGCATCGTCGACCGTCTCTATGGCTACACACTCTCTCCGACGTTATGGAAAAAGCTCTCCAACAAGAAACTTTCCGCCGGGCGTGTGCAATCGGTCGGGCTTCGTTTGACTGTCCAGCGTGAGCGCGAACGGCTTATGTTCCAGCAAAGCACCTACTACGATGCCAAGGCGCAATTGCTGGCTGCTCAAAAGCAGGGTTTTGAAGCCAAGTTGACAGCCTATCAGGGTCAACGGTTGGCGAACAGCAAGGATTTTGATTCGGTGACCGGCCACTACAAGGCAAATGATACGGTTTTGAAACTTTCCAAGGAGCAAGCCCTTTCCATTGTGAAGGAACTGAGAAGCGAGCAGTTCACGGTGCAGGACATCCAGAGAAAACCCTTTGTTACCCGACCCAGCATCCCGTTCACCACCAGCACCCTCCAGCAGGATGCGATCAAGAAACTGCACATCAGCGCTTCCGATACGATGCGCATCGCCCAGAAACTCTATGAGAACGGCTTCATCACCTATATGCGTACCGACAGCCCTTCTTTGAGTGTGGAGGGTACCAACGCGGCAAGGCATCTGGTTGACCAGCTCTATGGCAAGGAGTACTTGTCCCCGTCACCCCGCTACTTTGCTGCAAAGAGCGCCGGTGCGCAGGAAGCACATGAAGCGATCAGGCCGGCCGGGGATTCCTTCCTTCAACCCTCCCAGACACATTTGTCCGGCAAGGAGTTGGCCTTGTACGAGCTGATCTGGAAACGCACGCTTGCAAGCCAGATGGCCGAAGCGAAAAAAGCCACCACCACGGTCACCCTTGAGGCCGGCAACGGCACGTTTACCGCAACGGGGACCGAAATAGTATTCCCGGGTTTCCTGAGAGCGTATGTGGAAGGATCGGATGACCCTGATGCCGCCTTGGAAGACAAGGAGACGTTGTTGCCCGCCATGAAGGTCGGTCAAGTATGTCCGCTCGAGAGCCTTGAGGTAGTGGAGCACCAAACCAAGAGTCCTGCACGCTATACCGAAGCTTCCCTTGTACAGGAGCTGGAGAAACGAGGCATTGGACGACCTTCAACCTATGCCACGATCATCAAGACTTTGCTCGACCGTCGATACGTGGTCAAGGAGGGCTCCGCCCTGGCTCCCACCTTTATCGGGTTTGCCGTATGCCAGTTCCTGGAGACCAACTTCTCCCGGTTCGTCGACTATGACTTTACTTCCATGATGGAGGATGGCTTGGACAAGATCGCTTCGGGCGAACTTGATAAGAAATCCTTTCTTTGTTCCTTCTATTGCGGCGACAGCGGCCTGCAGAACCAGAATGTCCTGCAGTTGCAACAGGACAACAAGGTTCTGTCCAAAACGCTGCAACTGCCGCATATCAGCAATGACAACCCCGTCATGATCGGTCCGTACGGCGCCTATGTCATTGACGCCAACGGTGCTTTCATCTCCCTGCCTCCCACTTGGATCCCCGGCAACATCACCGATGAGGATGTAAAGACCCTCCTTGCAAACGGCAAGGAGAAGCAAGAACCGGTAAGTTTGGGAAACGGTGCTGTCAATGGTGGGGCGGTGAAGGTGATGAATGGAAGGTTCGGCCCTTACTGGCAGGAAGGTGACGGCAAGGACGCCAAGCGGGCGAGTATTCCCAAGTGGGTGCAGGATGCCGGCAGGGCGGAAGACCTTGAACTGGCAAATCGGTATCTCAGCCTTCCCCGAAATTTAGGGAAGGATGAAGAGGGAAATGACGTGCTCGCCTTCAAGGGCAAGTACGGCCCCTACATCGCGTGCAAAAACAAGACCCGGAATCTGAAGAAGACCGACCATGACGAGCAACTCTTTTCGATTACCTTGGAGGAGGCCCTCGCCCTGCTCTCCCAAGAAGTGGAAAAGAGCAAAGGAAAGGGTGGTTCGAGAATGGCCAAGGCTTCCACGGTCAAGAATCTGGGGGAGTTTGAGGGCGAAGCGGTTGTTCTGGCCACCGGGCGGTATGGCTTCTACCTGAAGGCGGGCAAGGATAATGTCGCACTGCCCAATGAGTTCAAGAAGGATGAAGAGAAAGCACTTTCTCTTACGCTCGCTGAAGCTATCGAGCTCATCCGCACCAAGCGTGCGAAGGATTGATGGAACCCAATCATGGCAAAACTCATGGGCAGAAGAGCCCCGGCTATCAAAGTGGAGACCATCTCGGCAGATAATGCACTGGATGTGCTTTCCTCCGAATTCCGTCTGGGAAAGGAGAAGCTTGCCAGTATTCTCCGAAGTGCCGGGATCAAGGTGGAAGGAGCAAAGGCTGCAAGCGAACTGCCTCTTTACCGGGAGATCATTGCATGCAAGCTGGGTGAATGCTCCCGATTCGCAGCTCCTGATGAAGCGTACCTTGGGATGTTGGATGAGCAGCTGCGCTCTTTTGACGAGATATATGTAGACACCGCCCCGATCATCCAATTGGATTATTTTCTCTATTTTGTCACCAATGCAGAACCTATCCTCAAGCGCAGAAAAAAGAAGTTGCTCATTCTTGAGAAGACGATGGAGGAGTTGCACGGCCTGAAGGACAATCCTGAGAAGGATTTGGAGGTGCGTGTCCGTGCCACCATCCGTCCCGACCTGATTCGTCAACTCGCCAAACGCGGAATTGTGCGCATCGGGGATACCGGCAGCACCGGTATTGCAGACGATCATCTGGTCTCCCTGTTCCGTCAAGTCGGGGTGAACAAGAGCCTGTTGCTGATCACTCAGGACCGGGGGTTGAGCGAGCGGATCGTCCGCCTTGCCCAGGAGCTGGAGAAGCAACCCAAGGTCAAAAAGGCTCTTCCCTGGTGGAAAAAGGTGTTCAAGGGAGAAGAAGAACTTTCCGGGCATGAGCACCATATGGTGGTGTGCAAGCTCGTTGAGGAAGGAAAACTCAAACGTTGTTATATTTGTCCTGAATGCAATGAAAGCTACTACGACGACCTCCACGATTGCGAGGGTTTTGTTTTGTGCGGCCGTTGCTACCTCAATCTGAAGGAGCAGGAAGCCCGACAAGTCGAGGTGAACAAAAAGAAACGTGAAGCCGAGCTGAAGGCGGAGGAAGAGCGTCAGCGAAAACTCGAGGAAGAAGAAAAACGGCTTGAGGCGGAGCGCAGCAAGCAGACCGTTGAGCAGCGACTCGAGCAGCAACAAAAGAAGCTGCTGAAGATCGGCTTCATGGCACTACCCATTGTGCTTCTCCTGCTGATTCTGCTCTTGTTCCTACTCCTATGAACCTGTACCGCCTGCTCTTGTGCAGGCGGTCTTACTCAAGATCTTGCACATTACCAATGGTAATGTTTAGGCTGGCGTGACCATTTGCAGTTTCTTGATACTTTTTCTCGGCATTGTTTGATGCTGTTTCTGTTCAGTGGATGCATGTCTAGCTTGCACCGATTCTGACCCAGTCCTCACAACTTGGATTTGATATTGCACGGGCTGTTGGCCCGTACGCCACATAAGGAGGAATGTGCATATGGATGAGGGGTGAAACTGCTTGTCAGCAAGATCGACCCCGCGAAGATGCACAACGTGACCACTTTGATGATGGACCTGCATTCGATGTTCCTCTGCTTATTGAGGAGATTCTCTAGAAACAAAAAAGAGAGGCTGTGTGAACAACCTCTCAAACGTGCCCCTGGCGCGATTCGAACGCACGACCCCTTCCTTAGGAGGGAAGTGCTCTATCCAGCTGAGCTACAGGAGCAAATGCAGAATCGATAGTACCGCAAATGGAAATGGGTTGCAAGGGGCGGGAGTAAAAACCAGGACAAACGCATCAAAAAAGGATTGACAGACTTGCAAGGCTATGAATCCAACAATTTGAATTTGGCCTAGGCAAACGGACATGACAAAACACCCAGGTCCGAAAGCTACACATATGGACCTGAG
>Ga0228535_1001695_pt1 | contig 29543 bp, 24 predicted proteins | sample SJ1metagenome_FD_168457 | JGI IMG/M metagenome (GOLD analysis project Ga0228535, IMG submission 168457) | Enriched culture of PCE-dechlorinating microbial communities from Ithaca, New York, USA - SJ1 | ecosystem: Engineered > Modeled > Simulated communities (microbial... > Unclassified | place...
GGCGTCGAGAGCAGCAGCTCCCGCCCGAGAATCAGTTTCTGCTGGTTGCCCCCCGAGAGCGAGCGGAAGGGGCTCTGGCGCGAGGCCATCTGCACGGAAAAGCGCCGCACGAGGTTGTCGGTGAAGGCGCGCGCGTTCCGGTAGTTGAGCACCAGCCCGCGCCACGCCGAAAAGCTCGGTTCGAGCCTGTGGTGCGTCATGATTGCGTTGTCGAGGATGGACGCGGCCAGGCTCGCGCCCATTTTCGCGCGGTCCTGCGGCACGAAAGAGATGAGTCTGCGCCGCTCCAGAATGGGGAGCTTGGTGATTTCTTTGCCGTTTACGGTGATGGAGCCGCCGCTCGGAGCCGTCAGGCCCATGACGCTGTTGACGAGTTCGAACTGACCGTTGCCCTCGACTCCCGCGATGCCGACGATTTCGCCCGCGTGCACCGAGAACGACACATCGTCGAGCAGCCTGAGCCCGTCGTGCCGCGTCACGCTCAGTCCTTTCGCCTCGAACACGCGCTCGCCGCGCCGGTGCGCAGTCCGCGTCGAGGTGAAGATGACCTGTCGCCCGACCATCATCTGGGCGAGCGCTTCCTTGCTCGTCTCCGACGCGGCGACCGTGGCGATTTTCTTGCCTCTGCGCATGACGGTGATGCGGTCGCTCAGCTCGAGGACCTCGTCGAGGCGGTGCGAGATGAAGAGAATCGTGTTGCCTTTGTCGCGCAGGCGCTTCAGCTCGGCGAAGAGCTGGGGAATCTCCTGCGGGGTGAGCACCGCCGTCGGCTCATCCAGAATGAGCACCGAGACATTCCGGTAGAGGAGCTTTAATATTTCGACTTTCTGGCGGGCGGCGACGGAGATGCGCTCCACCTGCGCCGACGGATCGAGATTGAACTGGAATTCGTCGATCTTCCGGCGGACGAGCTCGATGGCGCGCCTGGTGTCGAGCGTACCGCCCGGCCCGCGGACGGGCTCCGCGCCGAGCACCACGTTTTCCCAGACCGTGTACTGCGAGATGAGCTCGATTTCCTGATGCACCATGCCGATGCCCATGGCGATCGCATCGCCCGGCTTTCTGAAATGCACCGCTGCGCCGTCGATTTTCACCACCCCCGAGTCGAAGGGCACGAGGCCATAGAGCAGCTTCATCAGCGTGCTCTTGCCCGCGCCGTTCTCGCCGACGATCGAGTGGATCTCGCCTTTGCGGAATCCGACGGAGACATTGTCCACCGCGAGCACACTGGGCGGATATACCTTGACTATATGTTCCAGCGAAATGAAATCATCCATGAGTTGTTGCTCTGCACCACGATCGGATTGGGATATGGCCGCGCGGGGCAAGCCCCGCCGCGGTCAAATTGCTTATCTGCGAAGGCTCACTGCTGCCAGACGTTTTCGTTGTTGTAGATCTGGACCTTGAGCTTTCCGTCGATGATCTGCTGGCGGGCCGCCTTGACCTTATCGACGAGGCTCTTCGGGAGCACCTGCTGCTTGGCGTCGAACACGAGGTCGATGCCGCCGCTCGCGAGATCCGCGTTGATGATGACGCCGGCCTTATAGCTGCCGTTCTTGATCGTCTTGAAGACTTCCTCGATGCTGGTGCCGACATTCTTCACCGCGCTGGCGATGACGTGGCCCGGCTCGAGGTCGTTCTGGTTGGTGTCGACGCCGATGGCGTAGAGCCCGCGCTCGGTGGCGGCCTGCAGCACGCCGATGCCGGCAGCCGCCGCGACCTGGTATATGACGTCAGCTTTCTGGTCGTAGAGCTGGAGTGCGGCCTGCTTGCCCTTGGCCGAGTCGTCCCACGCGCCGCCCAGCGACTTGGTCAGCACCTTGATGTCCTTGTCGACGGCCTTTGCCCCGTTCTGGAAGCCGAACACGAAGGCGCTGACGATGGGGTCGGTGTCGCCGCCGATTACGCCGATGACCTTGTCCCTATTGACGCCCTTGAGCGAGGTCGTCGTCGTGGCGAGCGCCGCGGTCATGCCCGCGAGGTAGGAGCTCTGTTCCGCGAGGAAGAACACCGAGGTGATCGTGTGTTTCGGATTTTCGACGATGGTGTCGATGTTGACGAAAATCTTGTTGGGGTATTTGTCGGCGATGGCCATGAGCTGATCCTCGAAGCCATACGAGATGACGAAGATGACGTCGGCGTACTGGACTGCGGCGTCCAGGGCCGGCTGGAACTTGGCCGCGTCGAAGTTGCACTCGATCGTGCGTGTCTGCAGCTTGTAGGTTTTCTCGATGTTCTTGATGCCCGCCTCGCCCGAATCGTAGAACGCGTTGTCGCCGAGTGCGCCGTTGATCAGGTACACGACGCGGTCCGTTTTGACCGCAGGACCGGCGCCGAAGGCGCTCGTTGCAGCGGCGATGAACATGAGCGCTGCCATCACTGTGACATATTTTTTGCCTTTCATAGGGACCCCCTTGTGTAGTCAAGCTAAAATTATACGGTGGGGTGCCGGAACCGTCAACATTGAGGAGCCACTTTTGCGCCGGACTATGCCTCCCGGTAGCGCTTTCGGTACCCGGATGGGGTCAACCCTGTAGCCTCTTTGAATTTTCGGTTGAAAAAGGACACATTGTTGAACCCGGACTCGTAGCAGATGTCGTCTATGTAGAATTTTGTCTGGATCAGCAGTTTTTTGGCGTTGTTGATCCTTATTGAATGTACGTACTCTATGAAAGACAGACCGTAGCGCTTTTTGAAGGTTTTGCAGAAGCTGCTCACTTTCATGCCGACCCTCCGGCTGACCTCCTCGAGGTTGTGCGTCTTGTCGATCTCGTTGAATATCTGGGTTATCGCCTGCTCGAAACGGTCTGTCTGGACATCCTGATTGTGCGGCAGCAGCGAGCACAGCTCCCTGTCCCTGTCCTGCGAGAGCCTGTTGAGGACCTTGAGGAGCCACAGCCACTTCTCCAGCCCGTTCGAGGCATTCAGTTCGTCCATCATCGGCAGGCAGTCCGTGATCACCGGCGGGCTGAACGAAAGTCCTTTTTTCGACTCCGAGATGGCATTTGTGATGTTGGTGAACTCGGAGGGCGCGTTGGGATATCGGATATGTTTTTCCTGGAACTGGATGATCCATCCCTGGAGCGAACCGATGCTCAGTAGACCGTGCGGCAGCGACGGGCCGATCAGAAAGCCTGCCGGCGCCCTGTAGTATTTTACCAGATCACCGATATGGATATGGCCTTCACCTTTCTTGATTAGTACAAGTTCTATGTCCTCGTGGTAGTGCCAGTTGAAGTGCAGTCTTCTGTCATCGAAGTATTGAATACAAAAAGAATAACCTGGCGTTGCATACACGATTTCCCGCACCGGATTCATAGCTGGAAGTATACACCAAAAGGATGAATCATACAAATTTTTTAGATAATCCGTACAAAATCGTGCAAGAATTTTGGGAAAATGCCCCTACAATTACAACCAGGAGTTCTCCATGGATGCGAACACAGGGCCAATCCAGAGCATACTCGTAGGGGCCGGGAACAGAGGAGCAGAGGTCTATGGCCAGTTCGCCCTCACGCATCCCTGGCTTTTCCGCTTTGTCGCCGTGGCGGATCCCAATCCCCTCCGGAGGGCGAAGTTTTCCCGGCAGCACGGCATTCCGGAAGAAAAAAGCGCGGATTCGTGGGAAAAACTGCTGGAATCCGCCACACCCGCGAATCTCGTTTTTATCTGCAGCCCGGACCGCTTCCACTACGAGCAGGTCCTCGCCTTTATGGAGAGGGGCTGTCCGATTGTCCTGGAAAAACCCGTCGTGGTGAATCCCCGGCAGTGCGCGACTCTGTCGAAACTGGTCCCTGAGAAAAGCGTCAGAATCATCGTGTGCCACGTCCTGCGCTATACGCCTTTCTTTTCGACACTGAAGGGGCTGCTCGACGGCGGCCGGATCGGCAGGGTGATGAGCTTCAATCTGCAGGAGAACATCGCTTGGTATCATTTTGCCCACAGCTACGTGCGGGGGAACTGGCGCAACAGCGCGCTTTCCTCCCCTTCGATTCTGGCCAAGAGCGTCCACGATCTGGACATCCTGTACTGGCTCGGCGGCGCGCCCGCTGAGAGCCTCGTCTCCATGGGGACCTTAAGCTGGTTCAGGGAGGAGAATGCTCCGGCGGGCGCGCCGCACCGCTGCCTGCAGGGCTGTCCCCACTCCGGGACCTGCCCGTGGTACGCGCCGGACCTGTACCTCACCGAAAACACCGGCTGGCCCACATCGGTCATCAGCGATGACCAGAGCCTCCCGGCCCGAAGACAGGTCCTCGAGACGGGGCCATACGGTCGCTGCGTCTACCACTGCGACAATGACGTCGCTGATCATCAGGACGTGCTGATCCGCTTCAAAAACGGCATCAGCGCCGCCTTCAGCATGAATGCCCTGACCTACGACAAAACAAGAGTGATCCAGGCGACCGGCTCGGAAGGTGAAATAATCGGCGATCTCGATGAGGGCTGGCTGGAAGTGCGCAGCTTCCTTCACGGCGAAAAGGAGCGCATCCGGATGGGCGCCTCGGTCGGGGGACACAACGGCGGCGATGTCGGCCTCATGCACGATGTCGCGCGGATTTTCGGCCGCGCCGACACAGGCGGCATTTTCGCAAGCAAATCCTCCATCGAAGCGTCGCTCGAGGGCCACTGGATGGCCTTTGCGGCCGAAGAGTCGAGGAAGAAGGGAATTTTCGTCAACCTCGATGCGTACAGAGATATGGTATCCACACGGGAAACCGTGAATATATAGGAGGAAGAAAAATGACGAAGTCGCGAAAGACTATCATTGCGGTTTTTCTCATTTTGATCGGCCTGGCGAGTCCGTTTTTTGCGATGGCGCAGGGCACTCAAAAGGGAGAAAAGATCAAAATCGTGTCGCAGATGTTCTATGACCCGGCCCAGCAGCAGTATATAAAGGAACAGATACTTCCCAAGTTCACCGCCGAGACGGGCATCGAGGTGGAGCTGCAGGTCGTGGCGAACGCCAGCGAGCTCTACAAAGTGCTGCAGGCGCAGCAGCAGACGGGAAAATGGAGCACGGACCTCCTCATCGCGCACGACTCCACCGCCGTTCCCGTGGTGCAGGAATACCATGCCGTGCAGGCTTACGCCAAAGTCCCGGCCGGCACCTACATCACGCAGTTCGACGACAACTTCGTGCAGGGAGGAAAACGGTATTTCGTCCCGCTGCAGGCGGATGTGTATCTGACCATCGTCAACAAGAAAGCCCTTCCCTATCTGCAGAAGCTCGGCTACGACATCAACAGCCTCACCTGGGAGCAGCTGGCCGAGTGGGTCCGCCTGATCAAAAAGGAAACCGGCCTGCCGAAATATGTGTTCCCCGCCCTCGCGGGCAAATTCGCAACCTATGAATTCAACGCTGTGCAGCTCTCCTACGGCGACAAGTACGTGCCGGCATTCAACACTCCCGCTGCGCAGGCAGCTTTTAAAGTGATCGCGTCGATGAAGGACGGCATACTGCCTTCGTCGCCGACCATCGACTTCCCCACCGCGTCGCTGGCCACCGAGGAGGCGTGGATCACCGTGTTCCATCAGGCATACGCGAACGCGTCGTTCAGCCAGGCGCCGGACAAATTCGTGGTCGCCCCCGTGCCGATCGGCGGCTCCGGGAAGCGCGGGACGATCATCGGCGGGCACGGCATCGGCATTGTCGCCGGCTCGACCCACAAGGCCGCGGCGGAGAAATTTGTTGAGTTTTTCCTGCGCGATGATATCCTCTATGCAGTGATGAAGAACACCGGCCCGTGGATTCCGTCGAAGGCGGAGATCATCTCCAAGCTGAAGGACGATCCTTCCGACCAGATCATGAAGATGGGGCTTGCGACGCTGACCGGGCCGACGCTCATCGACAGGGTCAGGGTCGCGGAGTACCAGGACTTCGGCCAGGTCAAGGCGCTCTACGAGAAGGTCATCGGCGACATTCTCGCCGGCAGGGACATCAGCAAGCAGTACCTGGATCAGAAGCAGAAAGAACTCGAGAGCCTCAAGGTAGAGTGAGCTGAAAGGCTGAAGGGTGCCGCCGTGCCGGCCCTCTGGCGGGCGGCATTCTCTGCCTGATTTTTAGTGAGGTAATAGCGCATGCGTGTACCGCGGCGGAGCGGATTTTTCAAGAGTCCCGTATGGTTTCTGGTGCCGGTCGTCATATATTACGCCGCCTTCTGGATACGGCCGACCATCAGCGTCATCATCGAGTCCTTCACTGACAAGGACGGTGTGTTTACGTTCTCGAACTATGTGAGGCTTTTTTCGCAGGGGGCCGTCCGGACGGCGTTTTTCAATACCGTGCTGTTCACGCTCGGCTCCGCCGTCCTTCAGTTTGTGCTCGCGTTTGCGCTCGCGCTCTGGCTGAACAGGAAATTCCGCTTTTCCAATCTGGTGCTCTTCATCACCCTTATTCCCATGGCGTTCCCGCCGGCTGCGGTCGGCATTCTCTGGAAGACAGGCCTCTACCGCTTCGGATGGATAAATTCCTTTCTGTGCGCCCTGGGCCTGATGAACCCCGCAAATCCCGTGGACTGGATGTCGTTCCGCAATCTCAATGCGGTCCTCCTGCTCATCACTGTCGACACCTGGACCGTGCTGCCCTCCGTGATGATCATTCTCCTGGCGGGGCTCCAGAACTTCAACAAGGAATTCGAGGAGGCGGGCTGGGTCTTCGGGGCGAATAAATTTCAGACCCTCAAGGATATTGTGTTCCCGATCATGAAGCCGACCATCATCACGGCGATGATCCTGAGAATGATCGCCGCGGTCCAGGTCTGGCTCATCGCGGTGATGATCTTCGGCTACAACGTGGTGCCATTCCTCGTCGAACGCATCGCCTACAATGTCGATGTCATCACGTTTGCGAAGTATGCGCGCAAGGACGCCTATACCATCTCCGTCATTGTCGCCGCCATAGTCCTGGTCTCCGTGTCCATGTATCTTCGCGCTTCCGGGGACAGACAGAAGGGAGGTGAGACCGCATGAGCGTACGCCGCAGAAAACTGTGGTCGCGGACTGTGTTCCTCCTCATTCTGGTGACGGTCGCGAGTGTGGTTCTGCTGCCCGTCCTCTATTTTCTGACGATATCCTTCGCCTCGAACTACGAGGCGTATCAGTTTCCGGCGAAGATATTCCCGACCTTCTCCTATCCCGCACGGCTCCGTTACAATGCCGACACAGAGAACTATACTCTGCTGATAAAGAAAGGCGCGGACTTCGAGGCGGTCAAGACCACTTCGGACACTTCGGATTTCTCGCTCTACTGCAAGAGTCAGCTGAACGTGCTGATTTCGCCTCCGGAGGTGGAGGCGCTCTTCGGCAAGGCAAAAGATGCGGATCAGGCGATCCCAATAAAGCTGAAGAAGGATTTTTTCCGCAACTATGTGGTGTTCTTCATCCTGGCCGAAGGCACGATGCGCGCCCTGGTCAACTCGCTCAAGGCCGCCGGCTGGACCATCCTCATTTCGCTCGTGCTGGGCGGGGTCACCGGCTACATACTTGCCCGGTACAAGTTCAGATTCAGCACCACATTCAGCACGAGCCTCCTCGTGGTCAGAATGTTTCCCGCCGTGGCCCTGTCCCTGCCCCTCGTCGTGTACATAATACGCATGAATCTGTACGACACACCCTTCGCGCTGGCGATCGTGTACTCGGTGCCGAACATCGCCCTGACCGCGTGGATCACCAGTTCGATTTTCAAGGGCATAAGCGTGGAGCTGGAGGAGGCGGCCATGGTGTTCGGGGCGACCAGGCTGAAAACGCTGCTCACGATCACCTTCCCCCTGGCTTTTCCCGCGATAGTCGCCTCTTCCCTGTACGCCTTCCTGGCGGCGTGGAACGATTCGATCACTGCCCTCATCATGACGAACAACAATCCTACGCTCGCCCTCCTGGTCTACAGGACCGTCGGCTCATCCACGATTCCCAATCTGCCTGCGGCGGGCGCGGTGGTGCTGCTCCTGCCTTCGCTTGTATTTACATTTATCATTAAGAATTATATCAATCAGCTCTGGGGCAGGGTCGCGCTATAACGGAGGAATACGGTGTCCTATCTGAAACTGAGTTCGCTGAAGAAAACCTATCCCAATGGCGTCACCGCGGTGAAGGATCTCGATCTGGAGATTGAAAAAGGCGAATTCGTCGTCCTCCTCGGTCCCTCGGGCTGCGGCAAGACGACGACGCTCCGCATGCTCGCTGGCCTGGAAGAAGTCACGGAGGGCTCGATAATCCTCGACGGAAAGGACATCACCAGCCTGCCGCCGAGGCAGCGGAACATCTCCATGATCTTTCAGTCCTACGCGGTGTGGCCCCACATGACGGTGGCCGAGAATATTGCCTATCCGCTCAGGCTGAGGAAGATGGACAAGCGCGCGATCGCCTCGAAAGTGCAGGAAGTGGCCAGAATCTGCAATATCGCCGATTATCTGGACCGCTATCCGGCGCAGCTTTCGGGCGGACAGCGGCAGAGGGTCGCCGTGGCCCGCGCCCTGGCGGTCAACTCGAAGCTTTCGCTGATGGATGAGCCGCTTTCGAATCTGGACGCCAAGCTGCGCGTGTCCGTGCGGACTTTTCTGAAGGAGATACACCGGAAGACCGGCGCGACCACCATCTTCGTCACGCACGATCAGGCCGAGGCCATGGCGCTCGCCGACCGCATCGTGGTCATGAACGAGGGTCGCATCGAGCAGGTGGGTTCGACCCGCGAGATATACAGCGAGTGCGAGAGCCTCTTCACCGCCCAATTTATGGGGACGCCCCCCGCGAACATCCAGAGAGTCGCGCTGGCGTCGAGCCAGGGGCGGCTTGTCGCGGCTGCAAGGGATGCCGGGGCGGCCCTCGATTTGGGAGACCGGAGCGCCTTCCCCGCCATCGGGCGCCTGATGGGCGGAGAGGTCTTTCTGGCAGTCCGGCCGGAGAACATCGGCATCGTCGAACCCAACGGCATCAATGAAACAACGATCGAGATTGTCGAACCGCAGGGAGCCTACACGATCCTCGTCACGCACGTGCTCGGCAGCGAGTGGAAGATCATGCTCGAGGGCGATGTCGATATCCGGATCGGCCAGAAGGTGTCGCTGAAAATCGATCCGGCCAAAGTCATGCTCTACGATGTGCAGACCACAAAGCGGATCAGTCTTTCCTAAGGCCGGATACCTATGCAGACACGACAGGAGTGGATTGAGCGGTGCTCCGGAGTCCTGAAGAGCAACCTGCCCGATCAGGGCGTGCTTGAAAAACTTCCCTACCGCTACACTTGTCCCGCGCGCGAGAAGGGGACCTATCTGCCCCAGTGGCTCTGGGATTCCTGTTTTCACGCGATGGCCTACCGATGGTTCGATCCCGGCATGGCCTGGGAGGAGCTGCAGAGCCTCTTTGTGCATCAGTTCGATGAGGGGCCCGATGCCGGCATGGTCCCCCACATGTCGCACCTGGAGGAAAATGGGGCGCTGGCGGCGCAGCAGCTTTTCCGGCAGAGAGACTGCAGCACGATCACCCAGCCGCCGCTCATTTCGGTCGCGGCCCTGGCGGTGCACCAAAGAGCGCCGGACAGAGGCATACTGGCAAGGCTCTATCCGAAACTACGCGCCTACCACGACTGGTTCGACAGGCGCCGCGACGACGATCACGACAACCTTGTGGCGATCATTCACCCCTGGGAGAGCGGCTGGGACGCCTCCCAGCGCTGGGACGGGCTCATGGGCCTGCATCCGCGCGGCGCGGCCGGGCTCCGCGCCCTGGAGCAGAGAAGAAAAGACCTTGTCGCCCTCTGTGCGGCCCAGGGTTATGACGCCCAAAGGCTCGCCCAGGTCCCCGGAGGCTTCTACGCGGAGCCCGCGGATTTCAACGCGATCCGGACGGCCGATCTGATGGCGCTGGCCGAAATCGCGGATGAACTGCAGGAAGCTTCGGAAGCGGAGGAGTTTGAGGCCCGCGCCCGGGCCGTCCGGCAGGCGGTGCACGACAAGATGGTCTCCTTCGAAAATGGCGAGCTCCGTGCGCACGATCTGCTCGGAGCCGCCGAAGAGAAGAGCTCCGTCGACCATGCGGGCACATTCGTGCTCATGTTCGGGCAATGCCTTTCGCGCGCCGAGGCGGATGTTCTCTCCTCGCAGTTGTGCGACCCGGCGGGACCCTATGCGACGCCATACAAGGTGGCCTCGACCTCCCGTTTCGATCCTCTCTTCGATCCCGGAGAGTACTGGCGCGGCAATGTCTGGCTCTCCCTCGACTGGCTTGTGTGGAGGGGCTTCTTAGCCTACGGCCGGGCGGACGCGGCGGCCGCGATGGTGCGCGATAGTCTCGAACTCGTGGAAAAATCGGGTTTCTGCGAGTTTTTCAATCCCGTCACCGGAGAAGCGGGAGAAAAGTACGGCCGAATCTGTCCGCGCAACCAGAGCTGGTCCACGATCATCCTCGATATGCTGCAAGGAACTGCCGATGAATGAGAGCCGCCTGAAAAAGATTGAGGATTTGCTGGTCTTTCTCTACGGCCGCGAACAAGGCGCGAGCACCTTCGAGGCGCTGCGGCGCCTCATCCCAAGGGAGCTGGCGCAGCGCGGGCCGGCCGGTCATCGTGAACCGCTCTCGGAAAAAGACGCCTGCCTCATCGCGTACGGCGATATTCTGTCGCCATCCTCCGGCTCATCGCCGAATGGCGAAGAGGCACCCAATAGCGACGAGGATGGAGCCGGCGGGGGGGCTTCGCCGACGGCGCTGGCGCGGCTCAGGGGATTCCTTGAGCGGAGGAATCGTGGAAGTTTCAGCTATCTGCACATCCTGCCGTTTCATCCATATTCATCCGACGACGGGTTTTCGATCATCGATTACAGGAAAATAGCCCCGCATCTTGGAACTTGGGGCGATATTGCCCCGCTCGCCCGAGAATACAGGCTCGTCTTCGACCTCGTGCTCAACCACGGGAGCGTCCAGAGTCCGTGGTTTCAGTCATTCCTTAAAGACGAACCGTCACACAGGGACTGGTATATCACCAGGCCCGCGGACTTCGACGTTTCTCCGGTGTTCCGGCCCAGGACGCAGCCACTTTTGACGCCTTTTCTCAGAGAGGACGGCACGACAGTCTCCGTGTGGACCACCTTCAGCGCGGACCAGGTCGACTACAATTTTGCCAACCCAGAGGTGTTGCTCGAATTCATAAAGATTTTCTTTGAATACATTCAGCATGGGGCCCGGATGGTGCGCCTCGACGCGGTTGCATACATCTGGAAGGAAGACGGGACGAGCTGCATTCACCATCCCAAGACGCACGCCATTGTCAAACTGTTGCGGGCGCTCATCGACTGTCTGGAGCTCGATGTGCTCATTCTCACGGAGACGAATGTCCCGCACGAGGAAAATCTGTCGTATTTCGGCGAGGGCGACGAGGCTCACCTGGTGTACAATTTCGCCCTGCCTCCTCTGACGCTGCACGCGGCGGTGTCGGAGGACGCGGGGCCTCTCAGAGACTGGGCCCGCACGCTCCCCGCACCGGGAGAAGGCCCCGTGTTCTTCAATTTTCTTGCGAGCCACGACGGAGTCGGTGTCCTGCCCACCAAAGGGCTCATCGACGACAAGAGCTTTCAGAAGACTCTGGATGCGGTCCTGGAGCGGGGCTCCCTCCTGTCGTACAAGGATACAAGGTCGGGCCCCATGCCCTATGAGATAAACTGTTCCTACCTGAGCGCGGTGGCGCCGCCTTCGCTGGGCACCGCCGAAGAGCGGGCCCGCACTTTTCTGTGCTGCCACGCGGTCCTTTTTGCGCTTGCCGGGTTGCCGGCCGTGTATTTCCACAGCTGGATCGGCTCCGAACAGTGGACGGAAGGCCCCCGCCTGTACGGATACAGGCGGGCGATCAACCGCGAAAAGCCCCGCATCGACCAGGTTGAGGCTGAATTGGGCGATGCACACTCCCTGCGCGCGGCCGTCTATGCCGGCTTTGAGAAGATGCTCGCATTCCGCAGGAACGAAGGCCCCTTTGCCCCCGAAGTGCCGCAGAGAATACTGCCCGCCACTGGCCCCGTCTTTGCCCTGGCGAGAGGCCCCGACCGCAGCGGGCGCTATGTGCTCTGCCTGCAGAATTTCGGCAGCGGGCCGGAGAAATGGCGGCTCGCCGAGGTCCCGGCGCCCGAGATACTCGCCCGCCAGGGTATAGGCAGTGAAATTCCGCTCTCGCCCCGCGAAACGCTCTGGATAGGGTATGGCGGCGGCAGGGAGATGTCGGTGCTGAGAATATGAAAAAGCACCATGAACTGCATAAATATTTAAAAATGGTCTTGCTTTGCAGAAACTCAAGAGATACAAAACACATTTTATACATGGATGGCATGCGGGCATCCCTCGCCGAAACCGCATGGCCGGCGTTGCCGGCCAATCAATGTAATTGCTGATTCCATAGGTGAATGGAAAAGGGGGCAATACATGAAGAGAAAAGGAATGGGTCTGGCTGGCTTGTTTCTTCTTGTGGCGATTTCGTTCGTCGCGGCGGCCAATATACCCAAGGATACTCTTGTGATGGCGATGAATACCGAGATATTCAAGACCTTCGATCCCGGTGTCTGCTTCGAGGTGGAGCCCTCTGCCTTTGTCAAGAATATCTATGCAAACCTTGTCACTCTGGACGTAAAAGATGGCGCCTTCACTCCCGTGGGAGATCTCGCCGAAAAATGGGAGCAGTCCGCGGACGGGAAACTCTGGACCTTCTCCCTTAAAAAGGGCGTAAAATTCGCGAATGGCGATCCAGTGAAGGCGTCGGATGTCGAGTATTCGTACAGAAGGGCAATCAAGCTCAACAAGTCGCCCGCGTGGCTCTTCACGGACACCCTTGGTCTCACCGAAGACAGCATCAAGGCGGTCAACGACACGACCGTCACCATCACGACGAACGGGGCTCCGGCGAACGTCGTCCTTTCGGTTCTGGCCGCGAACATCGGTGGTGTTCTCTGTGAAAAAGAAGTGAAGGCTCACGAGACGAACGGAGACATGGGCTTGGCCTGGCTCACCGACCACAGCGCCGGAGCTGGTCCCTATGTGCTGAAAGAGTGGAAGCGGAAAACCCAGATTGCCCTGACGGTGAACAAGAACTACTACGGCGGCGCGCTGGCGATCAAGACGATACTTGTCCGTGATATGCCCGAGGCCTCGGACCGCTATCTTTCCCTGAAGAAGGGCGATGTCGATATCGCGTACCAGATCACGGTCGAGGAAGCCGCCGACCTCAGAGATAAAAAGGACGAGAGTGTTTCATTGTTTACCACTCCGGGACAGTCTCTCGAGTACGTCGCCATGAACGCGAACTGGGGCCCCTTCAAGGATGTGCGTGTCCGCCAGGCGGTGAAATACGCCATCGATTACGATGCCATCATCAACAAAGTTCGCGAAGGCCTCGCGATCAAAAACCAGCAGTTCCTCGCGATCGGCTATTTCGGATACAAGGAGAGCAACCCCTTCACCCGCGATATCGCAAAAGCGAAGAAGCTCCTGGCGGATGCCGGATATGCCAATGGATTCGAAGTCGAGATCGTCACCAACGAGTCTGAAATTCGCCGTGCCGAAGCCATCGTCGTACAGTCCAACCTCGCGGATATCGGCATAAAGAGCAACATCGTCATCATGCAGGCCGCCCAGATGTACGACAAATACCGGAACCAGGGCCTGCAGATGATCGTCGCCGGCTGGGGAATCGACTATCCGGACGCGGACGCGCTGGCGAAGCCCTTCGCCGATTATACGGTCAAACAGCTGGCGTGGAGAAACGCGTGGATCGATGATAAGGCAGCCGCGATGACCGCCGCCGCCGGAAAAGAGATCAACGAGCAGAAGCGCGCCCAGATATACTACGATCTCGTGAAATACTGGCAGGACAATGGGCCGTTCGCGATGATGTATCAGCCCATCGAGTTCTGGGGTATCGGAAAGGACCTCAAGAGCTTCGACAAAGCCTACGAGGGGTACAATGTCCACTGTGACTTTACCTTGATAAGCAAGTAACAGCCTCGTATCGAGAGCGTTATTTTGCCGTATTGCTCCAGCCGGCTTCCCCTGGCTGGAGCAATCCTTTATTCTCATAATCAGTAAGGAAAACCGTCGCGATGGAACTGGGCAGCTTCATTATAAAACGCTTGTCGCTCATGGTCCTGGTCATTTTCGGGGTGCTCATCATAGTCTTTGTCGTCACCCGAATAATCCCCGCCGATCCGGTGGGGGCCATCCTTGGAGGCAACGCGCCGCCGGCAACCGTAGATGCCATGCGGCATCAGTTGGGTCTCGACAAGTCGATATTTGCGCAGCTGCTCGATTACCTGGGCGGCATATTCCGCGGGAATCTGGGGAACTCCCTGGTGAGCGGCCGTCCCGTAATGACCGATATTATGGAATTCCTGCCCGCGACCATTGAACTCGCGATTTCTTCCATTATATTCGCGGTCGTCCTGGGGGTCATTTTGGGGCTCCTGTCCGCGGTCTTCAGAAACCGGTTCATCGATCACTTTTCGCGTGTTTTCTCAATACTGGGAATATCGCTGCCGGGCTTCTGGCTCGGTTTGATAATGATATTGATTTTCTATTACAGACTTGGCTGGCTTCCCAACGGGGGACAGTACGATATGTTCCTCTTCCCTACGCGAACCACCGGCCTGATTCTTCTGGACGCGGTGATCCATGGAGAGTGGGATATCTTTTTCAACGGGATAAAGCATCTCATTCTGCCGACATTCATTCTTGGCTACAGCAGCACGGCATCCATCGCGCGCATCATGCGGGCGAGCATGCTGGACGTGCTGCACCAGAACTACATCCGCACCGCGCGGGCGAAAGGCTTGCCGAGGAAGATGGTCATTCTGCGCCATGCCCTGAAGAACGCCCTCATCCCCGTCATCACCATCATCGGCCTCGAGTTCGGAGGGCTCCTGAGCGGCGCGGTGCTCACGGAGACGATTTTCAGCTGGCCCGGCTTGGGAAGATATATCGTCAATTCACTGCTGACGCTCGATTATCCGGCGATAAGCGGCGGCACCATTTTCATAGCCCTGATTTATTCGGTCGTCAATCTGGCCGTGGATATCCTCTATGCGGCGGTAGATCCGAGGATGAGGTCATAAGGAGCGGATATGAAAAAAACATCTTCGGCAGCCGATTCCGCCAATGCGCCTTCCTTCAAGAGATTTATGTACGAAAGAGGGCCAATGCTGGACGATGTGAAGCACAGCGTCTATCTCTGGAAAAAGACGCCGCTCGCTTTAATCGGAACGGTGATAATAGGCCTGTTTCTCCTCATTGCGCTGTTTGCGCCTCTCCTCGCGCCCTATGACCCGATAGCGACTGACCTCTCCCGCAAGCTGGAGGCGCCGAGCGCGGCGCATCCCTTCGGGCTCGATCAGTTCGGCAGGGACGTGCTCAGCCGCGTGATCATGGGAAGCCGCATCGAGGTGCAGATCATTTTCATCATTTCGATCATCAGTATCACCATTGGCCTAGTCGTCGGAATTGTGGCGGGCTATTTCGGGGGTGTCGTCGACGAGATTCTCATGAGAATCACCGACATTTTCCTCGCCTTCCCGCGGCTGGTGCTCGCGATGGCCTTCGCCGCGGCGCTGCGGCCGACGCTCGCGAACGCGATTGTCGCCATATCGCTCGTGGAGTGGACGGTGTACGCCCGGCTTGCCCGCGCGGAGGCGATCAAGGTCAGATCGCAGCCCTATATCGAGGCGATCAAGGCCGTCGGCGCGAGCGACTTCAAGATAATGATGTTCCACGTGCTTCCGATGTCCATTTCGCCGGTCATCGTGCAGCTCACCATGCGGATGGGCACCATCATCCTCACTGCGGCCAGCCTTGGTTTTTTGGGGCTAGGCGCCCAGCCGCCCCTGCCCGAATGGGGCGCGATAGTCAGCGACGGTCGCAGTTACCTCATGAACAACTGGTGGATAACCGCCTTCCCGGGAATGGCGATCGCGATCACCGTCCTCGGCTTCAATCTGCTCGGCGACGGCATACGGGATATCCTCGACCCGAGGATCAGGAGATGACGATGCAGGGCCGGCGAGGAGATTTGCTCGACATTTCCAGACTCAGGGTTGTCTTCGACACCTACGCGGGACAGGTCAAGGCCCTCAACGGTGTCGAACTTTGGATGAACCACGGCGAGCGCCTGGGCGTGGTCGGCGAGACGGGCTGCGGCAAGTCGGTGACCGCGCTGTCGGTCATGCGGCTGATCGAAGAGCCGGGAAGGATAACCGGGGGAAGCATTCTTTTTGAAGACAGGGACCTGGTCTTATTGCCGGAAAATGTCCTCAACGCTATTCGCGGAAAAGACATCGCGATGATCTTTCAGGAGCCGGTGGCCGCGCTCAACCCGGTCATGAAGGTGGGAGCCCAGATCGTGGAGAATATCGAATGCCAGCGGAAGTCCGCGGCTTCAGTGCAGGCCGTCCGTAAGGACGGCCAAGCCTCCCGCAGGGGCGCCCCGGCCTCCGGAAATCGGCCACAGGGAAGAGTCGGGACCCAAAGAATCTCTTCCATTCAGATAATGCGCGACATGCTGGGGCATGTGGGGCTGGACTGGCAGAGAACCGAGAACCTCTATCCCCATGAATTGAGCGGGGGCATGGCACAGAGAGTCATGATCGCGATGGCCCTGTCATCGAGGCCGAAGCTTCTTATCGCCGACGAGCCGACATCGGCGCTCGACGTCACGATTCAGGCCCAGATACTGAACCTTCTCAACAGCCTCGTGAGGGAGACGCAGACCGCGGTATTGCTCATCACGCATGCGATGGGGGTCGCCGCCCAGTTCTGCGATTTCATCGCGGTGATGTACGCGGGCAATGTCGTGGAATACGGGTCGCTTCAGGCGATTTTCAACAATCCGCTCCATCCCTACACGAAGGGGCTCCTGAGGGCGGTGCCGAAGATCGGCAAGACCGACGAGCTGCAGAGCATCCCCGGCATTGTGCCCGATCTGATCGCTCCCCCGGGCGGGTGCCGCTTCCACCCGCGCTGCCCGCACCGCAGGCCGGAGTGCGACAAAGCCCAGCCGAGGTTTGAGCCGGCGGGCGGCGAAGCGGAGGCGGACAGGCATCATGTGGCGTGTTTCCTATACCAGCGGGACCGATAAGAGGAATTATGCCGATGCAAGCAACCACGGAAAGGGAAAACAGAGATATTCTGATTCAGGCGAACCATCTGAAGAAGCTGTTTGCCGTCAAGAAGAATTTTTATTCCCGTCCTCTCTATGTGAAGGCTGTCGACGACTGCGATTTTTCGATCCGGAAGAATACCGTGTTCGGCATCGTGGGAGAATCGGGCTCAGGCAAGACCACGCTCGGCCGCGTCATTCTGCGCCTCATCGAGGCGACGGGCGGGGCCGTGGTGTTCGACGACACCGACCTGATGTCCCTGTCGGGTCAGGAATTGAGGCTTTTCAGGCGGAGGATGCAGATCATATCCCAGGACCCCTATAATTCCCTGCACCCCCGGAAAGTGGTGAAGAAACTCATCGGCGAAGGACTGAAGATCCATTTTCAGCTCTCTTCCCAGGAAATCGACGAGCGCGTCAAGAATATTCTGACCCTGGTCGGCCTGCGGGAAGAGCACATGTACCGCTATCCCCACGAATTCTCCGGCGGTCAGCGACAGCGGATCGCCATAGCCCGCGCGCTGGTGCTGAAGCCGGAGTTCATAGTCCTGGACGAACCCACTTCGGCCCTGGACGTGTCGGTGCAAGCCATTATTCTCAAGATGCTCAAAGAGCTCAAGCGGGATTTCGCCCTCACCTACATGCTCATTACCCACGACCTCGCCGTCATCGACTACATGGCCGACGATGTCGCGGTGATGTACCTGGGGCAAATTGTGGAGATGGGCTCCAAGGACGATATTTTCTCGAGGACGGCTCACCCCTACGCCCGCCTGCTGATCGATTCAGTCCCCCCTCCCGCGCCGAGCGAACACTGGAGCGGAAAGATCCTGAGCGGGGAAATCCCGAGTCCCATCCACGTGCCCTCCGGCTGCAGGTTCCACCCCCGCTGCCCTCAGGCCAAGGATATCTGCGCGAAGGAAGAGCCGGTTCTCTCCGAGCTGCAGCCGGGGCACTTCGCGAAATGCCACTTTCCCCTCAATTCGTAAGGCGCCGCGCGCGGACGGAGCCGTTCATCGGACCTTGTGGTATCTGTTTCTCTCCACAAAGAGATCGAAACCGTCCGGCGTCGGCTGGAACTCCACAGGCTGGCGCTCGCCTTCCGTGAGGATATAGAAGCGGTAACTCGCCACCGCCTCATCTTCCGGAATGAGCGGCACGACCGATTCCTGAAAGACATCCTTCTGTTCCAGGTAGAGAAGACCCGCCTTCGGGAAGACGCGCGCGGTATTTGCGCCGCGGTAGGCTGCGTAGGCGCCGGATAGGGCGTTCATTCTTTTTTTTATGCCCAGTGGAGGGATTGTCTTAAGAGGATCGAGGCCGAGGAGCGCGGCGAAGATGCCTTCGGCGATGGCGGCGTGAGGCATTCCCGACGTGTTGGCGAGAATCACGGCGCCGATTCCCGGCTGAGGGAGGAAGGCGGTGTATGCCGTGGAAACGTCGATCGAACCGCCGTGGGCCACCATGCGGGTGCCGAGAAAGTCTTTCGTGATAAACCAGCCATAGCCGTAGCCGTTTTCCCCATAGTGCGAGGCGGGCCCGGCAATATGACTCTCCTGCATGCTTTCCAGAGACGCGGGAGTCAGCAGCCTTGTCGTGCTGGCCGGCAGATTGGCCGCCACGAATTTTGCCATGTCGCGCACCGAGGAGACGAGCCCGCCGGCCGCGAGCATGAAAGAAGATTCGGGGTTGAGGGCGACATCCGGATAGGGGAACAGGGCGGGCACCACACTGCTGTCTGCCTTTGCCAGATAGGGTTGTATTCTGTCGGCATCGCTCTCATAGCGGGAACGGACAAAGGTGGAACGCGCCATCCCGAGCGGACCCAGGATATTTTCAGCGACAAACTCATGGAAGGGCATATCAGCCAAAGACTGAACGATGTGTCCGAGCATTCTGTAGCTTTCGTTGCTGTAGAAAAAGCGCTCGCCCGGCCCCGGCGCCATCTCCTCCTGGGCTCCGTTGACCCAGCGGTAAAAATCGCCGCTGTCGGCCAGAGGGAAGCCCTCGTTCACCCCCAGCCCCTTTCTTATGAGTATCTCCGACGTCGAGAGCGCGGGCAGACCCGAAGAATGCGAGAGCAAGTGGCGAATCAGTATGGGGCCCTTTGAGGCACGAAGCCTGAAAGGAATATAGCGGTCCACAGGATCGTCGAGGCTCAGCTTCCCCCGTTCGGATAAAAGGAGAATCGCGGTGGCGACAAAGGCCTTTGTGCAGGAGCCAATGCCATAGAGCGTATCCGGAGTCGCCGGAAGAGAGAGCTCGAGGTTTCTCCACCCAAACCCGCCTTCATAGACGATGTCCGCGCCGCTTATCACCGCGACGCTGCATCCGGGCGTCTTCGTCTCGTGCATGGCGTCGGGGACGTAGTTCTCGATAAAATGTATGGCCTTGGATGTATCTGTTGGTTTCATGTGGTTTTGTCCTACTTGATCACAGTGTTCAGGTATTATAGTCGGGAAATCGTCGTGTTCAAAGGGCGGCAGAGGAGACATCACCCAGCGACGGAAGCCGTGAGGACCTTGATGCCGAGACGGTCGAACTCTTCGAGATTCACCGAGTCTATCCCAGAATCGGTGACGATGATCGACACAGAGCTCAGCGGTGCCGTTTTGAAGTTTGCGACTCTCCCTAATTTGCTCGAGTCGGCGACAAGAATGACCGAGCCGCGCGTGTTCGTTATCATCAGCCGGTTGATCCATGCCTCCGTTTGCGTCGAGGTCGTGAGCCCGTACTTGATGCTGAAGCCGTCGATCCCTATGACAGCTTTGTTGGCATAGACGCTTTTTATCGCCTTTACTGCCAACTCGCCGACGAGTGTCAGCGATTCGTGTCTAATCTCACCTCCGGTGAGGATGACATTGACCGATCCGGAGTGGACGTAGATCGGGGCCAGAGGATTATTGGTTATCACGCTGACACGAGGCGTCTCGAGCTGTTTGAGGAATTCTATCGTCGTGGATCCGGAATTGACGAAGACCATGTCCCCCTCTTCAATGAGGGTCGCCGCAAGTGCCCCAATGGCACGCTTTTCCGCCTGCTTCAGGACACTTTTCTGTGCAAACAGAGGCTCAAGACCTATCCGGTCGTTGTAGATGGCACCCCCATGGATGCGCTCTATGAGGCCTTTCCCCTCGAGCAGTTCGAGATCCCGGCGGATTGTCATCTCCGTGACGTTGAGAGAGGCAGCTAGTTCCGAGACTCTGACGGAGCCTTTTTGCCGTACCAGAGAGTAGATGATTGTCTGTCGCTGATGTAGCGCGGGACTCGACTTACTTTCTCCGCTGCTCATGGTCTCCTCATCATTTCTGGGCGAAATCGGTGAAGTATTTTGAGGAGAACACGATATCGGCCGCCGCGTCAAGTACCCCCAGCTCCGAGGCCAGGTCGAGCACCGTGTAGCGTCGGCGTATAAGGGAGGCGATCTTCAGACTTTTTATGCAGTCGCTGCGAGATAACCCGATTTGTGCTGGCTCTGTGGGACAGGATGCATCACCGAAAGCTTTTTTCAGGTCAGGGAAGGCTGGAATTTGCCGGACAACCTTCTTTGCAAGTTCCGGCCATACCTGCTGTGCTTGCTGCGTCCTCGAATGAAGCTCGAGTGCGGAAGGGGTCTTCGCTGCAATTGTGTTCGTGATCTTCGTCTTCAGCGGTCCTTCGGCCTCCAACAGATCGGCGATGTCCAAGCGGTAGCGCAGCAAATCCTCGCGCGGGGAGAATCCGTTCTGCTCGATCAAGGCCCGTAGAGCACCTTTTTCTCCAAAAAGTTCGCTCATGAATGCCGAAGAAATGAGGGAACCGACAGCTACCTTGAAACCGTGCGAAAATGCTTCCATTTCTCTTGAACAATGCAACATTTCCCAGGTGTGCGAGAGGAGATGCTCGGTCCCCGACGCGGGCCTCGAGTCCTTGTACCGCTGTATGGCGAGACCGGTGGAGATCAGCCCTTTATAGAGAATGCTGATCGCATCCGGCGAACCTTCATGGATTTCCTTTCCCCTCGGGAACAGCGCCACTGCGGCGTCCTGGGCAAGTTTCCAGACATCAGGATCGATTGCCTCTATCTCCATGGCATCGGCAATAATCCAATCGGCTCCACCCAACAGTTTGGCTATGATGTCGCCGTATCCCGAGGCTATCAGTCCGGCAGGCGCGTTGACAATGATGTCCTCGTCCGCAACCACGCAGAGGGGAGGAGGGCATTCGAGCGTCGTTTTGAAACCTTCTACTGTTATAGCCGCTCCGAAGGAGGTGAATCCGTCCACCGATGGGGCGGTGGGGATACACACGTACCGGATACTGTTCTCGAACGAGGCTCGCTTTACGAGATCATTGATTGTTCCCGATCCTAAGGCGACGGGGACTGCGCCCGCGGTAGCCAGCATCGCGGAGATATTCGCTAGAAGTGTGTCCGCTGCGTAGGGAGGGGGAAATGAAGGCAGGACATAGAGTGCCGTGCCGGGCTCGTGTTCAAAAAAGTTCGCAAAGCGATTTCCCACCGCCTTCCATATTGTCCCATCGGTGATGATCAAGTAAGGACCATGGCCGAACAAAGGCTCTAAAATACTATGCAGCCGGTCGAGGATGCCGCGGTCGTAGAGGTTGACGGCGGTATCGAGTTGTTCCTCAGATGGCAATGTGTGTGTTTTTGTTCGTTTCACGAAGCCATTATAGAGCTAATGTTGGTTAAGTCAAGTAAAATAACACAAAAAGGAACATTTTAATGTTAAAAAATGTTTGACTTTTTGGTGATCAATGGTATGATATGCGAGATAGCACGTGTATGCGTGGCAAAGTTGAAATCTAAAGGAGCAAATGACATGAAACGGCGCTTAACATTGATGGTGGCGTTGGCAGCTCTCACCATGGCCGCGTTCGGTGCCCCCAACGATCTGGGCAAATCGCTGGTTCTCTACTCGACAATGACCGAGAACGATATAAACAACCTTCTTACTGGATTCAACAAGAAATATCCGGAGATTAAGGTCGAAGTGGTCAACGGCTCGGCGGGCGAACTCGTCGCCAGAATCAGGGCAGAAAAGAACAATCCCCAGGGAGACCTGATGTGGGGCGGATTGGCCAACAGCGACGGGGACGAGAACAGTGACATCTTCGAGCACTGGCTTTCCGACTACGAAAACGAGGTCATGAGCGACTATAGGTCGAACAACGGCTTCTATAATCTTGATCATCTTTCCACGCCGGTCTTATGCATAAATACCGATCTCGAAAAGAAGCTCGGTCTCAAAATCACGGGATACTCAGACCTTTTGAGTCCTGCTCTCAAGGGAAAGATCGTCTTCTCCGATCCCAACTCTTCTTCTGCGGCATGGAACAATCTCAGCAACATCATGGCTGTGTTCGGCTACGACAGCAAGGAATCCTGGGACTACATCCAGGCGCTTATGAAGAACGGACTCGTCATCTCGACATCCTCCTCTGTTTGTTTCAAGAGTGTCCAGTCCGGAGAGTATGTCGTCGGTCTGACCTACGAGGATGGAGCCTCAACGCTCCTTAAGTCCGGCGCGAAGAACATTCGTATGGTCTACCCGAAGGAGGGCGTTTCTGCATCCGCGTTTGGGTGTGCCATCATAAAGGGAGCTTCCCACATGAACGCGGCGAAGGCCATGGTCAATTATCTGATGAGCGCGGAGGGGCAATCTGTCCTGGGCAACGTCGGCACCATCAGATTTACGAACCCGAAAGCAAAGTACAGCGTGACCTATCTGCCTCCCACCTCAGAGATCAAATGGATCAAGCGCGATGTGAACTGGCTTATCAAGAATAAAGAAATGGTCTTGGAGAAGTGGAACAAACTGTTCGCTTCCATCCATGGTTGACGTAGAGATGGTTCTCTGACTTTTTATATTGATGAGAGAGGATCCCGCGCGCCGTCACGGCCTTGCCGTGTACGTCCACGAGATCCTCTCTCATAGCATGATTTCTCTCATGCCCGGCATGATGTAATTCGCAGTGATCGCCCGCCGAAAGGAAGGCGGTCGCGTAGTTCGAGAGGAAGAGGCAGTTGTGAGTGTGAACATTTCTGTGCGGCACGCTTTCAAGAAGTTTGGTGATAATACAGTCATTCCTGATCTGAGCCTGGAAATCAAAGAAGGGGAGTTTTTGACCCTGCTCGGTCCTTCCGGGTGCGGCAAAACGACGTTCCTCCGAATGATAGCGGGGTTCACGCCCATCGATGGCGGCGATTTCTATTTTGGTGACCAGAAAATCAACGAACTCGATCCCGCGAAGCGGAATATCGGCATGGTATTTCAGAATTACGCGATCTTCCCTCACCTGTCAGTGCGGAAAAACGTAGAATTCGGCCTGAAAAACCAAAGGCTTTCGAAGACCGAAATAAAACGGCGGACCGATGAATTCCTCAAATTGATGCAGATGGACATGCTCGCGGACCGGATGCCGGACAAACTTTCAGGGGGCCAGCAGCAGCGCGTCGCTCTCGCGCGGGCGCTGTGCATTCAGCCTCAGGTGCTGCTGATGGACGAGCCGCTCTCCAATCTGGACGCAAAACTGCGTATCGAGATGCGGACGGTCATTAAGAGCATACATCAAAACCTCGGCATCACGACTGTTTATGTCACGCACGACCAGGAAGAGGCTATGGCTGTCTCGGACAGAATAGCCGTCATGAAGGCCGGCGTAATCCAGCACCTTGGCACGCCGAAGAGTATCTATCAGCGGCCTTTCAACCTTTTTGTCTCTTCGTTTATAGGCAGATCGAACCTGCTGGAAGGGCGCCTCGCTTTCAGGAATGGCCTTCCCTTCGCCAAAATCGATGATTACGAGGTCGCCCTGAACAACATTCAAAAGCAGTATGTCTCGGAACAGATGATCATCGTCTCCGTGCGGCCTCAGGAACTGCGCATTGAGGAAGCCGCCAGCAAAGGGATCCCCGCCGTCATCGACGACTGCGTCTTCCTTGGACAGAACACCCACTATTTCTTGCATCTGGAAAATGGGCATGAAATTGAGGTTGTCCAGGAGTCGACCATTGAGCATACACTGCCGCGCGGAATGCAGGTGCACCTCGGTATCGACGCGGAGAAGGTGAATGTATTCACCGAGGATGGATCGATCAATATTTTAAAAGGCGTCTGCAACGATGCGCAGTGAGGGTGCGTCATCCGCTACGAGAGGCGAAGGATGAGAAAACATAAAAAATACGACGGGTGGCTGGCGGTATCTATTGTCTTCATGGTGCTGTTTGCACTTTTCCTTCTTTACCCGATGTTCGGGATACTGAAAGCATCCGTCGTCGATTCAAAAGGGAATTTCGGGCTCGGGCAGTTCGTAAAGTTCTTCTCGCAGGCTTACTACAGCAAAACGGTATTCAACAGCTTCAAGGTGTCGCTTGCCGTCACAGCATGTACGCTGCTGCTCGGGATTCCTATTGCGTATTTCTATTCGTTCTATCGTCTGAAAGGCGCGAAGTTTCTTTTCGTGATAAGCATCTTGTGCTGCATGTCGGCTCCTTTCATCGGCGCGTATTCATGGATACTTCTTCTTGGACGATCGGGCGTCATAACAACGTTCTTCAGGAATACCCTTGGGCTCGAACTGGGAAGTATATATGGCTTCGGTGGAGTTCTTCTTGTCCAGTCTTTCAAACTCTTTCCCCTCGTCTTTATCTATATGAACGGGGCTTTTAAGAGCATCGACAATACGCTCATGGAGGCTTCGAGCAATTTGGGCTGCGTCGGTCTCCGGCGTTTCTTCAAGGTAGTGATCAACCTTTCGATGCCTACTATTTTGGCGGCCAGCCTGCTGGTCTTTATGAGGGCGTTCGCCGATTTCGGAACACCTCTCCTCATTGGAGAAGGGTATCGTACCTTCCCCGTAGAGATTTACAACCAGTACCTTGGCGAAAACGGCACGAACCACAATTTTGCGGCTGCGATCAGCGTCATCGCGATTGTGATCACCGCCGCGATCTTCTTCATCCAGAAATGGGCCACAAGCAAGTATAAATTTTCGATCAGTGCGCTGCACCCGATTGAGAAGAAACGGCCGAAAGGTCTCAGCGGTTTCCTGATGTACGCCTATTGTTATGTCCTCGTTGCGGTCGCCTTCATCCCGCAGCTGTACGTCATTTATCTGTCATTCAGGAACTGCGACCAGGCGGTGTTCAAGGAAGGATACTCGCTCGTGAATTATCGTCTCGCGGCATCAAAGCTGCTTGAACGCTCTTGCCTGAACACGCTTTTTCTGAGTTTCGGCTCATTGGCGATCATTATCTTTCTCGCTATTCTTATTGCCTATCTGGTGGTTCGCCGGCCAGGCATTCTGAATCACATGATCGACACGATGTCGATGTTGCCATACATCATGCCTGGATCGGTCATCGGCATCGCCCTAGTCATGGCCTTCGGCAGCAAGCCGCTTGTTCTCACCGGCACTATGGCGATCATGATAGTGTCCTTCGTCATCCGGCGGATGCCGTACGCGATCCGCTCCGCGAACGCGACCTTGATGCAAATACCCATGAGCATCGAGGAGGCATCCATCAGTCTCGGCGCCTCAAAGATTAAGACCTTTTTCCAGATCACGGTGCCGATGATGGCCAACGGCATATTGTCGGGGGCCATTCTGAGCTGGGTGTCCATCGTCACTGAGCTTTCGAGCTCCATAATCCTTTACAACAACAAGACGATCACACTGACGATGTCGGCCTATGTCGCCATATCGCGGGGGAATTATGGGTTGGCCTGCGCTTTCTCTGCCATTCTCACCGCACTGACTTCGCTCGCCCTGCTCCTCTATCTGCTCATAAGCAAATCCGAGGATGTGAGAATGTGACTCGGATGGAACAATAATGAGCACGGAACGGATCAGACTGATAGCCCTTGACCTTGATGGGACGCTAACCCAGCACCGCAGCCCCCTCGAGGAAGCAAACAGGCGCGTCTTGGACGAGCTCCGGGCCAAGTACTCGCTACTGATGGTCGGTGCAGGGGGCTGCAGGCGGATTCATCGGCAGATGAGAAACTATCCCATCGACATAATCGGGAACTACGGGATGGAGGTCTCCCGTTACAACGCTGCGACCGGGCAGGTTGAAATCTGCAGGCATGACGTCGTCGAACCCGACCGTCCGGGCATCACAGAGAGAGTCGAAGAAATTCGACGCAGATTTGGCTATACATCGTATACCGGGGAGACGGTCGAGTTCCACGATTCCGGCATGGTGACTATTCCTTTGCTGGGTACAGCGGCAGACATCCGGGACAAACTCACTTTCGACCCGACACGGGAGAAGAGAAGGTCGATGTATCCCTATGTTACTTCCTCTTTCCCTGAGTACACCGTATTCGTGGGAGGGTCCTCCTCGTTCGATCTGGTTCCTGCGCCTTTCGATAAATGTTTTGCCCTGGAGAAATACTGCGGTGTCCATGGGATCGACTTGTGTGAAGTCGTCTTCTTCGGCGATGACTGGGAACCGGGAGGGGGCGACAGGCAGGTATACACGTCCGGCATACGTTTCGTCATCGTCGACGATTATCGGGCCTTCGGGCATGCTGTGAGCTTCCTTCTCGAGTAAGAAGAGACCTGAAGGCGGCAGCCTCAGGGGGAGCCCCGTCACAAGCCCCTCTCCACTCCTTTCCGTAATCGCACCGCGAGCTTGCATCCAAGGACGACGGCGCTGCCCACGACGATGATGGCGGGGCTCGTCGGCAGGTCGAAGACTATGGCGAGGGCGAAGCCTGTCAGGTTGATGCACACGCCGAAGATCGATGCGAGCGCCATCGTGGGCCTGAAGTTTTTCTTGAGGGATTGCGCCGCGAGCGCAGGGAGCAGTGTCACGGCGTCGACCATGAGCGCTCCGGTGATCCGGATGCCGAGGCCGATGCCCGCGCAGACCATCACCAGAATCCCCGTATAGACGACTGTTGAGGGAAAGCCGAAGGCGAATGCCGTCTCCCTGTCGAAGAGTACCGCGGCGATCGGCCTGAGGAAGCGGATGGTGCCGGCCAGAATCAGGGCCGAGACGATTGCGACGAGGTAGACTTCTGTTCTGTCGAGGGCGAGCACGTTGCCCCAGAAAAGGTTAAAGGCTTCGATGGCATGGATGTTGGTCTTGTAGAACAGGATGAACACGATGCCGAGGCTGGCGGTCATCAGGAGGGCCATTGCGCCGCCGGAAGTGCCGCCCGACGCGCGCGAGCTCAGGCCGGAGACGACAAAGCCTGCGGCGATGGAGAACAGCACCGCGAAGAACATCGGATCGACGCCGACGATGAGGCCGACGGTCGCGCCGAGCAGCGAGAGGTGCATCACTCCGAACCGGACGGGGATCAGGTCCAGCGAGAGTATGTATATTCCAAGCAGGGGAAAGGCCGCCCCGCAGGCGAACAGCGCTACGATCGCCCGGCTGAAGGCCGGAATCTGCAGCAGTTCCATCATATGTCCTGTCCTTTCGTATCAGCGAGAAAGGCGCCGGCGTCGAGAAGCCTCGCGGTTCCTTTCTCGAAGAGGAGGAGCGAATCGCACAGGGCTATGAGCGTGCGGTCGTGGGTGACGATGATCAGGGGAATGCCCGATTCCGCCAGCGAGAGCATGAGGCTTCGCATGGCCGCCTGCCCTTCCTGGTCGAGGTAGGAGCCGGGTTCGTCGAAGAGGTAGAGCGCCGGTTCCGCCGCCATGGCGCGCGCGATCGATACCCGCTGAAACTGTCCTCCCGAGAGGTCCTGGACCGCTCTGCCGGCGAGGTCTTCGAGGCCGCAGTAGGCGATGGCGGCTTCCACCGCCTCGCGGTCGGCGCGGCCGAACCGGCCGGTCATTCCGCATCTGCCCAGCCGCCCGAACGAGACCGCCTCCCGCACCGATATCCGCAGCTGCCCCGAACTTCCTTCCGGACGGTTCTGCGGAATATACGCGAGCCTCTTCCGCGTCTCCGCAAAGGAGGCCTTCCGGGTGTCGACGCCCAGAAGCCGGAGTTCGCCGCCGAGAGGGGGCAGAAGCCCGAGGCAGGTTTTGAGGAGCGTCGTCTTGCCTGCGCCGTTGGGGCCGACGAAGCCGAGGACCTTGGCTCTCGGTGGCGACGCGGGGAAATCGACGCAGATGCCGCGCACGACCGGTTCGGCCCGGCGGTACCCTATGGAGAGCTCTTTTGCCGACAGGACGGGCGGTCCGTCGCGCGTGGCTTCATCTGTCGTGCCGTAGTCCATGTTGTCTTTCGCTTTGTCCGGGGCGCCTGTCACCATCCTATTTCCCATTTTGTTGCAGGATAGCTTTCTCGTTGTACAGGAATACATCTTCGATCGTGCGCGTGCCATCTTTCCCGGGAAAATTAATGAGAAGCACATATGGCACGCCAAGGCTTTCAGCGAGGGCTTTGCCCCCGGGGTTGTGATAATTGTCCAGCACCATGGCCGGTTTCTTCTTTATGAGATCGAGGACGACTGCCGGCGAAGGCTCTCCGGGGCCGAAGGTCCCCACGACGTCGAGGCCCAGCCAGTCCACGAAGGTCTTCATGTAGGCCTGGACAACGACCTTTTTATCGGGCAGGGCGGCGACTTCGGAGCGCAAGTTCTCCGTAAAGGAAGTGAATGACTGCGCCCATTTTGCCTGTTCTGCGGTCGTGCCCAGGGCCTCCGCAATTTTTTTCGATTCGGCGATTATGGTGGAGGGAACGTTGTCGGTGTAGACCGCCAGTATCCTCAGGTTTTTGTTTTGGGCAGTCTCCGCCAATTTCTTCGCGAATTTTTCGTAGCCGGAATAGACAATCAGCGATGCATGCTGCACGGCGAGAAGATCGGATGGTTTGATCTCGTATTCGGGCGGATGCTGGAGCTCAAAAGGAGCGATCGTCACGACGTTTTTCGCCCCTGCGGCGATCGCGAAGGCCTGCACCCACGAGGTGGAAGCGATGACGGGTTCTTCCTGGGCCGCAAGCGGCAGGACAAGAAGGCAGAGCAGCGCCAGAAAGGCCGCTGTTCCATGATGAGAATGTCGGATAGCCATAAAAATCCCTTGAAATTAAAAAATACAGGCAGGCTTCGTGCGCACCATATGGAGTGTTCCGGACACTTCGGTCTCGACGCGGGACCGGGAGGCGACGCTTCTCAGTCACGTTCCAGAGGACGATCCGCGGATACAATTCGCGGGCTCCGGCCTTCGGGCCGGAGGCTTTTCTCAGCTATTTTCTACCACATCCGCAAGCTCGGAGGCAAGGAGGTCCACCACTTCGTCGATGCCCTTCGACAGTGGTGCGGGAGGCAGGCCGGCAAGGACGAAGTGCGGCTGGTTCACCGGGAGCAATATTTTCTTGCCGTTCGCCCCCATGACGGCCTGGGCCATCGCCGGCGTTATTTCCCCCATCATGGAATCGGGAATCACTATCCCGATAGGGCCGAGAATGGCCTGTCCCAGACCGATCGAGACCCTTATGGCGTTTTCCCCGCTCGCGCCG
>Ga0228535_1001696_pt1 | contig 29529 bp, 22 predicted proteins | sample SJ1metagenome_FD_168457 | JGI IMG/M metagenome (GOLD analysis project Ga0228535, IMG submission 168457) | Enriched culture of PCE-dechlorinating microbial communities from Ithaca, New York, USA - SJ1 | ecosystem: Engineered > Modeled > Simulated communities (microbial... > Unclassified | place...
TTCAATTGCAACTTTTGCCTTGAATTCTGCACTGTAATTTTGTCTCTTTTTTCTCATAGCGACAGTAAAATTAAGGGTTTGTTTTTACACCTTAACTCGCTGTCCTAAATTTGGGGAGTATTATAAAGTAAGCAGGGTTGAGATTTGTACTGCCCTGCTTACTTAAGGTGAGAAAACTACTTCGAAATCACAAATCTTGCGCTGGCAACATTTTTACTTCCCGAAATAAGAGTTATGTAATAATTGCCGGAAGTAAGATCACGAGTATCGATTATAGTCTGGTCAACACTTTTACCAAGACTCCCATTTTTCACAATCTTACCCGCTTGATCAAAAACCTCATACGAATAAGAGTTGAAGGTATCCAAAAGAGAATATTCCAAAGTAATAAAATCCTTCCCAGGATTTGGATATATTCTGATGAATTCATTGGATTTACTGAATGCTTGAGCTTTGTGTTTCTTTACCTCAGCACTTTTTGTTAAATCAGGTACAAGGTAAGACTCTTCGTATTCAAGCAGATTGTGTGCAACCATAATACTTCTGGCAGCAGAAGAAACAGCATTGGATGGGCTTTGAATAAAATCAGTAAGAGCATCTGTTGCCTCCTCCTCAATAACCGGATTTTGAATCAACCATTGCATAAAGGCCATTTGTTCTTCATGTTCTGTAACATCAATGCCAGAGAGGCTTATTTCATTTGGCAGTGAGGCCATCCTGTTGGCAGCATTCGTTGTATCGCCGGCTTCCAGCAATACCCATGCTTGTTGCAACCGTGATCTGGCACTTCCATCGGCAGCAAGCAATGCCATTATAGTATCAACCGGCACAGGTGTTGTATCAGTAAGTGAGGCTGAAAGCAAACGGTTAAACCCGTAGTTGTAAAACTGCAAATCAAGATCCCTTTTGGCTTCCATCAATTCCTTGGCAGAAAGCACAAATACCCCTTCCAGGATTTCATCTTTCATATATTCCGGCATAGGCTCTATACGCATATCCAACTCCTGTAATAGTGTTTCTGATTTGGCACTATGGGGGTTGGCAACCATAATATCGCGGAGCATAGCATTGTTAAGCAACTCTTCGCGGTTGATTGATGATTTAAGCACAGTGTCGGAAACAAATGGTGAATACTGCAAAATAGAGTTTCTTACCTCAAGCGCTTCTGAAGGTGAAGCCAGATTAACTTCAAGTACCTTATCAGTAGTTTCCCCTTCGTCAATCAGGGTACTTAAGGTTTCCGTTGTTGCTTCAGCCTCAATTTTATATAAAGCAGTTTCGCCATCTATAATTGAAGAACCTCCACCACCTGAAGAGTTTGGAGGACAACAGTTTATTGAATAACTCCATAGAGTTGGATATCTGGTAACCGTGTTTTCTGTCACCCTGCTAGGACGAACCTTGCTGTGTGAGGCTGGATTATGGTGGTAATAATTAATAAATTCACAATCGTTGTAAATACTGTAATACCCGGTAGTTGTTGTGGGGTTGGTGAAGAGATTGCCGGCGGGAGATTCGCAGTTAGCTCCATTGCTACCCTGACTAGTTGCGATACCCATACTTATGGCAGATGATGGCGTTTTCACCACATTAATATCAATTTTAACGCTGGTAAACTGATTACATTTAATTAACAAGCCAGTACTTCCATTTGTATTCCGGTTTTTATCCTGAGCGGTGATGCCATAATTGCAATTGAATATGTAGTTTTTATACACCATATTGTTTGATTCACCGCTGTTGTTGATATAAACTCCGTAGGTAATAAAGCTTGGAGGTGCAGTGGTTTCCAGGTTTGTCAACTCGTTTTCTTCAACAATATATCCAGAGCAGTTATCAAGATAAATACCAGAGATAGTGTCGGAGAAGGCCAATGGACCCATTTTATTAATCGAAAACAGGTTATTGCTTATATTGAAATTGTTAGCACTGCTTGCATATATTCCCCTTCTGTTTCTAGTAAAACTAGTGTGTTTTACACTAAAAGTCATACCCCCAATTTTTGAAAGTGCATAAATACCATATTTCAATCCTTCAAATGATGAATTTAAGAAGTTATTACAATCAGTATCCATACACTTACGGTCAACCATAAATGATGAATTATTAGAGTAGATTCCATAAGTCGGTTTGCTATTAGTAGCTGTGCCGTAGACAAAATCAGATACAAAAGTGCAACCGAGTATATTGATGCTTTTTACCTGATTTAATCTTATAAAATATTTAAGAAATGCACTTGTCATAACTTCATTGTCTTGCTCAAAAGAACAACGCTCAAACCTGCTCATACTGTATTTATCATACTTCTCAAACTGCACAGCTACCTGATTATTAATAAATTTGCTGTCGTAAGCCAAAATGATTCCCCCTCCTGTTGGTAAATAATTCGGGTCTTCTACGGTTCCACCGCCGTCGATAGGAATTGCCGGGTTAACACAATGGATGCCAATGTAGGCATTTTCAATAATTGCACCGTTAAAGAGGTGTACAAATCCCTGATCTGTATGGTTTTGTGTTTCGGAGGCAGTGCCTTGTACAGTTATTCCTTTCCAGGGATTTCCTGAACAAGCATTTGTAACTTTCCCGCCATTAACAATTAATTTGCCGCCTTTTTGCACAACAATGCTCCTGCCAGGTCCCAACTCAGCAGTTCCAAGTATAGTAAGTTGAGCCCCAGTAGTAATAATGACATCATTGGTAACAACTCTGTTATCCCAGATTTCATTATTTGAAATTATAATGGGGTCTATTTGGCCTGGATCAAAACATAAACTGGCCTTATATATTCCACGTCCAAATGTTGAAGCATAGAGTTCGTTAGTTGCGTAATCAATTTCCAGATCGCTTATGACAGTGAGGGGCATTCCATTACCAAAAGGAACCCAAGAATCAAGTGAATCATTCCGATAATAAACACCAGCATCGGTCCCTGCAAAAAGTTCATTCAGTGTTGATCCGTATCTATAAAGCAGGCAATTAACTGGCAGGGCTGGTAATCCTGATGAAATACTTTCCCAGCTAATTGTACTTGTTCCAGAACCTTTATACACCTGTTTACCGGGAATACCACGGGTCATGGAAATGTAAAACTCATGTGCATTGTAAGGATTAACAGCCAGATCGGAGATTGCCGCTTCACCTAGTGGTACACATGTAGTTGAAGGGGTTATATCAATCCATTCCGTAGTATCTGACAATCCATTCATGGTTTTAAAAAGCCTGCGGCGATCACAATTGGGAGTATTCTCATCACAATTCCAATGTGGGTTATTCCTGGCAACATATAGAACATTACTGTTTGATTTTGCCTCTCTGATTGTTTTAATGGCAATATGGGTTTGGTCATTTTTGACTAAATTACTGATTTTAACAGGATTTGTAACAAAACCATCTACGGTGCGCCAAACATCCAATCCGCCGATATATAATCTTTTGGGGTTGTTTTTACTTATTTCTAATGGTGCGTCATTTCTCCTCTTAGGGTCAGTAATTGTGAAATTATATACAACACCGTCATTTGGAAAAGTTTGTCCACCATCAACAGATCTCCTGCCATAATAATTAGTCATAAATGTAACCATATATACATTATTAGGATTGTTATGGTCAAATACAACCTCACCTGCATCTCCTATATTTTTAAGCTTTTTGGGAAATAAATTATGCAAGTATTCGTAATTGCCATCTTGTGTGCCTCCAATAACGAGTCCTGAACCATTCCCAGGTATTCCAATGCCGTAATATTGTGTTATATTCAGTCCATTTCTGGAAATGTCATTCCAATGAACAACATCAACATCCATTCCTTTTGTAATTCCACCGTCATTTCCATGAAAAACCCAACCCACAACAGATCCATCCTTCAGCCTCTGTTTGTATGTTTTTAATTCCCTGATATCAACATGATAATTAGTAATAGTAGATAATGAATCGTTTTTTATCCTAAGTGGTTCAATAAATGTATGTTGATTAAAGCCAAATCCTCCTGTAAAGAACCTGTTTGGATAGGCTTTTGACCATTCAAGTTCCATTTTGTAATAACCCAGTGTATTAAGAGCACTTGTATCTTCATAGCCTGCTGTATCAGCAGAACTGTACCACTTTACATGGTCAAAACTTCTGCCTGCATCAGTTGATAGGAAGAGTCTGTTATATCCAGCAATAGTGTCGCTAAGACCACTAGTTGCAGTTAATACCAAAATCTTTGTTGTGTCATCAGGATGCATTGCAGTAGAAGCTCTTAAAAAACGGTGTGTTGTAGTGTCTATAAGACAATTATCAATCTGTTCCCACTCTAACCCAAAATTATTACTTTTAAGAATATGAGAACCACTTACCAAAACAAAATCAGGATTTAGTGGATGTGATTCAATTTTAAAAAGTTGCTTATTCCCGGGTGAAGTAACCTTGTATACTTCTTGCCAACTAACACCACCATTGTCTGTTCGCATGATTTTTGATTCCTTATCATATTCAAAAATAACCAATGCCAATATTATGTTCGGGTTATTTTTATGCTGAACCATTCCTCCAATTCTATAACCTATATTGCGAATAGCTAGATTAGGGTCATTCCTGAAGGTTTCTGTGTTAAGCCCTGTTTTTGCCCAGGTTTGTCCATTATTAGAACTTTTTAATACGCCAACTCCATAATCCTTTCCCCATGTAAAAAATCCTGTGCCAATATAAATGGTTTGTGGCTGTAAAGGATGTTTGATGATAACATCAACTCCTGGCACCATATACTTATCAGTTAGACTTTGCCAATTATTACCACCGTCATATGTTACAAACAGCCCGCTTGAGTTACTGCCCGCATATACAGTTTGAAAATTACTTGTATCCACCCAAATAGAAGTAATAAGTCCAAGTAAAGCACTTTTATTAACAGGTTCAAGATTTTTATTCGGCCCAACAACCTCCCATACGGCTGGTATTCTTGCTCCATTATCTGCATCAGCAATCTTCGCCAATTCAGATTCTATAGCATTTGAATAGGAAGCCATTGAACCATTCTCATCAACTCTGGGTTCCATAAAATAGAGCCATCTGCTAAAATCTTTGTAACCACAAGCTTTAGTAGTAATTCGACTTGTATCCTCACTAAAATATTGCTCAGATGCTGCTTTTATACTGTAGAAATTTCCAAGATGACTAAATCTGGCCATCCAGTGCTCCTGGGCAAAACTTGGTTGGGATAGTATTACTAGAAGTAGAACGTAGAGCAATGTTTTAATTCTTGTTATCAACCAGAGCGGCGAACTCATTCTAAAATTATGTTTTGGAATATAATTCCGTAAAATATTGTTTTTCATTTTGTTTGCTTTGAAATTAACAATTGTTTTGTCCCCTCCCTGATAAATTCAAATGTCGTATTCACTTCAAAGCAGCATCTAAGGGGGAAATCTCTTCAGATACCCGGAAAAGTACGGAAACCGGATTGGAATAAGCGTGAAATATGGCCAGAGGTAATTTGTAACTAATTGAAAAACAGTTAAATACCCCCCCCTCTATAAAATCTTATAATATCAGGCGTATGCAAAAGGGGCGCCTTACGGGTAATCCTTAATTTAAATGAAAGCACTGATTTTAAAAGCATAACTTATTCCGGATTCCTGAACAGCAAACCTGGTATGGTTGAACTGTTTATTAAAAATTTAAAAATAGTACACCCTTACAGTCTGTACTGAACCAGTAAAATAATAATAACCGCTGGTTTTACTATTTTGTTATATTATTGATTAACAATAGTCTAAATCGAAAATAATTATTAAAATAATATTCAACAAAACAAAAGTATGCCATTGCTTCGGATTTTGCAATCATATCTAATAAATAATTTTTATCCGGATAACATTATGGAATCAGGCGTTCAGCCCCAAAGAGCTTAATATTGAATAATACGGGTTAAGCATGCCTGAATCAGTTAGCCCGTATCGCCCGGTTATCAGCGGCTGAAAAGATCAAGCGTTTACTATTGTGGAATTTTCTATTACAGGTTATGTCAGGGCGGCTGAATTATTAAATACCCTGTTTAAATTTTAATTCCTACCTGCACCGCAAAAGTCCTCGGGGGCCCTACATCGGCGGGCCGGGTCATATATTCGCGGTTGAAGAGGTTATTGATGATAAAGGATACCTTTAAGCGTTCGGCGGGCTGCCAGGCAATGCGCCAGTTGACCAGCACATCGCCGGTATTGTGTTTTTGCCTGTATTCGTAAAGTCCGGGCAATATAAAAATGGGCACCGCCACGCCGTTTACCCTGAGCGAATCCTCAAAAGCGCGGTCGATGTTGATGATGTGGCTGTGATAATCCAGGTTAAGGCCGGTGGAAAATTCTTTTACGGAGACGTCGAACGCCACTTTCACATTGTGGTAAAACCGGTATTTAAGGATGTTTTTATTGGTGGAGGCGGTATTTTCGCGTTTGCCGAAATCCTTGTCAACAGGGTTGGTATAGGTATACCCGGCGCTGAAGGTGAACTTCGCGATGCCGGCACTGCCCCTGCCTGTGAAATTGACTTCCATACCGGCAATGCGGGCGTTGGTGATGTTGTATGCCCTGAAACCGGTGTAATTGAAAAAATCAATCAGGGTGGGATTGGTCAGCCCGGGCGGGTAATGCTGACCGAAGGTAAATTCAATCATATCCCTGTATTCGGTCCAGAACAGGGCGGCATCGGCATATCCCTGCACATTCCCCAGCGAAAAGCCCTGCTTGATGCCCATCTCTGCATTCCAGCCGTATTCCGGCATCAGGGTGTCGTTGGGGAAAATTTTCAGTGCCCCCACCGCGGTGGCTGCATACTTTTCGGCGATGGCCGGATAGCGGAAACCCTGCCCGAAACTGCCGCGCAGAAAGGTGTATTTCCCCGCCTGGTAATTCACCCCCGCCCTGAAGAGTGGATTCGACGCCTGGCGCTCACGGTTGATGCGGTGCCATTCATAGCGGCTTCCGAATGAAAACCGCCATTCCCTGTATTGCTTTTCTGCCTGTATGTACACCGACTGATTGGATGCGGTATGCCTTGCGCTCCCGAAAAGGTTGGAGACGGTTTCGACACTTGTTGCGCTTGCCCCGGCCGTTATTGAAAGTTTGTTTTCCCATTTCTTCAGGTACTGATACTCCCCGAAAAAGGTATAGTCGTAGTTGTGCAGCGAGTCGCTGTCGTAGGTCACTTTGTAAAACCTGCCTTTCAGCGTATGCCGGCTGTCATCGTTTCTGTGCCAGGTAAGGTGGGGATCGAGGTTGAAGCGGGTATTTTTAAAATGCTGGTCAAAATCGGGGGACGCCCTGTAAACGCTGGTGTCGCCGTTGAGCCAGAGCAGAAAGTTGCCGCCTTCGTTAAACATGGCGTTGGCATTGAGCCCGGCAGCCATTCCTTCAATTTTCCTGAACCTGTACCGGGTATTCAGGTTGGCACGGATGTATTTTTCGTTTTCGTTTTCACGATATCCTTTGTCGGTGTGCACATTGGCCCCGCCAACGAGGTCGAGGTTGCCTATCCTCCGGCTGTGCGAAAAACGTGCCCCGGAATAGAAGGGCTGCGCATCCCACCAGGCAATTTCACGGCGCCGGGGATTCCCGTAGATTCCGCTGTAAAGCGTGAATGCTGTTTCGGGCTTTTCGCCGGGGTAGGCGGTGCGGATGTTGATCACCCCGTTCAGGGCGGATGATCCGTATAATGCGGAGGATGCCCCCTTGAGGATTTCTATTTGACTGAGGTTTTCGAGCGGCACAAAGTCCCACTTGGCCTCACCGCCACCGCCGGTGAGCATGGGCAGGTCGTCGAGCAGCAGCAATACCCTTGACCCCACGCCGTAGCTGTACCCGTTACCGCCCCTGATGCTTACCTGGTCGTCGAGAAACATCACCCCCGACACCTGTTGCAGGGCGGTTTCAACCGAAAGGGTATGAGTATTCTCAATGGTGGCATTTCGAAGTATCTCCATGGAAACGATTACATCGGAAATTTTTTGCTCATAGCGCGATGCGCTTACCACCAGCTCGTTGAGCATGCTCGCCTGAACCTGCATGGCCACATCAAGAGTAGTGATGCCGGTTGTGCTTATTTCCATGGGTTCCACTACAGGCATATAGCCCATAAACCGGAAATGAAGCCTGACTTTGCCCGATGCAGCCGGAATGGTATAATAACCCTCGGTATCGGTGGCTACCCCTTGCCTATCGTCAAAAAAAACGTTTACTCCCGGCAAAGGATCCCCGCTTGCAGCATCCACGACTCTTCCCTTTACAACGGGCGTCTGTGCAGCTGCGCCAAGACTTATAATCAGGACCAACCATAGCGGCAGCAATCGCATGCGTGTGAAGACTGCTTTCATTATCCTTATCATTTGCCGGATATCGGTTACCTGACGGCCAGTTTAAATGCCGATGATTCCCGTTTGTACGGGTGACGGAGAATGCCGTAATATATGCCGGGGTTTAATCCGGGGATATCCATGCGGATGGTATTATCGCCCTGACGAAGAAAAAGGGTGCGGTTTAGCACTAACTGATTGTTCAGGGCATAGATGTCGAGAAGATAGCTGCCCGTTTCAGCAACGATGCATTGCATGGAAAACTCCCCCCTTGCAGGATTCGGGTAGATCCTGACACCGAAGCTTCCGTTCCCTGAAAGCTCATCCATTCCCCAGGTACCTGCATCCAGCACTGTTAAGCTGTAATACGTTATTTCATAAGGAAAAGGAAGGCCAAGTCCGCCCATATAGCCGACTACGGTAAAACGTAAAGGATACACTCCCACCTGATCGGGCGTCGCGGTTCCGGTGATGAGCAGACACCCTCTGCTGCCTCCATGCCAGAAGCCCGACGGACTGTTGGGCAGAGCCTGAAAGCCTTCGGGAAGTCCGGTAATTTCCGTAACTCCTATGGAGTCGATGGCGAAGGTAGGAAATGGAGCGACTGTTGTATCGGCAGGGATAATAGCTGTAATAACAAAGTTATATTCATGCGTGGCAACCGCGGGAGGTAAACCCGCAGCACTGTCGGGATATATGCCCGGGGCGCTGTAATAAGGATTGGGTTCGCATTGTCCGAAAGCGATGCTGACAGAAATGAGGGACACGAAAAGAAGTGTAATTGTATTTTTCATGGCTTCTGACTTTAAGGACGTTTAAATCAAAGTTACGTAATTTCATTCATAAAAGCACCATTTGTTGCTTTGCAAGCGAGCCCTTAAGGTTTCTCTTTCTAACGGGAAGCAGATGCGGAATCATGAACCAGCATACAACAGCCAGAGACGGGTATTGGTTTTGAAAAACCAATAAGGAAAATATAGCCTGCTTTTAGTGTAATTGCATAACTTTGCAACATAAATTTTTGAAATCATGAGAATCAGAAATCTAATTTTGTCGTTACTGACCGTAGTTTTTTTTGCATCCTGTAACCAGCGCGGAAGCGATGAGTTTTTAATCCGGGGCGTAGTTAAGGGTGAATCCATTCAGGAAGTATATCTGAGAAAGAGCAAGGACGGGAAGTTTGAAACCCTGGATACAGCAAAGGTGGAATCGGGAAAGTTTACCTTCAGGGGTAGCATCACCGATCCGGAAATATATTATATTGCTATTGACGACAACCGGTTTCTTTCGTTTTTCAACGAAGCTGCCGGCATCGACATCGCATTTCACACCGACAGTCTGATGGTGCCTTCGGTAAAGGGTTCGGAATCCGACAGGCAATACCGCGATTATCTTAAGTTTTTTGATGCGCAGCGTTCGGAACAGATCGGCCTGTACACTGCTTACAATGAAGCCAGCCGTGCAAACGATACTTCGCTTATGCAGAAGCTGAATGCTGAAATAGAAGACCTCGAGGTGCGTCAGAAAAATGAAGTATTGGATTATGTGAAAAACATCAGCAAGTCGTTTGTAGCTCCTTTCGTCATAATGCGAAACTCTCACTCAATGGAGCTTGAAGACCTTACCAGGGCACAATCGCTGCTCGATAAAAGTGTTATGAATTCACCCTTTGCAATAATGCTGAAAGACCGTATTACCATTCTTGAAAACGTTGCCATCGGGAAACAGGCTCCTGATTTTACGATGAATAACACCGAAGGAGTACCGGTATCGCTCAGCGACCTGCGCGGAAAAGTGGTGCTGGTTGATTTCTGGGCTGCCTGGTGCGGGCCCTGCCGTGCTGAAAATCCTAATGTTGTGGCAGCGTATCAGAAATTCAGCAGCAAGGGCTTTGATGTGCTCGGTGTGTCGCTCGACCGCGACCGCGATTCCTGGCTTAAGGCCATTACGGACGACAAACTCACCTGGACACACGTTTCCGACCTGCAGTACTGGCAGAATTCGGCAGCAAAACTTTACGGGGTAAATTCCATCCCGTCGAATGTGCTGCTCGATAAGGATGGTGTTATCATTGCCCGTAACCTCCGGGGTGAAGACCTGCACAGGAAACTGGAGGAATTATTTGCAGAATAATTCTCCTTCTTAATCGTATATATTACACGATGGAAATCGTAAAAAACATCGGCTTTCCAGAGTTCTATTATAATCGTTTCCGTTTAAAAAAGTCACTCAGTAGTTTGCCGCATTCTTCGGCCATTATACCTCCTCTGACTTTGGTTTTGGGATGCAGGAGGCTTGCGTTCAGGGTTGAATATCCCCGTTTGGGATCGGAAGCTCCATAAACGATTTCGCCCAGTTGTACCCACATAGAAGCTGCAGCACACATAGGGCAGGGCTCCAGGGTAACGTAGAGGGTGCACTCGTTCAGGTATTTTCCGCCTGTGTGATTGGAAGCAGAGGTAAAGGCCTGCATTTCGGCATGAGCGGTTGCGTCGTTCAGGGTCTCGGTAAGGTTGTGCCCACGGGCGATGATTTTCCCCCGGCTCACGATTACGGCGCCTACCGGTACTTCATCTCGCCCAAGCGCCAGAAGAGCTTCGCGGTATGCCTCCCGCATATATTGTTCGTCGGATTTAAGGTGATCCATCCTTGTTACGGTTTTAAACGCTGAACGCCTGACCGCAAAGATAAGCAAACGGCAAATCGGCATCCCTTCCGTGGATGGGTTTTTCACATCCGTTTTCAATTCATTTACTTTTCTTTCAATGCATTGAAACATTTTCCATTCCGATTGTTTATTAGAGGTCGTTCCGGAATCCTGTAACCGGCAGGTTATAGTAACCGAAACGCCAGTTTTGAAAATATTTCCCGTATAAAAGCGGGTGAAGGGTTCGCAAAAATTTCCTATAATTGCAGGCCTCAAGTCTGTTAACGGGGTATAACATTTTTAAAGATTTTGTTTGTTCGGAATGAGGACTAAGCTGCTGATCGTTACGCTTTTTTTTGGTTTTTTTATGACCTTTCCCCTCATGGCTGCCCCTGCCTCAGGAGGCAATGAAACACATGAGCAAGAGTTTAATGCCGGGCACCTGATCATCGATCACATCGTTGACAGCCACGAATGGCATATTGCTACCATAGGTCATACCCACATTACGATTCCCTTGCCGGTTATCCTGATCGATCAGGGGAAGTTTCATGTATTCAGCTCTTCAAAATTCCACCACGGGCATTCCTCATACAAGGGATTCAAAATCGAAACCGAACGGAATGCAAATAAGGGAAAAATTGTTAAGGTGATTCCCGGTACCATGCAAACGGATACAGCTGCAGAAAAACCCATCGATCTGTCGATCACCAAAACCGTTGCCGGCATCTTCGTGAGTTTTCTGGTTGTAATCCTGATCTTTTCTTCCGTGGCACGGTCCTACACGCGTAACAAAGGACATGCTCCGCGCGGATTGCAGTCGGTACTCGAACCGCTGATCCTTTTTATCCGCGACGAAGTGGCTAAGCCTTCCATAGGGAAGCATTACGAGCGGTTTATGCCTTTCTTGCTGACCCTTTTCTTCTTTATTTTCTTCACCAATCTGATCGGACTTATACCGCTGTTTCCTGGCGGAGCCAACGTTACAGGTAACATTGGCGTTACCCTTGTGCTGGCTGCATTCACCTTTATGATGACAGCTTTCAGCGGAAACAAATCCTACTGGCAGCATATTTTCAATACGCCCGGAGTGCCGTGGTGGCTTAAGTTCCCAATTCCCCTGTTTCCGATCATCGAAATTACAGGGGTTGTCGTAAAGCCCTTTGTTCTGATGATTCGTCTTTTCGCCAATATTACTGCCGGGCACATCATTGTACTGGGATTTGTAAGCCTGATTTTTGTTTTTGGCAAAATCAGCCCCGGTCTCGGATACGGGGTATCGGTGGTTTCGGTATTTTTTGCTGTATTTATCAGCGTTCTGGAGTTACTGGTGGCCTTTATCCAGGCCTACGTTTTCACCCTGCTTTCGGCACTTTATTTCGGTATGGCTACCGAAGAGCATGCACATGCCGCAGAGCATCATTAATACGTAATTCATTCATTAACTACGCATAACCTTTAAATCAAACCATTATGACAATTTTATCCGTTCTTATGCAGGTTGCAACCGACCTGGCGCCGCTGGCCAAGATGGCTGCTGCTTTTGGTGCAGGTATTGCAGCGATTGCTGCAGCCTTCGGCATTGGAAACATCGGCCGTGCTGCCCTTGAATCCATTGCACGTCAGCCGGAAGCATCGGGCGACATCAGGTCAAACATGATTGTATCGGCCGCGCTTATCGAAGGAGTTGCCTTCTTCGCTATCGTGGTTTGTCTGCTTATCCTGTTTATCTGATTCTGAAATGCACGCATTGCCGGGGCAACGGTTGGTTGCTCCGGCAATGATTTTGCTTTCACACATTTAAATCCGACACTATGGAATTGGTTAATCCCGGTTTGGGCTTGATATTCTGGATGGTAGTTGCTTTCGGGCTCTTACTGTTTATCCTGGGCCGTTTTGTTTGGCCTCCGGTTCTTCGTTCGTTGCGCGAACGCGAGCAATCGATAGAGCTGGCACTGCACGAAGCCGATAAGGCCCGTGAGGAGATGAAACAGCTTGTTTTCAACAACGAGCAGCTTATGCGACAGGCCGAAGAGGAACGCGATGCACTTATCAGAGATGCACGCCGTGTGCGTGAGTCGCTGATCGAAGAAGCGAAAAAACAGGCTACTGAAGAAGCAAACCGTATCGTTGAAAATGCCCGCGAAAGGATACACTTCGAAAAGATGGAAGCCATTACCGAACTAAAAAATCAGATCGCAAATCTCTCCATCGATATTGCGGAAAAAGTTATTCAGCAGGAACTTTCGCAACCCGAAAAACAACAGGAGTTCGTGCGCAGGTCGCTGGGTGAAATGAATCTAAATTAAAGTTATGCATAACCCAAAGCTTAGCATACGTTATGCACAGGCACTTTTCGACCTGGCCCTGGAGCAGGGAGTAACCGATGAGGTGAATTCCGATATGGAACTTCTGGTGAATACGTGCAACCAGAACCCTGCCCTTGTGCACATGCTTAACAGCCCCGTAATCAACAGCGGCAAGAAAATTACCGTGATGAACGGGATATTTTCAAAGGAGATCGGGAAACTCTCCCTGGCGTTTATCGGCATCATTATCCGTAAACGTAGAGAATCTTTACTGGTGGAGATTGCAGGGAAATTTGCTGACCTCTTTCTCGACTACAAAATGGTGAAACGGGTGAAAGTAACTTCAGCAACTCCGCTCGACGATAATACGCGCAAAGAACTTCTTGACCTTCTTGCCAGCCAGACCGGCTGCAGCATCCTGCTCGATGAAGCGGTTGATGCAAACCTGCTTGGCGGACTGGTAGTGAAGCTCGAAAACCGGATTTTTGATGACACCGTACGAAAAAAGCTTCAAAACCTCCGCAAGGAGTTCAGCAAGAACATTTATACCAGCAAAGTATAAAACGAAAATCAAATGGCAGAAATAAAACCCGCAGAAGTATCTGCGATATTACGACAACAGCTGGCCGGTTTTAAATCGGAAGCAGAACTTGATGAAACAGGTACCGTGCTTCAGGTGGGCGATGGAATCGCCAGGATCTACGGACTCAATAACGTGCAGTCGGGAGAGCTGGTTGAATTTGAATCTACCGGTATCAAAGGCATTGTTCTCAATCTTGAAGAAGACAATGTGGGTGTGGTGTTGCTTGGAGAAGGAACCGGCATCAACGAAGGCGACCAGGTGAAACGTACCTATACCATTGCATCCATCCCTGTAAGCGAAGGGATGCTCGGCAGGGTAATCAATACCGTTGGAGAGCCCATCGACGGCAAAGGTCCCATTCTGGGTGAAATTTATGAAATGCCGCTTGAGCGCCGCGCACCGGGGGTTATTTACAGGCAACCGGTAAATGAGCCCCTGCAAACGGGTATTAAAGCCATCGATGCTATGATTCCCATTGGAAGGGGTCAGCGCGAGCTGATCATTGGCGACCGTCAAACGGGAAAAACTGCCATTGCCCTCGATACCATCATTAATCAGAAAGAGTTCTTCGACAAGGGTGAACCCGTGTATTGCATTTACGTTGCCATAGGTCAGAAAGGAAGCTCTGTTGCCAGCATCGTTCAAACCCTTGAACAAAAAGGTGCCATGCAATATACCGTAGTGGTGGTTGCAACTGCCAGCGACCCCGCTGCAATGCAGTTCTATGCCCCTTTCGCCGGTGCTGCCATCGGGGAGTATTTCCGCGATACGGGACGTCCTGCCCTGATTATTTACGACGATCTTTCGAAGCAGGCCGTTGCTTACCGCGAGGTGTCGCTGCTGCTCAGGCGCCCGCCCGGACGCGAAGCGTATCCCGGCGATGTGTTTTATCTGCATTCACGACTGCTTGAACGGGCAGCCAAAATTATTGTCTCCAATGAGATTGCCTCCGGTATGAACGACCTGCCCGAATGTCTGAAAGGCAAAGTGAAAGGTGGCGGATCACTTACCGCACTGCCCATTATAGAAACGCAGGCCGGAGACGTATCGGCCTACATCCCTACCAACGTAATCTCTATTACTGACGGACAGATATTCCTGGAAACCAATCTTTTCAACTCGGGTATACGGCCGGCCATCAACGTGGGAATCTCCGTTTCGCGTGTGGGTGGAAGTGCACAGATTAAACCTATGAAAAAAGTTGCCGGAACTTTGAAACTCGACCAGGCTCAGTATCGTGAGCTGGAAGCATTCTCAAAATTTGGTTCCGACCTGGATGCGGTTACCCGCTCAATCCTCGACAAAGGTGCACGAAACGTTGAAATTCTGAAACAACCGCAATACAGCCCTATGCCCGTTGAGCAGCAAATTGCTATCATCTACTGCGGTTCCAAGGGTCTGCTTCAGAAGGTGCCCTTGAATAATGTGCATAACTTTGAGCTTGATTATCTACAAAACCTGGTCGATCTGCACGGGAGCCTGCTCGAAAAACTCCGTAAGGGACAGTTTACTCCCGAAATTGAGCAGGAGCTCGACGAAGTTGCCAGAGAAATGGTCAGAAAATATGAAGCCAGGTAAAGTCTGCATACCATGCCAAGTCTGAAAGAAGTCAGAACACGGATTACATCCGTTAAGTCAACACAGCAGATCACCAGCGCCATGAAAATGGTGGCTGCATCCAAGCTGCGGAAGGCCCAGACGGGTATTCTTCAGCTCAGACCGTATGCAGCTTCGCAGAAACAACTCCTACAGCAGTTATCGTCAGGTGCCGGTAACAGCGTACAGGAGTTTTCGCAGCAGAAGGAAGGCAATCGCACCCTGCTGGTTGTTTTTTCGTCAAACAGAGGTTTGTGCGGGGCCTTTAACACCAATGTTATCAAGCAGGTGAATGCCCTTCTGATGGAAGCATCAGACCGGAAAGAGGAAATTTCTCTTATAACCATCGGTCGCAAGGTTAGCGAATTTTATGCGAAGACTCCGGTAAACCGCATTGCTTCGTACGACAGGCTCTACGAATCGATGACCTTTTCCGATAGCTCCGAAGTGGCGGATCACCTTATTAAACTTTATGTAACCGGGGAATACAGCCGTATTCTGTTTGTTTACCATCGGTTTAAAAATGCAGTGGTTCAGAAGCTTCAGGTGGAACAGTTCCTTCCGGTTGAAAACAAAAACGGTGAATCCGGGCATCACGATCAGGATAATGAATATATTTTTGACCCTTCGCGGGAAGAGATCCTGACCGAACTGATCCCGCGTATTCTGAAAACCCAGTTCTTCAAAGCCCTGCTCGATTCTTATGCATCCGAGCTTGGAGCCAGGATGACGGCGATGTCGCAGGCTACCGATAATGCTTCGGAACTGCTGAAGGAATTGCGGTTGACCTATAACAAAGCGCGTCAGGCTGCCATTACGAAAGAAATTCTCGAGATCGTTGGCGGTGCCGAAGCGCTGAAAAATGCTTAAATTCGCTGATATATCAGCGCATTAATGTTAACCTTAAAAACATACGATTATGATTTCCAGGAAAGTTGCAGATGCTATCAATGTTCAGATTATGAACGAAGAGCATTCATCACGGATTTACATGGCCATGGCTTCATGGTGCGAAACCAACGGATATCGCGGAGCTTCCGAATGGCTTTACAAACAAAGCGATGAAGAGCGCATGCACATGCTCAAATTCATCAAATACCTGAACGACCGCGGCGGCAATGCAATTCTTTCGCCCCTTTCTGCTCCGGCACCTTCCTACAGCAACCTGCTTGAAGTATTTGAACAGGTTCTTAAACATGAGGAGTTTATCACTGCCGAGATCAACAAACTCTATGAAATTTCACTGAATGAGAAAGATTACACTACCGGAAATTTCCTGCAGTGGTATATCAACGAGCAGATTGAAGAGGAAAGTACCGCGCACGGAATCCTTGATAAGATGAAACTGGTTGGCAACGATAAAGCCGGAATGTTCCACATCGACAAGGATCTCGAAATCCAGGCTGCTGCTAAAGTGATAGATGCTATTGAATAGCAAGACGTTTCGTTCTGAATAACCAAAAAGGCTTCCGGTTCCCGGGAGCCTTTTGTTGTCTTTACCGGGTGCCGGATTTTTTCTCTATGACCTCGCAGAGTTCGGCATACCAATGTTCGCCGTACTTACGTATAAGTGAATCGCGAAGAAATTTATACACTGGGATGTTAAGCCGTTTCCCAAGTTCCAGTGCAGGCTTGCACACATGCCACTGGTGATAGTTTACGGCGTCAAACTCACGGTATTTGCTTATTCTTACCGGATAAAGGTGGCAGGAAACGGGCTTGCGAAAATCCGATTTACCTGCTTCCCAGGCTTTTTCGATGGCACATGCGGCAATACCATCGTCGTTAAAAATAACATAGGCACATTCAGCTCCGTTTATCAGAGGCGTGACAAACTGTCCATGGGAATCGTAATCAAAAACACCCAGACTTTCGATGATTTCAATGCCATCGTTACGCATAAACGGTTTGATGTAATCGATGTTATCTTCCAGCTCCGATATCTCCTCCTCGTCGAGGGGAGCTCCGGCATCGCCTTCCACACAGCAGGCGCCTTTGCACCGCTGCAAATCGCATACAAAACAAACGTTTGCAAGGTCGTCGGAGTTCAGGGTCATATCGATGGCTATCATACCTTTATCTGTTGTTTAACACCCGGCCATTGGCTCTCAGTCCCGGTGTTTTGTCCTTATTTAACTTCACTGCCGTTTTTTACGGAAGAAACCGGAGCAACAAAGCTCAGTCGGCCGTCGAAGTCCTCAGCCATCAGTATCATTCCTTGCGATTCTATGCCTTTCAGATTCCGTGGTGCCAGGTTCACCAAAATGGTAACCTGCTGGCCTATGATGTTCTCTGGTTCGTAATACTCGGCAATGCCTGAAACTACGGTACGTTTGTCGATCCCGGTATCGATGGTGAGCTTCAGCAGTTTTTTTGTTTTAGTGACTTTTTCTGCAGCAATGATGGTGCCCGTTCGCAGGTCAACTTTACCGAAGTCGTCGAATTCAATCACATCTTTTGCCGGTTTGGCTACCGCACCTGCAGCTTCATTGGTCTTTTTTGTGTCCAGAAGTTTCTGAACCTGAGCTTCGATGGCAGCATCCTCTATTTTTTCGAACAAAAGTCCGGGCTGGTTCAGCATGTGCCCTCCGGCGAGCAGGTTTGCGGAGCCGGCATCTGCCCACTTCAGCGGGCCGATGTTAAGCATCTGCGTAAGCTTTGAAGCGCTGAAGGGGAGGAAAGGTTCGCAAAGTACCGACAGGTTGGCACAGATCTGCAGGGAAATGTTGAGGTAAGTCTGTACCTTTTCGGGATTGGTTTTGAATACTTTCCAGGGTTCGGTATCGGTAAGGTATTTGTTCCCCAGCCGGGCCAGGTTCATCAGCTCGTTCAGGGCTTCGCGGAAGCGGTAAAGCTCGATGCTGCGGGCAATCCTTTCCGGGAAACCGGCCATTTCAGTCATCACTTCGCGGTCGTAATCTTCCAGCGGACCCATTTCGGGAACTTTTCCTTCAAAGTATTTCTGCGTAAGCACCAGAGTTCGGTTTACGAAATTGCCGAATATAGCCAGCAGCTCGCTGTTGTTACGTGCCTGAAAGTCGCGCCAGGTAAAATCGTTGTCCTTTGTTTCCGGGGCGTTGGCTGTGAGTACGTAACGCAGTACGTCCTGCTTGCCCGGGAATTCCTGAAGATACTCGTGAAGCCAGACTGCCCAGTTGCGGGAGGTGGAAATCTTGTCGTTTTCCAGATTCAGAAATTCATTGGCAGGCACGTTGTCGGGAAGGATATAGGAACCTTCGGCTTTAAGCATTCCCGGGAAGACGATACAATGGAATACGATGTTGTCTTTCCCGATGAAATGAACGAGCTTCGAATCTTCCGATTTCCAGTAAGGAACCCAGTCCTTGCCGGTTTGCTCAGCCCATTCGCGGCTTGCCGAGATGTAACCTATTGGAGCGTCGAACCATACATACAAAACCTTGCCTTCGGCTTCCGGCAACGGTACCTTTACACCCCAGTCAAGGTCACGGGTAACAGCACGGGGCTGCAGACCATGGTCGAGCCACGATTTGCACTGTCCGTAAACGTTGGTTTTCCAGTCATCCCTGTGCCCCTCCAGTATCCATTCACGCATCCACGGCTCGTATTTGTCGAGGGGTAAAAACCAGTGTTTTGTATCCCGCATCACGGGCACACTGCCGCTCAATGCCGATTTTGGATTGATAAGGTCGGTGGCATTCAGCGAAGTGCCACAGTTTTCGCACTGGTCGCCGTATGCACGCTCAAATCCGCAATGCGGACAGGTTCCGGTTATGTAACGGTCGGCCAGGAAGGTCTGATGCTCCTCGTCGTAGTATTGCTGCGAAAACTTCTCAATGAATTCGCCTTTATCGTACAGGTTTTTAAAGAATTCCGAGGCAGTTTCGTGGTGGATATGGTTGGAAGTACGGCTGTAAATGTCGAATGAAACTCCGAAATCCTCGAACGACTTTTTTATAATACCGTGGTAGGTGTCAACCACCTGCTGTGGTGTTATTCCTTCCTTGCGGGCCTTGATGGTAATGGGAACCCCGTGCTCATCCGAACCTCCGATAAACAAGACATCCTCGCCTTTCGAACGCAGGTAACGGGCATATATGTCGGCCGGTACATACACTCCTGCCAGGTGCCCAATGTGAATGGGTCCGTTTGCATAGGGGAGGGCGGAAGTAATGGTATACCGTTTGAATTTCTTTTCGGATTTCTCGTTCATCGTCAGCCTTTTTTATTGCAGGGTGCAAAGATAAGCAAATGAACCGTGTTGGTAATTGCTTTGCGATAAGGCTTTGGATCCGGTGAAGAGATAATATCCGGTTCACTGGGAAAACTGGTTAAGATTTTTAACTGTAATCCTAACCTGGAAGGCCTGAATTTTATTTTTCTTAGTCCGATATCCATCAAAAATCTGAAAAATCCTATCCTGTAAATCTTGTCATAGGATTTAAAAAGATTACAGGCATGCGGTTTAAGCATGCCTGTAATAAGGAAAATGATGGTAATCAGTAGTTTTCCTGTTTCATTTCAAAAAATGCCTGCGGATGCTCGCATGCCGGGCAATTTTTCAGGGCTTTTTTCCCTTTGTAATGATATCCGCAGTGGCGGCATACCCAGATAATCTCTTCTTCTTTTTCAAAAACCTTGTTTTTGTTCAGATTTTCGAGCAGTTTCAGGTAGCGTTTTTCGTGTTCTACCTCGACGCTGGCCACCAGTTTGAAGGTGTTTGAAATTCGTTTAAAGCCTTCTTCCTCTGCTATTTTTGCAAATTCGGGATAAAGGAGAGTCCATTCTTCGTTTTCGCCTTCGGCTGCAGCTTCGAGGTTTTCGGAAGTAGAGCCGACCACTCCTGCCGGATATGCGGCGGTAATCTCGAGCATTCCCCCTTCAAGATACTTGAAGAACATGCGCGAGTGTGAATCTTCCTGATTGGCGGTTTCTTCGAAGAAAGCGGCAATCTGTTCATATCCGTCTTCACGGGCTTTATCGGCGAAGAGCCTGTAGCGCCTGGCGGCCTGAGATTCTCCGGCAAATGCCTTCAGCAGATTTTTTTCTGTCTGCGTTCCTTTGATTGATTTGTCCATGTTATTAATAGTTTAAAACTGTTCCTTTATATTTAGTTGTAAATCGTTTCTATATCCAGCCCCTTTTGCGGTAAAGATCGTATCCTGTCCGAAGGGCATCTGCAATCTGCAGACTAAGTTCGTCGTCGGTTTTTTTTACGTGGAAGCATGATTTCCCTTTCAGTAGTTTGAGAAGTTCAGGTTTGAATACCGTTTTAAGATCTTCGTCCACATAAACCGGCATAAAGTAAAATCCCACGTAGTTGCGCTGAATAACGAGTCCGGCAAAGTATACGTTGTTTCGTTTCCTGCCTTCAATTACCACTTTTTTCTCAGACCAGAGATCGTAGCGTTTCTCTTCATCTACGCGGGCTTTGAAGGTGCCGATTTCAAAAGGCTTCATCAGGTTTCGCAGTTGATGGAAGATCAGCGATAAGTCGGTTGTTGTTTCCATAAGATTGTTTCTGGTTTTATTCGCTTATCCGATTCTTCGTCCGTTTTCAACCTTGCGTTCGGGTTGCAGAAGCACTACATCTCCATTTGCCGTATATGCGCCAAGCACCAGACATTGGCTGCGAAAGGGGCCGATCTGCTTTGGCGGAAAATTAACCACTGCCACCACCTGTTTACCCGGCAGGTCCTCGCGTTTGTATAGTGAAGTTATTTGCGCCGATGAGTTCAGGACTCCGAGTTCTCCAAAATCGATGGTAAGTTTCCAGGCCGGTTTGCGGGCTTCGGGGAAATCCTCAGCCTTAAGTATGGTTCCCGTGCGGATTTCTACCTTCTCAAAATCGTTCCAGCTGATCATAAACGACGTTTGAACAAAAATAGCAAACCCTCTCCAATCGCTTGCAGTAAAAGCATTTAGAATGATTCTAAATTTCAGGCCGCCAGTGTTCACGGAAAGGGTGGGATTGTTTACGGAAATTTTTCGGAACTTGTGGATTAAAGCTTTCAGCTTGAATGCTTTCGGGTGAAATTTCAGCGGAAGCTTGTTTATTCGCCCGAATTCCTGTAGGTTTGATCGTTCATTCAACATTTATGATTACTCCGGCATTTCTGAAAAATGGCGATAAAATCGGAATTATTGCCACAGCCCGCAAGATCTCCAGGGAAGAGGTTGATCCGGCAATACGGGTGTTCCGGTCGTGGGGGCTTGAGGTAGTAGAGGGTAACTATCTGTATGCCGTTGACAATCAGTTTGCAGGCAACGATTCCAGCCGGGCGTCGGATTTGCAGCAGATGCTCGACGATCCCTCCATTCGTGCTATTGTGTGTGCCAGAGGAGGATACGGCACGGTCAGGCTGCTTTCGGGGCTCGACTTCACCGGATTCATGCAGCATCCGAAATGGATAGTTGGTTACAGCGATATTACCGTTCTTCATTCACACATACACCGGCATCTGGGAGTTGAAACGATTCACGGCATAATGCCGGTAAATTTTCCTTCCGGTGGCTCTAACAGTGAATCGGTTGAAGTTTTGCGTAAATGCCTTTTCGGTGAAGCTCCGTCTTATACGGTAAATCCGGAAGTGCTTTCGCGAAAAGGATATGCAAGGGGAGAAGTTATCGGTGGTAACCTTTCGATCCTGTACAGCCTTGGTGGAACTTCTTCCGACACCGACACAACGGGGAAGATACTTTTTATCGAAGATCTGGATGAGTATCTGTATCATATCGACCGAATGATGATGAACCTGAAACTGGGTGGCAAGCTGGAAAATCTTGCCGGGCTGGTTGTGGGTGGGATGACGGATATGCGCGATAATACGGTTTCTTACGGTCATACAGCCGAGGAAATTATTGCCGATGCTGTGAAGGAATTCCGTTACCCGGTGTTGTTCGGATTTCCCGCAGGGCATCAGCAAAAAAATATGCCCCTGATTTTGGGTCGTGAAGCCGTGCTGAATGTGGATGAAAGCAATGCCAGTCTGTCGTTTATGCAGGCAGGTACCGGCCACAGGGGTGGCAAACTCCTGAACTTTCTTAAACCTGTAGCTTTTATCGTTGGATTTTTTTCATTGCTTTACCTGTTGTACTCCCTGCTAACGGGCAGAGGGGGCTGATCAACAACCGTTTATTTCTTTCGGAAAGATTCATGGAAACAGCATCCTGATCCGGAAGTTTTCACAATTTAATTTTTAAGGTAAAACCGTCGCATCCTGTGCGGTTTGCCAATCAAATGCATCGTCGCTCCTCAGTTAGGGTGAGCATCGGTGTTTAAATGTTATATCCTTTTTGGTCAATTTATTTTATCCTTTTAACTCATTAATCTTTTTGAAACTATGGCAGAACACAACGATCTCGGTAAATTGGGTGAAGAGCTGGCTCAAAAACACCTGCGTGAAAACGGATATACCATTCGGGAAACCAACTGGAGGTATGGCAAGGATGAAATCGACATCATCGCAGAATCCGGAGAAATGCTGGTAATTGTGGAGGTAAAAACAAGGCGGTCGGCCGGTTTCGGCGAGCCGGAAGTATTTGTGAACAAAGCAAAGCAGCGTTTTTTGGTACGTGCGGCACAGGCTTACATCGAGAGGCATGAAGTAACAAAGGAAACCCGTTTTGATGTGGTATCGGTTGTATTAACCAGTACATCAAAACGGGTTCACCTTATTCGGGACGCGTTCTATCCTGTGTTGTAATGAGAATCAATCGACCGATTTAAACACGAACAGGGGCTTGCTGATTCTGCCCAGTATCAGCTTTGTGATGCTTGGAGTAAACAAGCGGGCCAGCAGACTCCGGTTGTGGTTGGTAAGGGCGATAACATCAATGGAATGATTGCGCATGTATGTTTCTAGTCCGTTCAGAATATCGTCGCTCACTACCATGTCGTACTGTATGGGGAACTTTTTGTACTCTTTGGTTATAAAGTGCTTGAGCGTTTCCATCTTCACTTTTTCCCAGGATTTGCGCATTCCTATACTGATGTGAACGCAGTAAAGATTTGTATCGAAGGGGTGAAGCAATCCGATAAGTCTGCTGATGGAGAGATGGTCGGACTGGTCGAAATCGGTTGCATAGAGAACATTTTTCATGTTTTCCACCTTGGTAAATCTGCTCGATTCAGGAATAGCCAACACGGGAGCAGATGTTTTTTCAATTACACGTGCCGTAACGCTGCCAAGGAATCCGCCGGTTTGTTTGCCAATCCCCCGGGTGCCGATAACAATGAGTCCGGGTTTGTATTTCCGGCTTTTGTCGATAATCTCATCGGCTGCCAGTCCGTTGGTTAACGAATAGGTAATTTTGATGTCCTGCTTTTTCTTTTTAACCTGGGCTTTCAAGTCTTTGGCGAGGTTAATAAGCTGATGTCTGGCATTTTGTTCGGCTTCATGCAGGTAATTAATTAGGTTTACCTGATATGCGTGGCTGGTGTCGAAAGGCGCTATGTCGATTACCGGATTATAGTAGACGTGCAGCAGCTTTACTTCGGCTTTCAGTTTGGCTGCCAGACCCAGCGCAAAACTGCAGGCTTTATTGGATGCATCCGAAAAATCAACCGGTACCAAAATTCTCCGCACGCTTCGCAAGGCCTTGACAGCCGCCTCTTTTTGCTCGCCGTGTTCGGCTTTCGATTGCTCGATAAGGCGCAGAGCCTTTTCGACATCGGATTTTTTTACCTTGATTTCGACGCCTGACGAAACGGCGCCCTGCAGCAGATTCTCATGCGAAAGAAAGCACTCAATTCCTTCGGCAGCAAGCCTCGACTGCAGCAGCAATGCCCGGTTATTCGGATGTCGGGCAATTACGACGATTTTTTCTTCCTGCGGTTCCATATTGCCAGTTTTTAGTAGTGAAGGGAGCCCTTAAGATCAGCAAAACAGCTCCCGGAAATGTTGGTTTACGAATATACGAATTTTTTTTGAAGAATCCCTTATATTGTCATTAAAAGTTTCCCCTTCTGTCAATGGATTCAAACTCTGCCGATGTAATTTGCGATTTTAACCTATGATATTAAATCTTATATAAAACATTAATAGCATACGGTTTTCCCGGGTCAGATCCCTTGCCAGGAATCGGATTGTCATGGAATCTGAAAACAAGAGCCGTTGGGATTCGGTTTGCATTTGCCGAAAAACGCTTCTTCATATCAGTAGCGGAACATCGGTATGATTTCATAAGTCATTTGTTTTGCATTAAGAATCAAAATTATTGAAAATCAGCATATTTTATATCGGCGGCTGTGTTGTTATCTTCGCTACCTTTGCACGCTAAAATATTATCGATGAGTGCAATGAAACGATACCCTTCCGGGAAAGGTGAAGGGAATGATCAAAAGTCCGGAGGAGCCCCCGGGAAAGGGCGCGCCGGGAAGGACAGCAGTGGAAGAAAGCCAGCTTTCGGAAACTCCAGAAGTTATAAAAGCAACAAGCCCTTTGGAGAGGAGGGGTCGAAAGGCGAACGAACCGAACGAAGCCGGAAGCCTTTTGAAAAAGGATCGGGGGGTGAAGAAAAGCCGCGTCCGTTCAGGAGCAGCAGTGAATCAAGACCTTCCCGTTTTCCGAAACGCGATGACGGTTCTTCTCCGGCATCTGACAAACGCTCCGACAGCCGTACCCAATCGGGTGACAGGCCTTACAGGGGTAAGAAATCGGATGAATGGAAAAAAGAAGAAACCTTTAAACCCCGTCGTTTTAAAAAGGACGACACAGAGAAAAGAGAAGGCGATTCCACCCACACCCGCGAATACAAAAAGGGATATGGCGATAAACCATATGCCGAACGGGAAGGGAAAAGAGAGTACAAACCCGGCCGCCGGACTTCAGACAAGGAAGCTGAATCGGGCACACGTCCGGATCGAAAAGCCGGCAGGGATTATACATCCGTCAGGCCTCCGCGGTTCAGGAATGAAAAGGCCGGTTCATCAGCAAAACCAAAGGGAAAACGTGGTTTCGGAGAAGATGGAACCATACGTCTGAATAAATATCTGGCCAATGCAGGCATCTGTTCGCGAAGGGAAGCCGACACTCTGATTGAATCGGGGGCTGTGTCGGTCAACGGCAAAGTAGTGACGCTGCTCGGAACCCGCATCAGCATGGACGACAAAGTGCAATTCGGCGGCGAAACGCTGAGTATTGAACGTAAAGTTTACCTGTTGCTCAATAAACCCAAAGGCTATATTACAACCGTTGACGATCCCCAGGACCGGAATACCGTAATGATGCTGGTGAAAGATGCCTGCCGCGAGCGAATCTATCCTGTAGGCAGACTCGACCGCAATACTACGGGTTTGCTCTTATTCACCAACGATGGGGAGCTCGCAAAAAAACTCACACATCCGGGACACAAGGTTCGTAAGGTTTATCACGTTGAACTTAACAAGGGATTAGCAAAATCAGACATGGCCCGGCTGAGCGAAGGAATAGAACTGGAAGACGGCATGATGGCTGTGGATGAAATTGCCTACACGGGAAGCGGTGATGATAAGAAGAACATTGGCGTCGTTATTCACTCCGGCCGGAATCGTGTGGTGCGTCGAATGTTTGAATCCCTTGACTATGAGGTAACAAAGCTCGACCGGGTAGCTTTTGCAAACCTTACGAAAAAAGATTTGCCGCGCGGCAGATGGCGCTTCCTGGAGCAAACCGAAATCAATATGCTGATGATGATCTGATCATCCATTCAAACGGTCATTAAAAAGCTGCTTTCGGGCAGCTTTTTTTATTTCCGAAATACAGTACCTTTTTACTGTCTATATTTTCATTTTCAAGCATTTAACTTATAAGCAGCTATTTTTCAGGCGACTCAGACGACCTAACCGTATAATTCACACTCAGCGAAGGCTTTTTCACTACGTATAAATACCCATATGGAAGGACTGAAGAGCCTGAAAAAAGTAGTATTAAACCGTATTGCGCAGACCACTTGCAGGGAATACTTTTGTATCGTTAAGTTCTGTGTATCTGATTGCAAATGATAAATGTGACTGATGGTGATCAGTAGTTCAATATAACACACTGATAATCAAAGGCACTCGCACAAAGGAAAAAGCTGCGGCACACATCTGGGGGGGATGGGTTGAAAGCAGAAGGATACAGGAGCCTGCAAAACTGCCACCCGGGCAGCATAAACGGGAAAACAAAGAAATATCAAAATAAAAAGTTATGAAATCATCTACCAACGGCCACAGGGCTGGTGTAATACTGGCAGCAGCATTGACCCTGTTTACAGTTTTATCTGTATCTGCACAGTTTGGAACTCAGGAATCCATTGTTCCTAACCGGATTCCTCCTGCCGATATCCCGGGGATATCAGGTGACGGAGGAAATTCTTCGCAAAGGGCTCCTTCCGGTTCTATTTCTGTGGCTGAGAATGCTACCTATAATGCGATGTCAGCTTCGCAACTGGTACAAAATGTTCTGGTTACAGGTTGTTTACAGGCTGAAAATATCAGATTTGGTTATTATAGCCGTAATACCGGGAACTGGACAAATCATACCTGGAGCTCCACGCCCGGAAGCCGGATGCTTGGTTATTTTGAAAGGGCTACATCCGGCTTCGCGTTGGAAGAGGGACTTGTTTTATCAACCGGGCGGATAAGTTCTGCCATGGGGCCTAACAACAATGCCGGCCGCAGCGATCAGATGGTCTCCAATGCCTCTGACCCTGACCTTGCCACCATTTCGGGCAGAACCATGTTTGATGCGGCTGTCCTTGAATTTGACTTTATTCCTGCCGGGAATACAGTGGAGTTTAAGTATGTTTTTGCTTCCGAAGAATATCTTGAGTATGTTCATACCAATTTTAACGATGCTTTCGGATTTTTCCTCAGCGGCCCCGGCATCTCCGGACCTTATTCAAATAACGCTATCAATCTTGCCACCCTTCCGAACGGAGAAGATGTAACCATTAATACCATCCACCCTGCAGGGGTAAATACCAACGGTCAGTCTTATCCTGCCCATAATACTGAATACTACATTGACAATCCTTCGGGATCCCTGACCATGCAGTTTGATGGTTATACGGTTGAGTTAACCGCAACTTATCCTGTTACCCCCTGTGCTACATACCGCATTAAAATGGCCATTGCCGATGCCTCTGACCAGCAGTGGGATGCCGCAGTATTTCTTGGCGCCAGAAGCTTCAACGCCGAAACGCTTTCATTGGCCCACTTCGGTAACGGAATTCAGGATAACAACAATGTATTTGAAGGTTGTACCAACAACAGGCTCGTTGTTACCCGTTTGACTACTGATCTGACGGAAGATTATCATGTAGATCTTATTCTTGCCGGCTCTGCCATTAATGGTACCGATATCCTTACTTCCGACGGCCAGCCTTTCCCGACACAAATTGTAATTCCTGCCGGACAGGCTTCCTATGAAATTCCTTATTATGCTGTGAATGATGGTACGGGTGATAATGCAGAAACCTTTATTGTCAGGGTCAGAAATTCCTGCCCCTGTGATGAAAATATCTCTTATGTTGAAGAAATCATCAATATTTACGAACAGGTAACCATCGCTTCTGTTTCTGCTACCAATGCACAGTGTGCCGGCCAGAGCAACGGTGTAATTACTGTCAATGCTACCGGAGGTTCCGGAAATTATCAGTATTCCATTAATAACGGTACAACCTGGCAGGCATCAAATACTTTCACCGGATTGTCAGCAGGTTCTTATACGGTTCTTGTCAGAGATCCGGGTAGCTGTTACGAACCGGTTTCAGCTGCCGCCACCATTGGAGAGCCTCAGCCGATAGTTGCCAATGCCGGAAGTGACGTTTCCATCTGTTCTGGCACCAGCACCCAGCTGAACGGAACAGGCGGCGTTTTATACTCATGGAGTCCAGCCACCGGACTGAGCAATCCTTCTATTGCAAATCCTGTTGCATCTCCGGCTGCCACCACCACCTACACCCTGACCGTTACCAATGCATCCGGACAGTGTGCATCTACTGATCAGGTATATAGTAACAGTTAATCCTTCACCGGTTGTAACAGTTAATCCAGCAGAAATCGAAGTTTGCCGCGGAACTGAAGTGACCATTACAGCTTCGGGAGCAGCCTCTTATGTTTGGAATCCGGGTGGCGCAACCAGCGCATCCATTACAGTGAATCCGGTTTCGAATACTTCTTATACAGTTACAGGTACTGCAGCCAATGGTTGTACAGGAACTGCTTCTTCATTGGTGATTGTAAAGGCTACGCCCGGCAACGTCAATGCTGGAGCCGATGCAAGCATAGGCCTTTGCGAAACACATCAGCTGCAGGGTTCCGCAACCGGATCAGGGACACTGCTCTACACATGGACTCCCTCAACAGGACTGAGCAATGCTAGTATTGCCAATCCCGTTTTCACTCCTTCGACATCCGGAACCTATACGTTTACACTTACAGTTACCAATCAGGCAAGCGGTTGTTCAGTATCGGATGAAATGAGCATTGAAGTTGCCGAGCCCCTGGCTGTAACTTCTGTTGTGAATAACAACTCATGCACTACCGTTGCAGACGGGTCCATCGATATTACTGTTACCGGGGGATCAGCTCCTTATGCTTACGGCTGGACCGGTCCCAATGGTTATACTGCCGGAACCGAAGATCTGTCAAATATTGTTGCCGGAACCTATACAGTTGTGGTTACAGATTCGGATGGATGTACATTCACCGGCAACTATACCGTAGGAACCGTTCCCGATTCCACTCCGCCAACGGCAAGTAACCCTGCCGATATCGTCCTTTCCGGATGTAATGGCACATTCCCCGATCCTGACATTCTGGTTGTTACCGATGAAAATGACAATTGTGAAACTCCGGTTGTGGCTTGGGTAAGCGATGGCTCACCTGTACTTGACGGATGTACCGAAACAATTGTAAGAACATACAGTGTTACCGATGGTTCCGGTAATTCGATCAACGTATACCAGAACCTGATCAGAACCGTTGACACCGAAGCTCCGGTGATCTCAACCGTAGCCGAAAGCGCTGACCTGGGTTGCAACCCTGAAGTTGTAGCTCCTGTTTTCACCGGTTTTGACAACTGCGCCGGAGAATTTACGCCTGAAGTAACCACCACCGGTGTGA
>Ga0228535_1001697_pt1 | contig 29528 bp, 23 predicted proteins | sample SJ1metagenome_FD_168457 | JGI IMG/M metagenome (GOLD analysis project Ga0228535, IMG submission 168457) | Enriched culture of PCE-dechlorinating microbial communities from Ithaca, New York, USA - SJ1 | ecosystem: Engineered > Modeled > Simulated communities (microbial... > Unclassified | place...
AGCGGCGCTCCGGCACCTGCTCCCTCTGCCGCGCCAGTGGCGGCTTCCGCACCCGAATCCGCCCCTCAACCTGCCCCGGCACAGCCTGCCGCGGCCCCCGCAAACGGTGGTTCGATCATGACGGTCAAAGCGCCCATGCCCGGCACTGTCATCGCATTCAAAGTGATTGTCGGTCAGCAGGTAAAGCGCGGCGACGTGCTTCTCCTCCTTGAGGCCATGAAGATGGAGAATGAGATTGTCGCTCCGCAGGATGGAACCGTTGCCGCGCTGCGCGTTCCTGCGAGTGCCGCGGTGAACACCGGCGACGCCCTCGTCGATCTCGCGTAAGAGAGAGTTCCTCCATGGAACAATTTCTTTCCCATTTTATTGCCTCGACTGGCTTTATTGCCATGACATGGGGACAGCTCCTTATGCTGGTGATCTCCTGCGTCCTCTTGTACCTCGGCATCGCGCGGGAATTTGAACCCCTTCTCCTCGTACCGATAGCGTTTGGGATGCTGCTCGCGAATCTCCCGATGAGCGGCATCACCGACGGGCCCAAGGATGGACTCGTCGGCGGTCTCATCTATTACCTCTACCAGGGAGTCAAGCTTGGCATCTACCCGCCGCTCATTTTCCTGGGGATCGGCGCGATGACCGATTTCGGTCCGCTCATCGCGAACCCCTGGAGTCTTCTCCTCGGCGCGGCGGCCCAGCTGGGCATTTTTATTCCCTTCATCGCCGCCTATTATCTTGGCTTTGATCTGAAGGCCTGTGCAAGCATCGGCATCATCGGCGGCGCCGACGGACCCACCGCGATCTATGTCACCTCGCGCCTGAAACCAGATCTTCTGGGGCCAATCGCGATTGCGGCGTACTCGTACATGGCGCTTGTGCCGCTCATTCAGCCTCCCATCATGAAAGCGCTCACGACAAAGAAAGAGCGCCAGGTGAAGATGGCCCAGCTCCGTGAGGTTTCGAAGGCGGAGCGGATCGTATTCCCCATCTTTGTCACCATTCTGATCGGCCTGCTGCTGCCGGCAGCCGTCCCCCTCGTCGGCTCTCTCATGCTCGGCAATCTGTTCAGGGAGACCGGCGTGACAGAGCGTCTCTCCGACACCGCCCAGCATGCGCTCATCAATATCCTGACAATATTCCTCGGTGTCTCGGTGGGCTCGACGGCCAGCGCGGAGAAGTTTCTGAATCCCCAGACTCTGATGATCATCGGGCTCGGCCTGTTCGCGTTCTGCTGCGGAACCGCGGGCGGAGTACTGTTCGGCAAGATCATGTACTGGGTTACCGGCGGCAAGGTGAACCCGCTCATCGGATCGGCGGGCGTCTCCGCGGTTCCTATGGCTGCGCGCGTAAGTCAGGTGGTCGGGGCAAAGGAAGATCCGACCAACTTCCTTCTGATGCACGCCATGGGCCCGAATGTCGCCGGCGTCATCGGCTCCGCGATTGCGGCGGGTGTTCTGCTGTCGGTGCTTGGCTGAGGAGTTGTCTGCAAGGATATTCCGTCTCATTGCATGTTTATGATATAGTCGCCAAAACTGAGAGACGCACGAAAGCGTGGAGTTGACGATGAAAGTTCTCAAATTTGGCGGCACATCGGTGGGCAGCCCTGAAGCGGTCCATGCACTCGTCACTATTGCAAAGAATTCTGGCGAGCGCATTTTTGTAATCTCCGCATTCTCCGGCATAACAGATTCTCTTCTGCAGGCCGCAAAGCTTGCAAGCGAAGGGCATGAATGGCAGCAGCTTTTCCAGACTGTTTCGGAGCGCCATCATTCGATGATTGCGGCGCTCCTCCAGTCTCCCTACAGAGAAGAGGCGACGACTGGCACCCAGACGCTCCTCGATGAAATTTCTTCCCTGCTGCTTGGAATTTCCCTCGTGCAGGACCTGTCGCCGAGGACACTCGATCTTGCGGCTTCGTACGGCGAGCGTCTGAGCGCCGGAATAGTGAGCCGGGTTTTGACCCAGTCGGGCATCGAGGCCGAGGCAGTGGACGCGCGGCGGCTTATCATCACCGATGACAAATTTGGCGCAGCCCACTGGCTCGAGTCTGAAACTCTGCCCCGCGTCAGGTCCTTTTTTGCGAACTTTTCCCGCACCGCTGTGGTGACGGGCTTCATCGCCTCGACTCTGGACGGAATCACCACGACTCTGGGCCGCGGTGGCTCCGATTTTACGGCGGGTATCCTGGGGGCCTGCCTCGGGGCCGAGGAAATCCAGATTTGGACCGATGTCGACGGCATTATGACCGCCGACCCAAAGGCCGTGCCGGACGCCTTCGTCATCCCCGAGATTTCCTACGTCGAGGCGATGGAGATGTCGCACTTTGGCGCAAAGGTGCTGCATCCGCCCACAATTCTTCCGGCCATGGCTAGGGACATACCTGTCCACATCCTGAACACCTTCAACCCGGAGGCTCCGGGCACGCGCATTGTGAGGGAGGCTGCGCCGAGCAGATGGCCCGTTCGCGGCATCGCCGCCATCCCCTCGATCTCTCTTCTGCTGCTGCAGGGGCCAGGGCTCCCGGGTGTTACGGGCATCGCGGGCAGAATGTTCGCCGCGCTCGCATCCGCCGGCGTGAATGTCATTCTCATCACTCAGGGGTCGAGCGAGCTTTCCATCTGCTGTGCGGTGCTTCCACAGGATGCGGAGAGAGGAGTCCGCGCGCTCAGGGAAGAATTCAGGTACGAGATCGGGTCCGGCACCATTCAGGCCCCGGCGATAGAGAAGGACCTGAGCATCGTCGCCGTGGTCGGCGAGATGATGAAGCACCGCGTGGGCATTGCGGGGCGGGTCTTCAAGGCCCTCGGGCGAAACGGCGTCAACGTGACGGCGATCGCCCAGGGGTCGTCGGAGCTCAACATTTCGATCGTGGTGAGCGCACAGGACCGGAGCAAGGCGATGAGCGCCGTCCACGACGCTTTTTTCCTGGCCGGCATGCGCACGGTCAATCTGTTCCTTGTCGGCACAGGGCTCATCGGCGGAACGCTCCTCTCCCAGATAGACCGTCAGCAGCAGATTCTCAGAGAGGATCATTCCATCAGGATCAATATCGTGGGCATCGCGAACTCCAGGACCATGCTCATCGGCGAACACCCTGTCGATGTGTCCAGATGGAGGGAACTGTTGAGCCGGGGCGAGGCTACAAACCTCGACAGTTTCATTGCCAGGATGAAGAAGCTCAACATGCCTTCAGCCTGTTTCTGCGACTGCACCGCGAGCGATGCACCTGCGGCCTACTATCAGGGTATCCTCGAATCCTCGATTTCGATCGTCACCCCGAACAAGAGGGCGAATTCCGGCAGTCTGGACCGCTACAGGGCACTGGTCGAACTGTCGAGGGAGAAAGGCGACATCTATCGGTATGAGACAACGGTGGGCGCGGGCCTGCCCGTCATCGGGCCTCTGCAGGGTCTTGTGGCGAGCGGAGACCGCATTCTCCGGATCGAGGCCGTGCTCTCGGGCACCATCAGCTATATTTTCAACGAACTGGGCAAGGGGAGACTGTTTTCGCAACTCGTCGCCGAAGCGAAGGAAAAGGGCTACACCGAGCCCGATCCCCGCGATGATCTCGGGGCGGTCGATGCCGCGCGCAAAACGCTCATCCTTATCCGGGAAGCAGGGTTCAGCCTGAATTACGGAGATATCTTCATCGAGCCACTCCTGCCCGCACGGTTTGTGGAGGCTCCCACCATCGATGAGTTTATGGCGATGCTGTCCGAGATCGATACCGTATATGGCGCCCGCCAGAAGGAAGCCACATCGCACGGCGCGGTCCTCCGCTATGTCTCTACAATAACGCCCACTTCGGCCACGATTTCGCTCAGGAAATTCGACTCCTCGAGTCCCTTCTGGAATCTCTCGGGCACCGAGAACATGGTGGTTTTCACCACGGAACGGTATTGCCACAACCCCCTCGTGGTGCGCGGGCCGGGTGCAGGCGCGGAAGTGACTGCAGGCGGAGTTTTCGCCGACATACTGAAGCTCGCGGAGTAAAAGAAGGGAGCACGCGTTGCTGTGCGTGCTCCCCCGGAAAATTCTCTGTAGTCTTACCGCGTGTTGTCTTACGGCGACTGCACGGCGCTCAGTTTATTCTTTTTAGCCCTTATGATCTGACTAAACACCACCATCACCAGAAGCACGGCGCCTATCGCGTCGGTGAACAGCCCTGGGTCAACGAGGCAGATGCCTCCACCGATGGCCATAATACGCTCGTACCACTTCACCTTGGTCAGGAAGTAGCCCTCGACACCTATCGCAAGGGCCGTTATGCCGATGACCGCCGAAACGATCATCCAGACCAGTTCAAAAGGTCTCTGCTCGACGCCGAACAGGAGCATCTCGGGATTGTAGACGAAGATATAGGGGATGATGAACGCTGCAATGCCAAGCTTTGTCGCCTGAACACCTGTCTTCATGGGATTGGACTTGGCGATGGCGGAGCCTGCGAAGGCCGCGAGGGCGACGGGCGGCGTGATATCCGCGAGGACACCGAAATAGAACGCGAACATGTGGGCAGAGAGGATGATTGCCTCTGAGTACGGAGGGAATGGATAGCTGCCGCTGCCGCTCATGTGGTTCAGGACCATGATGATCGCCGGCGCGGCCATGGTGGAAGTGATGACATAGTTGGCGGTCGTCGGCACGCCCATGCCCAGGATGAGGGATGTGATCATCGTGAAGAGGAGCGTGAAGAAAAGCTTGCCGCGGGCGGCCCCGACGAGGATTTCGCCCAGCTTGAGGCCGAGGCCTGTCTTGGTGACCACGCCGATGATGATGCCCGCGCAGGCACAGGCGGCGATGACACCGAGAGCCCCGCGCGCGCCCGCTTCCAGTGAGTCTACAATGTCCTTGAACGTGAAATCCGGTTTTTTCCTCTGGAGCAATTGGACAAGAGATGTGAGCAGGGCTATCCCTACGGAGATGATGATCGCCCACATGGCTGCCTTCATGGGCGTCGCTCCCGTGGTGAGCAGATATATGATCGTGAGAAGAGGGATCATAAGATAGCCTTTGCGCAGGAGAATATCTCTTGCTTTTGGCAGTTCCTCGCGTTTCATGCCTTTGAGGCCGAGTTTTTTTGCCTCGAAGTGGACCTGGATGAACACGGCAAAGAAGTACAGGATCGCGGGAATGACGGCGGCGAGCACAATCCGGCCATAGGGGATGCTGGTAAATTCGGCCATCAGAAAGGCAGCTGCACCCATGATGGGCGGCATTATCTGGCCTCCCGTAGAGGCCGTCGCCTCAACCGCAGCGGCGAATTCCGGCTTGTAGCCCAGCTTCTTCATCATGGGGATGGTGAAACTCCCCGAGCCGACGACGTTGGCCACTGAAGAACCCGACACCGTGCCCTCCATCGCGCTTGCGATGACCGCGACCTTGGCGGGCCCTCCGGAGGCCCAGCCCGCGATGGCATTGGAGATGTCGATGAAGAACTGCTCGAGCCCCGTCCTTTCGAGAAAGGCGCCGAAAAGAATGAAGAGAAAGATAAAGGTGCTCGAGACGCCTATCGGCGTACCAAAGATGCCTTCCGTGGTAAAGAAGAGGTGGTCTATCAGACTGGGAATATTGACCCCCCGGTGTGCAAACTTGCCGGGGAGATAGGGGCCAGCGAACGCATACGCGATGAAGACGACCGCTATGATTGCGATCGGAAGGCCGACAACGCGGCGTGCGGCCTCCAGGACGAGCAGGACGCCGATTACCCCGACGATGATGTCGAGCGTCGTAGGCATGCCGGCCCGCTGGGAAAGGGCATACGTCCACTGCACGGTGATGTAGAGGGGGACCGCGGCACCGATCACCGAGAGCAGCGCATCCAGCGGATGAAGTTTATCGTGCGGCCATTTTTTGCTCGTTGGGTAAAACAAGAAGATGAGGCAGAATGCAAACGAGAGATGGAGCGAACGCTGTATCATCGCGTCCAGGACTCCGAACAGCGCCGTATATACCTGAAACAGTGAGAATACGATCGCTATAGCGGAGACAATCCTCGCAAAGAAGCCTGTGTATGTCCGATAGTTTGACTCTTTGTCATATTTCTTCAAAACTTCCTGCGCAGCGGCTGCTGTATTTTCCTCTTGGATTATCTGGGAATCACTCATTTTGGAGAAATCCTCCCATTGTGGAATATCAGCATTCTCCCCGCGGAGAGCGTAATTGCTGATTCTTGTGGCACCCATCGCGTAAAGGGCAACAATGTTCCCTCGATGATCACTCCGTGGTCCGGAACAATCGATACGCGGATGGGAATGCTGGAAAAAGTCCGGTGCATGGTGACGACAAAGCGGCCATTTTCGATGGTAAAGGCTTCGCCCCCGTCGGAGGGCATGCCCACACCGTAGGTGTCGTACTTCACCTTGGTCAGCTCAAGCTTTGTTCCATGCACCTCGAAATACTCATCGACAGGTGTCTTGTGCACCGAATGGATGAAATGATGGATAAACTGTCCATCATAGAGGGGAAGCCGTGTAATGGTCGCTCCCTCTCTGTCCTTGACGATCAAAGCGGGCACAAACCGAATGTTCAAGATCAAAGCGAGGATAGCAAGAGTGGCGGCTGTGCCAAGCAACATTAATACACTCTTGCATCTCCTCTCATTCTTCATAGTGCTCTTCAGCAGACGGCGCGGAACCGCGGGTCCCCCGCCGTCGATGTATGATTTCCTCTTTAAAAAGAGATTATTTCAGGACGCCTTTTTCCCTGAAGAATTTTTCGGCGCCTGGATGCAGAGGAATCGACATGCCTTCGAGGGCGGACTCGATCGTAATATTCCTGCCCTGGGCATGCGCGGCGATGAGTCTTTCGGTGTTGTTGTACATGGTCTCGAGCATCTTGTAGACGAGGTCGGCGGACAGCTTGCTGCTTGCGGCGAGCATCGACTTAACCGCGACCGTGGTGACGTCCTTGGTCTGTCCCTGATAGGTCTCTGCCGGCGCCACTTGGAGCGCGTAGAAAGGATATTTTGCCATCAGTTTTGCCGCGATGTCGCCGTCGATCGGCACGAGCACCATCTTTTTGGATACCGCGAGGTCCTGGATGGCCGCAGTCGGGATGCCTGCGGTGTTGAACGCCGCGTCGATGTTGCCGTCCTTCATGTTGCTCGCGGATTCGGCGAAGGAGAGATACTGCACCCTAATGTCGTTGTAGGAGAGGCCGGCCGATTCGAGGATCTGGCGAGCATTGGCTTCGGTGCCGGAGCCCGCAGCGCCGACCGACACCTTCTTGCCTTTGAGGTCGGCAATCGTCTTGATGCCGCTGGACTCAAGGGCGACGAGCTGGATGGTCTCGTTGTAGAGACCCGCCAGGCCGCGCAGGTCTTTGTATGCCTGACCCTTCAGAAGTTCGGTACCGTTGTAGGAGTAGTTGGCCACATCGTTCTGCGTGAAAATGATGTCAACATTGTTGCCCTTAAGCAGGTTGATGTTGGCGATGGATGCGCCGGTGGCCTGTGCGGTTGCGTTCATTCTGGCGATGTTTTTGTTCCATATCTCTGCAAGGGCGCCTCCGAGCGGGAAGTAGGTCCCCGCCGTGCCGCCCGTTGCGATGGTGATGAACTGCTGCTGGGCGAATGCGCTTGTGACGAGGAGCAGACCAAATACGATTGCTACAATCTTCTTCATGCTTCTTTACCTCCTGTATAGTATATCATGCATGAAATGAAAGAATGTAAAAATTATACACTGTCTTCGAGCACAACGCAATGAAAAAAAGGCTCCCGGAGTAAGGAGGCTGTATCCGGGAGCACTGGGTAGATTGAATGTTTATGTAGACGAAAGTCATCTATGAACGATTTGACCATAGCATGGAGCGCAAAAATGGTCAAGCTATATCGATAAAAAACGGGCGAATTGTGGCGCCCGCACCGTGCCGACGGTGTTGCTCATCGTGCGCCAGTCGTATATGGTAACTGTATCGAACAGATACCGGAGATCGCTTTGATTTCGTTTGAAAATTGGAAGCGTGGTTTTCTTGTGACTGTTGCCGGCCAGCGACTTCTGTGGCACACCACAGCGCGGCCGGCAGTTTTTGTGCATAGACTGGGGGAAATGAGGTCGGCCTGGTGGGGGGCCGGGACCTGCATGCCGGCGATGGCCTCTACGGGCAGCGCACTCTTTGCATTTTCGAGCGAGCTCGTGATGCGCGAAGAACTCAAGGCCCGAGGCGCCTACGCTGCGATCTTTTCCCTCTATTTCTCTTCGCCCAATCCGGCGATCGATTCTCTGAGACTTCGATTCCATGATATTCCGCAGGCGCAGTGGAATGGGCTCGGCCCGCGGAATTCGCACGCCGTGAGTGGTCGGGTCGCGCTGCTTCAGTCGGAACAGACGGCAGCCTTCGCTCTGGACGGCAGGTTCCTGCAGTGCTGGTCTGCAGGTGCCCGCTCCCTGTACTTTGGCAATGGGTCGTTTGTGCTCACTCTGGACCTCCCCGCCGAGGTCCATATCGGGTATGCGCAGAGCCCCGTGGAGGCCTGCTCGCTCTGGCACGGTTGGGATCAGGGGGCGCAAGTCCGGCATGCGGTGGCACAATCCTCTTCGCCGGTCAACTTCAGGGATGGCGCCGGCCTTTTGGGCTCGCTCTCTTTCTCGGGAGTAGAGCCGGAGGCATTCCAGCGGCTGAATCTCTCCATCGCCCGGTCGGCCCGCGGGCAGGAAGACTGGAAAATAGCCGATCTGATGCTGTGCCAGCCCGATGCCACGCTTCCGCCGGTATTCCGCAGGGAAATTCCTCAGGAACTGAATATCCCGGGCAACAGAACGCGCGCGCGCAATCGTTATGCCAAAATACGGGCAGGGCTGGCGCAGTATTGGGAGTTCTGTCTGCGATGTTGGGAAGACAAGGGGCTCCCCGCGCTCCGGCATCCCTCGATGCTAATGCCTCGCGATCCGACGTTCGCGGAGAGGGACGATCTGCTCTTCTCGGGGCCGGATCTCATATTTTCTCCAAATCTGTCGGGCAGAGGCGATGTGTGCTCGTTCATACTCCCCGAGGGGGAGTGGATTCATTTCTGGACATCGAGAGTGTATTCTTCCGGAAAGGTGACGGTACACGCCCCCTTTGGCATGCCGGCACTTTTTTATAGGGCCGAGAGCGAATATGCATGGCTCTTCGATTCGGTTCGACAGATAGCGAGCAGACTATGAGTACGCTGGCAGCTTATTTCACCGCTCTTCTGGGGAACTTTCTGTTGTCTTTGGGCTTTTCGCTTCAAAAAAAGCATGTGAGCTGGCTTTCCGCGAAGCGCCGGGGCGAGAAAGTCCGCCGGAGCGAGATAATCGGCTGGACGAGCGGCTTTATCCTCATGAATGTGCAGCCGATTTTCAACTACCTCGCTCTCGGCGCGCTGGCGCCGAATATCGTGGCGTCCATCAGTGGCTCGAACATCATTTTCACCATTTTGCTTTCGTATTTTATGCTTGGGGAAAAAATACCGACGGGAAAGATTCCCTGGATCGTCCTTATGGCGGTATCGCTGGCATATGCCGGTTTCGTGGAACAGGAATCTTCGCAGCATTTTAGGGTGGATGCGTTCTGGATCGCATTCTTTATTCCGACAGCCTTCGCCATGCTCATGCTGTTTGCGAGTCGGCGCATGAGTCCCGAACAGGCAGGGATATCTCTCGGGAGCGCTGCGGGGGCGCTCGGGGGGTTCATGGTGCTCGCCCTGGAGGCGCTGCGGCTCAGCCATGGCTCGAACTTTTTAAGCTGGCTCGCCTCGGCGTATCTCTATGTGTATATTTTTTGCGGTATTTCCTCGTTTCTCATCAAGCAGGTCGCCTTTGAGCGGGGGAAGATGACGGCCGTCGCGCCGTCGTTCTATGGGCTTCTCGTATTGTACCCTTCGATAACCACGTATTTCGTCTCGGAACTGCCCCTGCACGTACCGCAGCTCTTCGCCTTTGCGGGCATCAGCCTGTCGATCGTCCTGCTTTCACTCTGAGGGGCTATCTGCGCTCCAGCAGCACCACTGCCTGGGCTTCAATCGCTTCGCCGCGGCCGGTGGCATCGAAACCCTCTTTTGTCTTTGCCTTGAACGAGACGGCATCGGGCGGAAGCTCAAAGGTCTCTGCAACGGCGGCGCATATCCGTTCCCGATACAGGCCGAGTTTGGGTCTTTCACAGATCACATTACAGTCGAGATTGACGATCACAAAGCCTTGGTCCTTGACCATTTTGAAGACCGTGCGCGCCAGCTCGGTCGAGTCGGCGTTCTTCCATTCGGGCGCCCCGGGAGGAAAGTGCGAGCCGATATCCCCAAGCGCCGCCGCGCCGAGCGCCGCATCGATGATCGCGTGCCAGAGCACATCGCCGTCGGAATATCCCGCCTCGCCGCGTTCGCTCTCGACGCGCACGCCGGCAAGGAGGAGGGGCCGGCCCTCGACCAGCGGGTGGATGTCGTAACCGATGCCCGTGCGCAGCGCCGCACCATTCATAATGTCTTCCTTAAAGGTGATTTTCCTGTTCCGGCGCTCGCCCTCGACCCAGGAGACCGGGCCCACATAGTGGTCCCATATCATCGCATCGTCGGTGGCGCTGTAGTGCTCCTGGAGGGCCAGCTCGTGGGCGGCCAGGATTTCGGGGAATGAAAAGGCCTGGGGGGTCTGCGCCGTCATCATGTGGGTTCGCGCGGGGTGCGTGCGGATATACTCTCCCTCGATTATTTTGGGCGTTTCGGTGAGCGCCGTGAGGGGGAGGCTTGCGCCCCTGGCCCGCGCGCGTTCGAGGGTTTTCATGATGAGCCCGTGCGAAATCCAGGGGCGCGCGCCGTCATGGATGAGCACGATGTCGGAGGCACAGCCGAGCCCGGCGAGCGCGCGCAGTCCGAGCCGCACGGATTCCTGGCGGACTGCGCCTCCCTCTACAATCTCAAAACCTGCCGCGAGCCTGGAGAGGGCGGGATGCAGCGTCGATTTTGCAAAGAAAGCTTCAAAATCATGCCTGGCTCCGGCCGGACAGGTGACGACGATGCCCGCACAGCATTCCATAAAGGGCTCGAGCGCGCGCTCGAGGACGGTGAGGCCGCCGAGGGACTCGAATTCCTTTTTGGCTCCGCCGTAGCGCGTGCTGGAACCCGCCGCGGTGAGGAGCGCAAAGGCTCGCCCGCCGATGGGCAGGCTCGGAGCGGGGATAGGTGTGGGAGATGAGGGGCTCATTTGTCCAGATTTTCGCGGATGATCGCGACAATCTCTTCCTTGGGGCGGCTCAGGGCGAAAGCGATCTCGTCCTGCAGCAGATTGAGCGCCGACTCGTAGAGCTTGCGCTCGAGGATCGGCAGTTCCTTGATCTTCGAACGCTGGTAGAGCGAGCGGACGACTGCCGCGATATCCATGATCGAGCCTTTTTTCAGCAGATCGAGATTCATCTGGTACCGCAGTTTCCAGTCGGAAGGAATTGTGGATGCCGCCTGGGAAATATAATCGAGGGCTGTCTCAGCCTCTTCCTTGGAAACAAGGGGGCGGATTCCGAGTGTGTCGATTTTATCCACAGGGACCATGACGGTCATGTCGGAAAATTCAAGATAGATGATATAGTATAGTGTCTTCTGGCCATTGAAAACTTTTTCCCGAATCTCCATGATGCGGCCGACACCCTGGCTGGGGTAGACAACGCGCTGGTCGACTAAAAAAGTTGCAATCTGGTCATTTGGCATAGATATTCTATCATAGCAGAAAATTCGGGAAGAGTCAAAAGCTCTGCACCGGAGACGCCGGAAAAATTCAGGATTGTCTTGTTTCATAATAAATTGTTGCTGGCTTGTACAAAGCGCGTCGACACGCTATGGTGGTATGGACCATGGAAGAGGCGAAGAATGGAAGGCGGGCGCCCTTTACTCCGGGGAGCCTCGCATTTCCCATACTCCTTGTGGCGCTTGTGATCGCAGGTTTTTTACTGAAGGACAAATGGGCTCCTCTTCTGTCCAGAAAGGAAGCGATGAGGGCCTGGGTGCTCTCCTTCGGCGCCTCTGGCTGGCTTGTCTTCGCGCTGCTGCAAGTTCTCCAGGTGGTAATATTTGTCATTCCCGGCGAAGTGATGCAGATCTCGGGCGGCTTTATTTTTGGGTTCTGGGGAGGATTGACTATTACGACGCTGGGCATCACAATTGGTTCAGCAATCAATTTTTTCCTGGGAAGGCTTTTGGGGCCGCGCTTTCTGATGGCGGTTTTAAAACGTGGACAGTATGAGAAGCTTCAGTCTTCTGCTGTTGATGCAAAGGCTTTTGCCGGGCTTATCCTTCTATTTTTGATTCCCGGCATTCCGAAGGACGTGCTATGTTATTTTTCGGGAGCGAGCTCGCGCCCATTTCTTCCCTTTCTGATTGCGTCGATGATCGCGCGCATGCCGGGCATCATCGGGACGACGCTCGCGGGGAGTGCGGTCTACAGCGAGAGATTTGGGGTCGTGATCGCACTCGCGGTTCTCACGGCAATTTTCATGGTTGTGCTCGTCGCATTTCGAGGCCGGATCGAGGCAATCCTCAGGAAGTACCTACGCCGCGAAAAACCATGACCCGTGAAAAGGCGCTGCACAGGCGCTACTGGATTGCAGGGATTCTGTGTTCGCTTCTCTTCCATGGAGCCATACTGTTTGTGCCGCTGCACTTTACCCATGTTCAGCATGCCAGCTCGCCGTCGCTCAATATCGGCCTGATTGGTCAGGCCACACCGGGATCGATGCGCGGAATTCTGCCGGCACCAGACAGCCCGGGGAAAGTCGAGGCAGAAAGTCCAGCACAGGGCCCGGGGAAAACTTCGCAGATACCGGATGTCCCCCCCTCTCAGCCACCAGCCGAGCCTGCGGATGTGGCCGATGCGCAGCCTGTCCAAGCAGAGGGCCCTGCAGCGTCGGTACAGTCGGCGCTGCGGGCGTTGCCGGTTCCGGCACCCCTGGTACAGGAGCCCGTTGAAGACGAGAGTCTGAGGGTATCGGAGAGCATCGCCAGTGCGCCCGATAGCAGACAGAGAAGTCTCAGTTCCGGGGGCATGCCGACAGACGCGCCGCAGGAGAAAGCTTCCAGCCCGGAGCCCTCCTTTGCCGCTGTGCCAACAGAAGAGATGAAAGAAGAAGTGCCGCCTCTCGGGGCAACAGTTTCAAGGGCAGCGCCTGTAGCGTTCATAGCGGAGGCAGGCACATCGGCGGCGGGTTCGCCGTCGGCAGACGCCCCAATGGCGGGCACCCTTGAGGCGGAGCGCGCCCAGGCCGCTCCATCCGCCAATGCGCCCAGGCAATACTTTGCTTCCCCGGATGGCCTGTTCGCGCAGGCGCGGAATGTGACCGCGGCCTCTTCGGCAAAGACTGACGGGACCGGCGCTGGCGGCACGGTCTCGGCCCAGTCCGATTCAGCCGGTGCGCAGGAAGCTTCGGGCGGGGCTTACCTCTCCGGACAGATCGCCGAGCTGACAGCAGAGAAAATGGCATATTATGGATCGAAATATAATGGTCAGGGTATCTCCGGGGGCTCTCTGGGCCAGTCATCGCAGCAGGGTGCGGGAGTGTCCGGGCCGGCGCCGCAGGCAGTGCCGGGTCAGAGCCGCTCGTTGGAGAAGGCCGGGCGCTCCGCGGAGCGCCCGAGCGCTGCTCCGGCGGAAGAAAATCCCGCTTCTTCCGAAATTGCTGTTCCGCCAGCGCAGAGTATTTCAGAGAGCGCTGACCTTCGGACGGCCAAAGCCGCTCCCAGGGCGCGCGGGAGAGCACTGCAGCCGGATGCAGAGATAATGCCGCCGGCAGTACCCGCGCAGGCGGGCTCAACAGGCCTCGCCGGAACCTCCTCGACGGCCGAGGGAGCAGCCCGTAGTGTTGCGCCGGATCAGAGCCTGCCCGCCCAGCCGCCGGCCAAAGAGGACAGGGCAGCCTCTGTCGTCCAGCCCGGCGCCCCCGAAGCAGAGGCGTCGCCTGTGTCGCATGCGACGCATTTTGACACTGTAGAGACGCTTTCGCAGCGGATTATCGCTGAGTTGTCGGCGCAGAAGCAATATCCTCCCGCAGCGCTCAATCGCAAGACCGAGGGCATCGTGAGGCTTGCGCTCGATGTGGCGCCCAATGGCAGCCTCGTCAGGGCAAAGATTCAGGCTCCTTCCGGGAGCGCAATCCTCGACGAGGCCGCACTGAAGCTTGCGCAGAGCATTTTCCCCTTAAGTGTCAGGTTGACCTCTGCGGTGTCGCTCGTGGTCCCCATCGAGTACCGTATTCTGAAGTAGCGTTTTTCATTCTCTGACAGCCACGTTGGTGATCATCTCGGTGCTCAGCCCCACGGAGATTGCAGCGACAGCGCCGCTGGAGCTGATCTTGTATACTGTGTTTGTTCCATCCGGCACATAGGCATATCCATCGTAGACGTTCACGTCGAAGGAACCAAAGGACGCGCTGCTGCTGTTCTTGATCTCGGTGACACGGTCCACATCGCCGGCCGATTTTGTCAGATCGATGATCCATGTTCCGCCATAATTGGTCGCGATTAAATGCGTCGTATCGAAGGAGGCGAGCCTGCCCACCGAGAGGGCAGCCTGGACGCTGACAATGTCGGTTCCCGATGTGGCGTCCAGAGGAATGAAATCGATCGAGCCGGTCGTTCCGTAAGGAGTATTGGCTACAAAGACGCCAACATCCGCATCGCCATCGTTGTCCCAGTCATATTCGCCGGGCAGAAGCCCCGTCGTGCCGTCCGCGCTCGCCATGAAGGTGAGGTCGACCGCGGCGCCGGCCGCGTTGAGCCGGCACACTTCGCCGTTGGCGTTGTCCGTCACAAACACGCGGCCATTTCCGCTGCCATCATCCACATACGCGATGTCTTGGGGATGAAAGCCAGAGTCAAAGTCAGTAACCTCGCTGCCCAGTCCCGCCGAGGGATTGCTCGGATCAAAGCTGTACACAGTATTGGAATAGTCTCCCATGTAGTCGGACGAAGTCACGTAGCCCTTTGTGTCAGATACAATACAGATGTATTGGGCGCTCATTTTGTTCCCGATCAGCTCCGTGGTTGGAGTTGAGCTCGAAAGGTCGAACCAGTAGAGTCCGGGGCTGCTGTTGCTGTAGCTTCCCACTGCGATGAAGGCCTTTGTGCCGTGTATGACCATCTCGCCGGTCGAATTCTGCCCTGTGCTGACAAGCGGCGTTGTTGCCGCGCTCGCGTTGTCCGTGTCGATCTCGTACACATTGCCAGTCCCTGAGGCCACCGCATAGACATGCACCGTGGATTCGGTGGGGCCAGCGGGATTTTTGAACAGATCGCATCCGGCCAGCGCGGCCACGGCGAGAATGAGCCCGACAGCGAGCATGGTGCGCTGTACCTTTGACAAGAACTTTTTCATACAACTCCTCCTGTATATTGATCCTGGAATTCGTTATTTCATTGCACGAATTTTTTTTGTCCCTGGAAGTGCATGGTGAATTTTGCGGAGACCGAAAAGCCGGGCATGGGGTAGCCCAGCACGACCTCATACTGCTCGTCGAAGCAGTTTTGAAACAGAATTTCCAGGTCTGCCCTGGGGCCAAGTTCCCATTGGAGCCTGATGTCGGCGAGCAGGTTCGACGGCAGATACGCGACATTTCCCGTGGTCGTGTATCTGAGGCTCTTGTAGGTGAACATGAACGAGCTCTTGAAGTCTTTGCCCGATCTGCTCGCGCTGAGAGAGGCCGAGTGGACGGGTACGTAGGGTACACGCTTGTCATCCGCAAGCGTGAGGTTCCCCGACAGGACAAAACTGTAGAGAAAGGTGTAGTTCCCGCTGATCTGCCAGGAGCCGATACTGGATGAAGCTTCCGCCTCGATTCCCGGATACAGCGCGTTGCCATAGTTCGATGGTTTCCAGGTGCCAAAAGAATCGGGCTGCCACAGGATGACGTCTTGGACATAGCGGGCGAATGCGCCTAAAGACCATGACTTTTGATCGTCGCGGTGCACGATGGAAAAATCGCCTGAATACGCAGTTTCAGGCTCAAGATCGGGATTGCCCTCGGCTCCGCCCGACACGGGCCAGTAGAGGTCATCGAAGGAGGGAGCCCGGTAGGCGCTGGAGATCGAGGTCCGGAACACGGTGTCCTTCGCTATGTCGCGGAAAGCTCCCAGGCTGGCCGAAATTCCCGAGGGGAAATCGCTGGTCGCGTCGTAGCGGAGGGCAGGGCTCGCGGTCCATCTGCCGAGTTTGAAGTGGGGCTCGATAAAGGCTCCCCCCGTGAAGCGCTGAGGAGAACTCCCCCCGCTCGTCTTCACGATGCTCGAGTCGAGCCGGTCGTAGCGGAAGGAAGCTCCCCCTTTGAGCTCGCCCTGCCATGGCGCCAGCCAGGAGAACGAGCTGTCCGCACCAGCTCTGTAAGAGTAGTGCTCATCGGTGCCCGAAGTGTCCGATTCCTGATACTGAATGCCTCCGAACTGGGCGTATGGGCTCACATCCATGGCAAGTGCCCCCGCGAACAAGGAATCCGTGCTGAAACGCGCGGACAGACCGCCGTTCCAGTCTTTCTGGCGGGCGGTGGGTGTGGGAGAGCTAAGCGTTCCGGGGACTCTCAAGGAGCGGTAGTTCATTCTTGCCGATGCGGACAGCTCACCGAGTGAGAGAGAATAGGAGCCCTGAAGACCCCCGGAGGCCGAGAACAGGTCCGCGTTCTTCCGCGAGCGGCGGATCCCGTTCGAGTCGTAGTACGGATAGTTGTTCGCGGCGCGCTCCGCCTTCGCCCACGCGGAGAGATTGTTCATGCGTGCGGAGATATTGAGCGTTTGCCCGTCGACGAGGGCCGAGCCCACAAAAGGGACAGTCGTGGCGGAGAGACCGCTGCCGACTGTCACGGAGGAGGGCAGGAAAGCGCTGTTCTGGATCGAGACTTCGACCGAGGGAGTCGCTGTTTTCTTTTTTGTGTGAATGTGGATGACTCCGCCGACCGCATCCGCGCCGTATTGGGCGGACAGGGCCCCGCGCTGTATTTCGATGCGCTCGATTTGATCGAGCGGTATGTCGAGGCGCGACAGATCGGTCTGGCCCGTCGCGGGGTCCGTGACGCGCACGCCGTCGACGAGTACGAGCACCTGGTTCGAGGTGGAGCCTCTCAGCGAGATTGTCGTCTGTGCGCCATTTGTGCCGGTAGGAGAGATTATCACGCCCGATACCGAAGAGAGGAGGGCGGGAAGGTCGGGCGCGGCGGTCGCTTCAATCGTGGCGCTGTCGATGCTCGTCGTGCCCGCGGAGGGCGCGAGGTCGCTCATCGGCAACACGCCCTCCACGACGACGGAGGGCAGTTCGACTGTCTGGGAAAATGCTGCGGGGCAGAAAAGACTAAAGAGACAAAGGGCCACTAAAGCCCTTGGTGGACGCAGAGTGCACATACCGGGCCTCCTCCTTGAGATCTGGACGAATTCGAGGGAGGAGGTGAGCCGTATATCTATACAATAATAAGATGGGGGCGCTCGAGTAAGGATTGCTGCGCATCCAGAGTTCCTCAGTCCTCGAAGTTCTGCCCGAAACCATGTCGGGCTCGCCCCAGAGCGGTATCCTGGCTTCCGGATCGTCTGTGCGCACAGCGCCTTCTCACGGCAAGAGCCGCAATGGCTGCAAAGGATTTTGAACCTTTGCCTGCTGGGTCATCCCCGGTTACAGTGGCGGGACCGCTGCGGATTTGCACCGCATTCCTCAGGTCCCTGGAGCAATTTTAGAATATAAGACTGAGCGCCAGGCGTCAAGCGCCCATCGACACTATTTCCTGAACAGGGCAAAAACGGGATCGAGCCAGCCCAGCAGCCACGCGGCGACAATCACCACTATTATCAGCAGTATGATATAGAGAGGCCATGGTTTTTTCTTTGGCGCATAGGGATCGTTCAGCATTCGGATTGAGTTGGGCGGCAGATTCCCGAGATGGCTCAGCGCTGCGCCGAAGATAAGGTTCAATTTCAGGCGGCCATTTATGGCCCATCCTTCGGCGTTCAGAATCGGGCTCAGGTCCCGCTTTCTGAGCTTGACCGCCGCAAGGATCATCGAGGGGCCGGAGATGAGCAAAAAGACGGCGACAATGCCGATGGGCATCCACACGCCCATGCCGATGAAGAGCCCCAATATGCTCGTGGTCATCGCGCCGATGCTCCCCAATGCGACGCCGATCGCGGCGACAGTGCCGACGTCGATTTTCTTGGGCACGACCTGGTCTGCACCCTGGGCGGCCTTTGCGGGCTGCTCCACCGCTTTTTGGGCAATATCCTTGAGCTGGCTCTGCCGCCCCGCCTCGGCCGTGCTGGCCCGTTTGGCCGTAAATTCTTCGATCGTCCGCGCGAGCCATTTGTAGGGGCTGAAAAAGGCCTCACGGATGCTGATGGGCTGAATCACCACTTTTGTGACCGTGGCGTTCCAGTCCAGCCCGTCGTTGTCGAAATAGATCCCGTTCCGCCCGACGTAGATCCGGTCCGCGTCCCCTGCGGTGAGGGCGGCGACGATGGAGCCTTTTTCTCCTGTTGTGCGGCTTATGTCACAGTAGATGAGATACATCCCGGACAGCCCCGCCATGGAGGGGTGTGCCGCTGGATTTCGTACATCCAGGCAAAGCTCGAGCTCGCGCCCGTCGATGAAGAGTCTGCCGCTCTGGAAGATGCCTTCGCGGCTGCCATAGAATTCGTCCATCGTGACAAAGTTGCGGAGTATTTCCAAGAAGTCTTTTTTCAGCAATAGGATATTGTGCAGCTCGTGGAGCACCGCCGCATGGGCCGCCTCCGCAAGGTCCTGGGCTATGAGGGCACGGAGCCCCTCCAGAGAGCCGTCGTTGAGGATGCCATCGAGTACTGCCGGATCGATGGACTGTGCACCGACTTCCGGTTTGCTTTCGACCCAGGCTGCATACACTCCAAAGTCGCTGGCGATCCGGTTCCAGGCTGTCCTGTCGAGCCCCTTTTCGAGCGCATATGGCGTCTTCACTGCGGCGAGGAGCAATTTTGCATCGCTTTCATACAGGGGATTATAGGGAGTGTCGAGGGGAAGAAGGCCATCGGGCCGCGGCAGCGCCAGCGGCAACGCCCGCAGTGCCTCTGCGTTGTCCCCGAGCGGCGAGCCGAGCACGGCCGCCATCTGCGTCTCAAGATTTTTGAGCGCTTCGGGTGTTCCCGCGAGACTGAGCACTGCACATCTTCTGAAGTAGTCGTCTATCACATCGGACACCGCGCGGAAGACCGAAAGTGTCGCATCAAAAGGGAGGTCGGGCAGCGAACTCCGCATCGCCGCACCCGATGCATTCCATTCGAGAACGGCGGCCGCATCGTGCGCGAAGGTATCGAGCGCCGCAGTATCCACACCATTCTTTCCGGAGCTGTCCGGCGCCTGATAGCCCGAGGCGATGAATGTTTCGATGATGCCGGCGATACGCGGGTCCTGTGCCGACTCCGGCACGACGACTCCGTCCCCGTTGAAGCTGCGCTCATTGTAGAGCGAGATCGCCTTCTCCACGACAGAGGCGTCGACTTCCTCGGCTTTTGCTCCGGCGATTTGGGCCGCATTGACGCAGGCCTCCCGGAACTTTTCGTCTTTGAGCTGATCCGGGGAAATTGTGCTGTTCTCATCGAACAGAATGTCGAGGCTGTTGAATGCCGTCCGCAGTCTGTCGACCGCATGCAGGACCTCCGGCACGCGGACTCTGCCGTCCTGATCTTCGTCGAGGAGGAACAGCGTTTCCCTGCAGCGATGCTGGGCCACCGGCATCGCGAGGGCAACCCACAGCTTAGGATCCAATTCGGAAAGAGCGGCGATGTCTTCACCCGTCTTCAATACGGCCTGGTCCATGCCGCCGATACGCCTGAAGCGCCATACACGGACTTTGTCTGCCATATAGGCCCCCTGCCATGTTGCATTATTCTTTCCCGATTGTAATGTGAATATTGTGGGAATAGAAGGGCCTTCGAATTCGCCGGCGTCGGCGGCTACCGGTCCTGCTGAGGGGGGCCTCTGAGCGGGCCTCCGGTTTCAGAGATAGGCAGGGTAAAAGCGTTATCCCTGTTCTGCGTATCGCACAAAAAGGGCCGCCAAGAACGAATATCGAGCAGTATTTCGAGGAGTAAAAAAATAAGTCACGATATTATCGTGACTTATTGCTCAAAAAATAGCCCCTAGGGGAATCGAACCCCTCTTTAAAGATTGAGAATCTTTTGTCCTAACCGATAGACGAAGGGGCCTCGGTATTGGAACAATTGAGGCTTCTGCACCTCCGCTGCCTGAGGGTTTGCCTCAGGCAGCCAAACAAAAATAAAATTCCCCAGGGAGGATTCGAACCCCCACAAGCAGATCCAGAGTCTGCCGTGCTACCATTACACAACCGGGGAATGATGTGTGTAACCATAGCGATTTTTAACGCATTGGTCAAGAGCTAACGTATATCACTCGGCGCGATGGATGTCATAGAGTTCTATCTGCGGGCGCTCCTCTCCATTCCAGTAATTTGCGGTGACTTTGTAAAGTATGTCGACTTTATCGTTGTTGCGGAACGAAAAGTCCCGCTCGAGGCGTTCGGCTCCATCCCAGAGCATGGCTGGCCACTTGTAAGTCCCAAAATCGAGGGTGAGCTTGAGGTGGCTCTTTCCGTTTTTGCCGACGATCTGCGCGTCGACCATCGGGACTCGCTTTGAGCAGAAGACAAGTGGCTCGTTCTCTTCTCCAAAGGGTTCGAAATGGCGGCAAAGATGAAGAAGTTCGGGAGTGACATAGGCGTGCGGAAGCTCCGCATCGATGGCGAGTTCGGGCTCTTCTGTGCTGAACTCCGTGCGGCCCATGAACTCGGAGAGCCGGGCCAGAAAAGCCGACCATTGGTCTGTCTTGAGGGTAAAACCCGCGGCGGAATCGTGCCCTCCGTAGTCCAGGAAGAGGTCTGCACAGTGGGCCAGAAGCCGCGTGAGGGGGAAGGCGGTGCCGCCGCGTATCGAGCCGGTGCAGGTCTCATCAGCCTTGAATGCCGCCACAATCACCGGCACCTTCATCATATTGGCCGCACGCGAGGCGAGGAGCCCCGTGATGCCGGATTTTATCTCCGCGCTTCCCACCACCGCGAATTTTCCGCCGCTCTTCTCAAGGCTTTCATTGAGTTTGTCGCGCACGATGTCCCAGCCTTCAGACCCGAGGCGCCTGCGTTCGTTGTTGGCCTGAATGAGCTGCGAGGCCGCCTCGATGGCGTGATCGACCGTGTCGGCCTGCAGGAGGTTGAGCGCGAGGCCCGGTGTGCCCAGCCGCCCCGCCGCATTGAGGGTGGGCGTTATCTGCCATGCAATTTCGATGGCTCCAAGCGGCCTTGCGAGGTTCATGCTCAGCTTGAGCTCGCGGATGCCGCCTGTCGGTGCCGTGTTGATGCCGTCGATGCCTCTGCGCACAATGAGTCTGTTCTCATCCCTGAGCGGCATGAGGTCGGCTATGGTGCCGAGCGCGGCGAGCTGGAACATGCGCTCGGTGAGCAGCCCCTGAGACTGAAGGGCCTGGAGTATGTAGGCACTGAAGATGTTCTTCAATGTATCGACGGCTGTCTGGGAAGCGCGGGCATATTTTTTCAGTCTTGATGCCTGGATGAGTTCTGCAAGGGAGCTCTTTGCCATGCCGGGCCAGAAGGCGCCGATAAGCTGGCTGAGGTCCATGACGTCTAGGTCGACGCCCCCGCTGAAATGTTCTCTGAAAAATAAATTTATCTCTTTTTTGTCCCATGAGATAATGATTCGGCCGCGCAGAAATTTTTCGAGCTTTTCGAGAGTGCCTGCCGGAAAGGCGCCTTCGGGGCCGGAGACGATCCGCAGCCGGGAGGTCTCGATGAGGTTGTCGAGTCTGACCGCCTCGAGGACGCCGGCCGGTTTTGCCTCTGGAGCGCCGGGCTCCGTGCCTGCATTGAGGAGGGCAAGAGGCTCCTTGTACATGCCGAGCCGGGCAATGGCGAGGGCGTGCGCGAGTTTGAGCGAAACCCCGCAACCCGACAGGTCCCTGAATGGATAGCCACAGTCTGTGAGCTTCGGATCGAGCACGGCGATGGCCTCTGGCGGGCTTGGAGCCTGGAGGTGGTGGTGATCTGCGATTACGACATCGATGCCTTTCTGCCGCGCATAGGCGACTTCCTCGTGATTCGAGATGCCGCAGTCGACCGTGATGATGAGGCCTACGCCATTTTTTTCGGCAAAATCGACCGCAGCCTTCGAGAGGCCGTAGGGCTCTTCGCCTTCGGGCACTTTCTGGAACACTTCGAGCCCGAAATCCTTGAGTGCGTCTGTCATGAGCACCGTCGACGTGACGCCGTCGGTGTCGGAATCGCCGAAGACGAGCAGCTTCTCCTCTTCTTCGCGCGCCATGAGGATGCGGTCGATCGCATCCTCCATGGAAGCAAAGAGGAAGGGGTTGTGAAGCAACTGAAGATCGTCTTCGAGATAAAACTGAATCTGTTCCGGCTCGGTCAGGTTTCTCCGCACGAGAATCGAGGCCGTCAGCGCATCGACCTGATAGCGATGGGCTATGGTGCGGACCAGGGCCGGGTCGATTTCTTTTTTTGTCCACTTCATTGGGCTGTGATTTCCTCGAGTATGAGCGGCGACGGGCCCGGGGCGGCGTCCGTTATCGAGATGGCTCTGGCGACGAGAGGCGCGGCCGACTCAAGGCTCTCGCTGTCCTTGCCGTATGCGACTGCGATGAGCTCGCCTTTTTTGACACGGGCGCCCCGCTTTTTTTCGAAAATGAAGCCTGCGGTGGGGCTGACGCTGTCTTCGGTGCGGTTCCGTCCGACGCCGAGATAGACGCCTGCCAGGCCAATCCTGAGCGCATCGATCGATGCGATGAACCCATCCCGGTCCGCACGGATTTCACGCGAGAATCCGGAGCGCCATGTCCCTCTGCGCGCGCGAAGCTCCCCGACTCTGCCGCCCTGCCGCACGACGTTGCGATAGAAAAGATCGAGGGCCGCCCCAGAACTGATCGCCTTTTCGCAGCGGGCACGCCCCTCATCAATATTCTGGGCCGCCCCGCCGAGCACCAGCATCCACGCCCCTAAGCGGCGGGCGAGCTCCATGACATCTTCGGGGCCCCTGCCCTCGAGGCAGTCGATGGTCTCTTCTACTTCGAGAAAATTGCCCACCTTGTAGCCGAGCGGCTGCGACATATCGGTCAGGACCGCGACAATGCGTTTGCCCATGGCTGTGCCTGTGGCCACAAGGCTTTGGGCGAGCGCCCTTGCGTCCCCGAAGGTCTTCATGAAGGCCCCCGAACCGCATTTGACATCGAATACAATGCCCTCGGCGCCTTCTGCGACCTTTTTGGAGAGGATCGATGCAGTGATGAGCGGTATGGATTCTACTGTTCCGGTCACATCCCGAAGCGCATAGAGCTTCTTGTCCGCAGGAACCACGCGCGCCGTTTGACCGGTCATGGCAAAGCCGTCCTCGACGAGCCCCTTTCTGAAGGCCGCAAGCTCAAGGCCTGTGAAGTAGCCGGGTATGGATTCAAGCTTGTCGAGCGTCCCTCCGGTGTGACCCAGCGCACGGCCGGACATCATCGGCACCTTAATGCCGCAGGCGGCGACCATGGGCGCGAGCGGCAGGGAAATCTTGTCGCCGACTCCTCCCGTCGAATGCTTGTCGACGAATGGTCCGGGAATGCCGGAGAGGTCCATCCGGTCACCGGAATCGAGCATCACTTTCGTGAGTTTCGCCGTTTCCCCCGGGGTCATCCCGCGAAAGAATATTGCCATCAGAAGGGCAGAGACCTGATAATCGGGGATCTCGCCTCTTACATAGCCTTCGGTAACAAAACGTATTTCTTCATCATTCAGGGGTTCTCCAGAACGTTTTTTCATGATGACATCGACGGCTCTCATCCACCGGTTCTCCTGATTTTACTGCACCATAGATATATCGCCATAAAGTCATATTCTACTTCAAAATCGGGCAATATAAAAGCACTAGTGAAAAAGCCGCAGGCTTTGCAGCGGCCCCTCCGCGGCGGATTCTGCGAGCGACTCTATAATCGCCCCGATGTTGGAGGATGACCGCATCGAGCCCATCATCCGGGCGGCCTCGCCGTACGGAAGCTGCGGGATAGCGCGCAGGCAGCCAAGGACCTCTGCGTCGAAAGAGATCATCGCCGAAGCCGGAAAGCCCTGCTCTCTGCGCTCCTCGGCGCAGGCCGCACACAGAAGGCTGCGCTCGCCCATCAAAAGTCTGCCCGGCAGGGCGCCCTTTTCTGAAAATGACCTGCCGCAGCGCTCGCATGCGGATGTATCGGGGGACAGACCCAGCGGCATGAGCGCATTCCACAGGAAGGCATGGAGTGCGTGGCCGGCATGCTCCTCATCGATTCCTGCAAGTTCGCGGAGCAGGCTGGTCATCATGATGAGCGCCTGCCCGTACTCCCCTCCGAATGCAGAGGTGTGGAGTACGAACTCCGCAGCCCCGCTTGCGGTCTGCATGTGCGAGAAGCTTTTTTGAATGCCCTCGTAGGTCTCGAGGATGTTGACCCCGGTGAGCTTTATAAAGTCGCTGCGCTTGTCACGGTACGCCTCGATCTCGGCGGATACGAAAGGCGTCGCCGCAGACCGCAGCGAACTCTTGGGGCCGCCAAAGAGAAAGAGCGACAGGAGTCCTTCGCTGCACAGAAAAGCAACGATTCTGTCGCCCCGGGCCGTATCCCTCGCGTGGAGGAACAGGCCTCTGTGGCGCTCATTTCTCTCGGCCATGGCTCATTTGTCGTCGACGATCCACCATTGGAAACCGTCCGAATCGCCCGAGACCCTTCGTCTCCGCCGTGCGTAGACGTGCTCCAGTTCTCTTCGTTTATATGTTTTTGCCCAGATGTAGGCACTCACGAATCCGCCGATGTGGGCGAAGTAGGCGGTGCCTCCGTCCTGGAGGCTCGTGAGGCCGGAGAGCCCGCCGAGCACCTGCAGAACGAACCAGAAGCCGATCACCAGCCACGCCGACAGCGCCGTGGGTATGAAATAGAAGAGGAGGACCACGACTTTGTTGCCGGGGAAGAGGGCGAGGTACGCGGCGAGCACGCCCGAAATCGCCGCGGAGGCGCCCACGAGCGGCATCTGGAGGGCGGCGCCGCCCTCCATGGCGGCGAAGAGAATCTGCAACAGTATCCCTATCGTGCCGGAGATCAAATAGAGGAGGGTGTACCGCAGTTTGCCGATGCGGCACTCGATGTTGTCGCCAAACACGCCGAGAAACAGCATGTTGCCGATGATGTGCATGAACCCTGCATGCGTGAACTGGCTTGTGATGAGGGTGAAGAGCCTGTGCCCCGACAGAATCTCTTCGGGAATCGCGGCAAGCGCCAGCGTCGCGTAGTCGTCGAGCGCAAATTTCTGCAGAAAAACAAAGACGAAGACGTTGAGCCCAATAAGCGTCCAGGTCACGACAGCCTTTCCCCGCTGTCCGGAGTTGTCATCTCCAATCGGAATCATGTGTTGCTCCCATTTGTAGATTCATCTATTTAAAATACCATAGCTTGATTGCGGCGGCTAGTTTGATCCTCTCAACTTGCCCTCAGAGGCCCGTCCATGATACTACAGTAGACAAATGGTACGCGCTCTCCTCTTCGACCTCGACAACACCCTTTATTCCGAAGCGAGCGGGCTCGAGACCGGCGTTGCCCGGCGCATGAACCAGTTTATCGCCGATATGTTCGATCTCACGGTCCCCGAAGCCATCAAGTTCCGCCGCGAACACGCAAAACCTTACGGCACGACGCTCGAATGGCTCATGCACGAAAAAGGCTTCGCCGAGCCCGAGAGGTATTTTCAGTACATTCACCCCGAGGGCGAAGAGGACTGCCTCGAGCCTGACCCCGTGCTCAGGCTCATGCTCAATGGAATCGGGCTGCCGAAGGCGGTGCTGACCAATGCCCCCAGCGAGCATGCGGAGCGCGTGCTGAAGAAGCTCGACATTGCGGATTGCTTTACGGGTGTCTACGACATCCGGTTCAACAATCTTGTGGGGAAACCCAATCCCGACGCCTATCTCCGCGTCCTGAAACACTGCGGTTTTTCGCTTGAAGAGACTCTTTTCGTCGACGATCTGCCGAAATATGTGAAGGGCTATATCGATCTTGGAGGCCAGGCTGTGCTGAAAGACGAGATGGACCGCTTTGCCGGTCTGTCCTGCCGCCGGATAAGGACAGTCTACGAGATCGCCTCGGTGCTGGAGGACTTGGGGGTGCCCGCATAAGCGGCGGCTGACCCTATTTTTTATTGCCCGCGGCGATCAGCGAGACGAGAGTGACCGCATAGGGCAGGGCGAGCACGAGCAGGGGCGGGATCGAAGAAAAGCCCTGAATATAGTTCGAGAGGCTCTCTGCAAACGCGAAGAGCAGGCACGATGCGGCGATCCAGAGCGGCTTTTTCCGTCCAAGGTAGATCGCGACGAGAGCGATCCACCCTCTCCCCGAGACAATATTCGGCACGAAGGCTGAAATCGAAAGCCCCAGCGCGAATCCGCCGAGGCCGCTGCCGATTCCCGACCAGACCAGGGCCGCCATCCGGGCGCGGTCCGGCGAATACCCCAGGGCCGACACCGCCTGAGCATTCATCCCCGTGGCCTGGATACGGATGCCGTGCCGGGAATTCCGGATGATGAAGGCAGCGCCGACGGCCCAGAGCCACGCGCTCACCGTGAGTGCGGAATGAGAGAAGAGTATCGGCCCGACAAAGGGAATCCGCGCGAGCGCCGCGGGAAAGGCGGGGAGAGGAGAGGGCAAGGCAAACGCGACGACAGCCTTCGTGTGGTACCACCACTGCGAGAGTACCGTGGTGATGCCTCCGGCGAGCAGATTGATGGCGAGCCCCGCGATGAAGAGATTGGCCTTGAATTTGATCGTCACGGCGCCCATCAGCAGAGAACCTGCGACGGAAGAGGCAATCGCGGCGAGAACTCCGATGAATATGTTGCCGGTGAGCCCCGCGGCGGCCATGCCGAAGAATGCGCCGATGCCCATGAGCCCTTCGAGCGCGATGTTGAGCATTCCGGCGAGCTCGGAGAAGAGGCCCCCGATCGAGGCAAACAGAAGGGGAGTGGCCGCGACAATCGTGTATTTCAGGATATCGACGAGAACAGTCGCGGTGTCGCTCATGACCGCCTCCGCCGCAGGCGCGGCAGTGCCCTCGCCGTGATGAAGAGCATCGCGACGGCCTGCAGTATCGAGATGATCTCCGAGGGGACCCCCGAGCCTATCATGACATGATCCGAGCCTGTGCCGAGGAAGGCAATAAAGAGCGCGGCCGGCACGACACCCGCCTCGCTCCCCTGGGCGAGCAGAGCCACCGAGATGGCGCTCCACCCGAGGCCCGTGGAGAAGCCGCGCATTACCCGGCCCTGCGGCCCGACGACGAGGAGCGCGCCGGCAAGCCCGTACAGGCCGCCGGAGATCGCCATCGCCGCAACCTGGTAGGCGGCGACCGGAATGCCGCAGTACCGCGCAAACTCCTCATTTTCTCCGCAGATTTTAAGCTCGAAGCCGATTCTCGTGCGCCTGGCCACGACCATGAAGACCAGGATGAGCGCGAGCGCAAGGCCAATGGAGATGTCGAGTTTCGAAGGCGCAAGAATTCTGGGGAGAAGGAATTGCGGGGCAATCTGGCGCGTCGTCTGGAAATTGCTGGCCGGGTCCTGAAGTGGGCCCGTGATGAAAAAATCGCTCACGTTGATGATGATGGCCGAGACGAGAAACGAAGAGATCATCTCGGAAACGCGCCAGAAGGCCTTCAACAGGCCAGAGAGGGCCCCGATCGCGGCGCCGGTCAGCGCGCCCGCGAGAGCCGCCCAGAACCAGAGGGCAAGGGGGTCTGTCCCCGCGGGCAGACGCAGCGCGAGCACTCCCGCCGCGAGGGCGCTGGCGTAGAGTTGGCCTTCGCCGCCCAGATTGAAGTTCTTCGAACGAAACGCGATCAGAACTCCGAGGCCCGCGATCATGAGAGGGACGGCGTCTGCGAGATAGTTGCCCAAAAAATATCGGTTCGAGAATGGCTCGAGGAAGAACTGGGAGAGCGCGCTGCCGAGGTCCTGACTGAACAGCGCGAGCACTCCCGCCGCGAAGGCGATTGAGACACCCACGGCCAGCACGACTCTCGCAGGGCCGCGCAATTCTCTCTCTGCTGGCATCATGCGCTCCGTGTCCCAAGAAGATACTCTCCGACGAGGGCGCGGTTCAAATGCCCCGAATTATCGAGGGTGATCACCTGCTTCCCCCGGTAGAGCACCATGATGCGGTCGGAGAGAGTGAGAATTTCGTCGACATCGGAAGACAGGAGCAGCACTGCCGATCCGGCAACTCTGGCCTTTTGGATCCTGCCGTGCACCTGCTCCGTCGACCGGATGTCGAGGCCCCATGTTGGCTCACAGAGAATGAACAGCTCGGGCCGCTCTTTTGAGAAGAGCCGCGCGACGGCTAATTTCTGTATATTGCCCCCCGAGAGTTCCGCGGTCGTCTGTTCAGCCCGGGCGGAGATGTCGAAGTCTCGGATGGCCTCCTGCGTGGCGCGCCCCGCGAGCGCCGAGCGGATCCATCCTCTGGGGAAATACCTGCGCCGGTCGAGCGCGATGAAATTGTCCCTGACCGGCAGGGCAAGCGCCACGGCCCGGCGCATCCTGTCGGAGGGTAAATATGCAATTTTGCCTTCCTTTAGAAGTAGCCGGTATTCGTGGACCCTCCGGGCATCGAAACGGTGTCCGCCGAAGAGACAGGTCCCCGCAGACGGCGCGAGGAAACCGGCCAGCACATCCTCGAGTTCGTCCAGGCCATTGCTGCTCAGGGCGCAGATGCCGAGCACTTCTCCCCCGCGGACATCGAATGCGAGCTCCAAAAGCCCTATTCCCCCCTGATGGCGGCGGCGGGTACACAGACCCTCGATGTGGAGCACCGATGGCCCGATGGATGCAGGCTCCTTGTGGACCTGGCCCTCTCCGGGCGAGGTCGTACCCATGATCAGGCAGGCGAGCTCGTTCGCGGAAATCGAGGCGGTATCGTAGGTGCCGATCGTCTTTCCCTGGCGCATGACGGTCACTCTGTCCGCAACCTGCATCACTTCGTCGATCTTGTGCGTCACGAGGAGAATCGTGCGGCCCATGCGCCGTATGTCCGCAAGTTTTTCAAAGAGAGCTTCGGTTTCCTGGTCGGTGAGCACGGAAGTGGGTTCGTCGAGAATGAGTATGCGCACCTCGCCGGCCAGCTGGCGCAGAATTTCGACCTGCTGGCGGCTGCTGATGCTCAGCGTCCCCACAGGTGCCGAAGGTTCGACCGCAAAGCCATACTCTTGTGCCAGAGTTCTTGTTTTCTCGTTGAGACCGGCCGAATCGATGATGCCCAGCAGCCGCAGGGCGCGCGACTTTCGCTCGGGCTCGAGCCCGAAAAAGATGTTTTCCGCAGCGCTCAGCTCGTCGAACATGAGGAAATGCTGATGCACCATCCCGATTCCCAGTGCGCGCGCACGGGCGGGAGACGATATCCGCACAGGCTCGCCGTCGATTTCGATGTCGCCCGAATCGGGCAGCTCGAGGCCGGCAAGAATTTTCATGAGCGTAGTCTTGCCGGCACCATTTTCTCCCACAATCGCGT
>Ga0228535_1001699_pt1 | contig 29515 bp, 26 predicted proteins | sample SJ1metagenome_FD_168457 | JGI IMG/M metagenome (GOLD analysis project Ga0228535, IMG submission 168457) | Enriched culture of PCE-dechlorinating microbial communities from Ithaca, New York, USA - SJ1 | ecosystem: Engineered > Modeled > Simulated communities (microbial... > Unclassified | place...
GGTAAGGTTCCTGGTGGGCGAAACAGGGTTCGAACCTGTGACCCCCTGCTTGTAAGGCAGGTGCTCTTCCGCTGAGCTATCCGCCCCTATGCACCACTGAGGCGCGAAGGTTAGTATATCGACCTCCCTAAAGTCTGTCAACACATTTTTGGACAGTGCATTCAGATCCCCAATATGTCTCCAGGGATTACCTTAAGCTGGCGGAACGTCCGAGCAGGGCGCCTTGTCTGCGGTGCAAGATTGTTTTGACTTTAGCCTGACGTCTCACGGATTTTTTGCCCTTCCTGATGCCTGCAGCCTGACTCCTGTCGCCTGAATTTGGATTTTCTCCTCATTCATCCAGTACAATGATGACACCATGAAGGAAAATAATTGCTCTGGAAGGGGTGATATCTATGAACCAGGCTATATTCCGTTTCGGGCTTCCTTCCAACGAACCCGTTCTATCTTACTCCCCCGGTTCACCGGAGAGGGAACTCCTGAAGCAGGAACTCCAAAGGCAGGCTGGACAGCAGATAGAGATACCGCTCATTATCGGGGGGAAGGAAGTACGCACCGGCAACACCGGACGTGTGATAATGCCCCATGATCATGGCCATTGCCTGGCCACTTACCATAAGACAGGCCCCAAAGAAGCCCTGCTTGCCATCGAATCGGCACTTAAGGCCCAAAAGCTCTGGGCAAGCCTTTCATGGGTCGAGCGTAGCTCGATCATGCTGAGGACAGCGGAACTGATGAGCAAGAAACACAGGCAGCTTATAAATGCCGCGACAATGCTGGGTCAGGGCAAGAACGTTTACCAGTCCGAGATAGACGCCGTCTGCGAATCCATAGACTACCTCAGGTTCAACGTCCACTTCGCATCCAACATCTACGAAGGCCAGCCCCTTCCGGGAGGAGACAGCGTAAACCGTCTGGAATACAGGCCCCTGGAGGGATTCGTTTTCACAGTGACCCCCTTCAACTTTACATCTATCGCAATGAACCTAAACATATCCGTGGCTTTGATGGCTAACACAACGGTGTGGAAACCCGCGACAACGGCAGTCCTCTCCGGCTATTACCTGATGAAGATCTTCGAAGAGGCGGGTATGCCAGAAGGGGTCATCAATTTCGTGCCGGGTCCAAGCGGATCATTCGCCGAAACGGTCCTCTCCCATCCCGACATGGCAGGGCTTCACTTCACCGGCTCAACGAAAACCTTCCAAACCCTCTGGCAAAAAGTTGCATCGAACATGGACACCTACAACTGTTATCCCAGGCTGGTGGGGGAGACCGGGGGCAAGGATTTCGTTTTTGCCCATCCATCCGCAGACCCCGAGGAACTGGCAACGGCTCTTGTGAGGGGGGCATTCGAATACCAGGGGCAGAAATGTTCCGCCGCCTCCAGGGTCTACATCCCTCGCTCTCTCTGGAAGAAAACCCGCGAACTGATGGTTAGCTGGACGGAGGAACTGAAGATGGGGGACGTACGAGACTTCAGGAATTTCTGCAATGCCGTGATAGACGAGGCGGCCTTCGACAAGGTCATGGATTACATCGATAAGGCAAAAGCCTCTCCCCAGGCAACCATAATTGCCGGTGGGATCGGCGACCGTTCCGCCGGTTACTTCATCCGGCCCACGGTTATCGAGGTTCAGGATCCGTACTTTGCGACGATGCAGGAAGAGATCTTCGGGCCGGTCCTTTCAGTATTCGTCTACGAGGATAGTGCCTACAGCGAAACCCTTGAGCTGTGCGACAAGACATCGCCCTACGCGCTGACCGGTGCAGTTTTCGGCAAAGATCGTTATTGCCTTGTGGAGGCCTGTCGAAGGCTCAGGTATGCTGCCGGGAATTTTTACATCAATGACAAACCCACTGGAGCCGTAGTTGGGCAGCAGCCCTTCGGGGGGTCAAGGAGGTCGGGTACCAACGACAAGGCGGGAAGCCAGCTTAACCTTCTGCGATGGGTCAGCCCCAGGACGGTGAAGGAAAACCTCCTGCCCCCGAGGCATTATCGCTACCCCTTCATGGAAGAGGAGTAGCGGGCTTTTCTCGACTTTGATCGGCCATATAGTATTTCTGATCGATCGCTTAACAGGCGATTACCAGAAAACAGGATACGATATAACTTGTGTATGGGGAATTAGAAGCCTTGTCCTGTCAATCTTCGCACCTCCGCCGGTACCTCCGGCGGAGGGCTTTTGTTTGTGAGGGTTGACCCTTTCCCTGGCCGAAAAGGGTTAAGCCATGACTTCGTCCGGGATGATCCAGCGAGGGGCATTGTCTGCGGTGCAATCTTTTTTGCCTTGGTTCCGGTCTTTTAGTCTCCCGTCTAACCTCTGACGTCTAACTGGATTTTTGCTCTTCCTGCTGCCTGGTTTTCGGCCTCTCTCACGTTTCACGTTTTACGTTTCACGTCTAACGATTTTTTACCCCGTCACCATCTCTTCCGCTTCTTCCGTCTCTTCCTTTATCTGCTTGCGGATGCGCGTGATCATCCTGTTCATGTTATGGAAACGGAGAATGCCCACAGCCCCGGCAAGAATTCCAATGGGGATGGAGACGAAACCCGCCAGCCAGAACCATTCCGATTCCGCCGCGAAGTGGATCATGGTGAAGCCTGCCAGGACAAGTGCCACGGCAGAACGCAGGTACGCAAGCAGCGTTCTTTCGTTTGCCAGAAGGGTCCGGTCGATGGCCAGTTCGTCGCGGAGGATCAGCACATCGGCGCTGAACCTTGAGTATGGTGAATCCGGTTGCGCCACAGCATCCTTTTCTGCAGCCATTTCCGTCACGGGAGGTGTTTCGATGACATCTTTCTTTTGGGTCTTCTCTTTTTTAGCCATTCTCTTCCTTTTCTTTCTGCAAGGGTTTCAGTTTCTATCTCCTGAAATCCATACTATACGCCCGCACCAGATGTTGTCAAAAACGATTCCCGATCAGTGCCTGCATTGACAAGCCATAGCAATAATTGACAGATATTTCCCGCGTGTGTAATGTCCGATGCGGGAAGGGACACAGGGCAAGCGTTGCCCCTTATGAAGCCTTATAAAAATCCGGATACGAGGTGATCTTTCGTGAAAGATATCCGCCCTGTCAAGAAAGCCCTTTTTCCTTTAGCGTTGGTTGCGGTGATCCTGGTTCTGTCTGGCAGCATTGCATTCGGGGCACCTGCCGTCACGGAGCCGGAAAGACCGCCCCGGGCCCAGCTGGATGTTATTTTCAGGGACTTCGAGTCCAGGGTGGGCAGAACCCTTAATGAATTCCAGATCCCTGGCATGGCCGTGGCTGTTGTTCAGGGCGGGGAGGTCATATACGCGAAGGGCTTCGGGATAAAGAAGCTCGGCGGAACCGACCCCGTGACCACTGGAACTATCTTCCAGATCGGATCCACCTCCAAGGCATTTACATCTGCACTGGTGGCGTCCGTGGTTGAGGAGGGCAAGGCCGACTGGAAGGACAGGGTAGTCTCCCACTTGCCTTACTTCGCCATGGCCGACCCCTGGGTCACCAGTGAGTTCCAGGTCAGGGACCTGATGGCCCAGCACAGCGGCATGAAGCCCTACGCGGCGGATTTTCTCGCAATGATCGGTTTCGACAGGGACTACATTGTCCGTTCCACTGCCTATATTCAGCCTGTTTACAGCTTCAGGTCCGAGTTCTCCTACGTGAACAACCTGTGGCTTACCGTCGCGGCTCTGGTGGAGGCCAGGACAGGCCGTTCCTGGGAGCAGAACCTCCAGGAGAGGATCCTCGATCCCCTGGGGATGTCGGCGACGACTTATTCGATGGAAGGTTTTCTCCGTTCGGCAGACCGGTCTACCTTCCACCTGCTGGAAAAAGGGAAGGTAAAGGTTATTCCGGAAGACTGGTTCATTTTCAACTGGCCCTACGTCTACGGTCCGGCCGGCGGTATCAACTCCAACGTCACAGACATGGCAAAATGGATCACTCTCCATCTGGGCGAGGGGACGTTTGAAGGCCGCCAGGTAATTGGAAGAGACCAGATCCTGGCCACCCATGTACCGCAGACACCGATAGCCAGCGGCCGGAACTCCTATTGCATGGGCTGGATCAACACGTGGTACAAGCCCCACCCCCTTGTCTGGCACAACGGCGCTACCTCGGGAAGCGGGACCCTGGTCATGCTCGTGCCCGAACTGGACCTGGGGATCGTTATCCTCTCCAACCTGGTAACGCCCGCAACCGATGCCCTGGGGCTGACGTTTGTCGACCTCTATTGCGGAAACCCTGCACCTGGTGAACACCTGAGTAAAGCCCTTGAGAACTGGCAGGAAAAACTGAAGAGTTCAGCAGAAATGATCAAGCCCCCTAAAAACGCCCACCCGGCGCTTCCTTTTGGGGCTTACACGGGGATCTATGAAAGCGCCCTCGTGGGCAAGGTCAGGGTAATGCAGCACAAGGGGAGGCTTTTCCTGAGGATGGGGCCCGGGGGAGTGGACGCGGACCTCATGCACTGGAACCGTGATACCTTCGTCTGCGAGACGGAAGGACTTGACGACGAACCGCTTGGGATGGTTCGTTTCGAACTGGATCCTGAAGGGAAGGCCTTTGCCTTTGTAATGACCGACGGAGACGGGGACCTTGTCAGCCGCTTCGAGAGAAAACCCGTCAATTGAGATATGGAAAAAAGGGTTTTCTCCGTGACGCTTCGGCGTTATACTCTTTACGTTCTCATACCTAACATTAACGTCATTAGAGGCGTAAATGTAAGATAAGGAGTGTTCGCTGATATGCTTACTGATCTTCTCACGGCAATAGCGGTAGTCCTCAACGGGATCCCCCAGGGTATCCTGGCCCTCAGTTTCGGATTCGCTGCCCTTCCCACGTCGATAGCTTTTTTAGTGGGCATCATGGGGTCTTTGGCCTTTAACTCCGTTGCGACCATCTCTTTCCAGGCCGAGACGATTACTCTGGCCGGAACCATGGGCAACGACATAAGGGAACGCCTGAGCCTTGTCTTCTGGGGAGCCGTATTCCTGCTGATCCCGTCGATTATGGGCCTTAACGAGGCGATCGTGGAGTTCATCGGCCCCGTCATCGTGACCTCCATGATGGCCGGCGTAGGGATCATGCTGGCATACGTGTCGGTGGACCTGCTGCGCTCCGAGAGATACTCGGGCATCGTCTCCATGGTCTCTGCCCTGGCCGTCTGGTTCGTGACCAAGGACCTTGCCAAGACTATCATTATCTCCGTCATCCTCTCGACCATCGCCTACAACTTCCTGAAACGCTACCCGACCCTTGTCAAGGACGAACCCGTGGCGGACCTTGCCAACGAGCGGTTCCGTTTCGGCAACATCGAGTGGAAGTTCTGGGCCAACCGCCGCATCCTTCTTGGAGCCCTCGCCCTGGCCTGCCTCAACATAGGGGCCAACATCAGCTTCGGGAAGATCACGGGAAGCATCGCAGGAGTGAACACCAACATTGACCACCTGGCCATCTACTCCAGCCTTGCCGACATAGGATCGACCCTCTTCGGCGGCGGCCCGGTGGAAGCCATCATCTCAGGCACCGCTACGGCCCCCCGTCCGCTTCTGTCGTCGGTTCTGATGATGGGTATTATGGCGGCCATCCTCCTCTTCAAACTGCTTCCGACCATCGGAAGGTACGTTCACCGTTCTTCCATAGCCGGTTTTCTCTTCATCCTTGGGACCTTCGTGACCTTCGCCACCAACATACAGGGTGCTCTCGCCATGGCGCCGGAATTTCCCGGTCCCTTCGGTTTCTCCCCCTGGGGTATGGTGATCGGCGCAACTGTCCTCGTGTCCGCCCGGTGGAACCCATTCTACGGGCTGGTGGCAGGCCTTGCCATCAAGGTGGTGTTCGGTCTATGAGCAACGGTTTTTTCGAGCTGAAGGTGGCGGGGGTGACCAGGCAGCTCCCCATGGTGAAGGTTTCCGATAACCTGGTGATAGCGTCCTTTGTAATGCTGGGCGACACCGAACTGGTGGAGAAGACCGCCGAAGAACTGGTCACAAGGCTCCCTGCGGACAGGATAGAGATGCTGGTCTGTCTCGAGGCCAAGGGGATCCCCCTGACCCACTCAATAGCCCGGCGGCTCGGGGTCAACTACGTAACGGTTCGCAAATCCGTCAAGAGCTACATGGAGGACCCCCTGGTGGAAGATGTGAGTTCCATCACGACCCAGGGTAAGCAGATCCTGGTCCTGGATGGGGTCGACCGCAAGAAGATAGAAGGGAAAAGGGTCTGCGTGGTGGATGACGTGGTCTCCACCGGAGGTTCTCTCAGGGCCGTCCAGCGGCTTCTCGAGAAGGCCGGGGCGGATGTGGTGTGCAAGGCCGCCGTCCTGCTTGAAGAGGGGGGCTACGACGGGGCCGACCTGGTCTACCTGGAGCGTCTCCCGGTCTTCCCCTTGTAACATTTCGGAAAAAGAGCCTGTTCTTCCAGGGGGGGTATCAGGTGCTGAAAAGGATCGCGGTGAACGACCTGATGCAGCAGGGATACACCTATGAACTGACCGAGCCGGAGGGGGAGAACTTCCATCCCGAATTCCGGCCCGACCTGACACCCCCGCAGATGCTGGAACTGGGCGTCTTCGGCGGCAAGTACATGACCGACTGCCGGGGCGAGTTCCCGGCCTCCTGGTTCGAAAAGGCACAGTTATGCAGCGTACGTCACGACCCGGCGCTTAACCTTTTCGGAGTGAACGCCTCGAAGCCTCTTTCCTACTGGCGCCAGAGGGGTTGGATCTACCCCGAGGACCCAAGGGGTTGGTTCCAGTGGTACTGCCGCTACTTCATGGGTCGCAGATGCTCCGACGACCAGCGGCAGATAGCCCGCTGGAAGGGCATGACCAGGCATATCTCCCAGATAAGGAAGAACTGTTTTCCCGGTGACCTGCACTGCCGGAGCAAGCAGCGGCAGGCCCTGCTTCACTGGGCCTACGACAGCAGGAAGTTCTAGACTGCCGGATCTGTGCCCTGATCCTGAACGCTCACAGGTTGATCCCTATGGTCACCAGAATGTCCGTTATCCTTTCGCCGCCGGTGATGTTCAGGTCCATTGGGCAGGCAGATACGGCGCAGACCAGGTCCATAAGTGCCCTGAAGGTGACGTGGTCGCCTGCCTTTGACTCAACAGGAAGATTGACAAGACCGCCGTTTGCATCGATGGCGGAGTTCTCGAAGATGTTGAGAGGGTCCGGTATCTGCTCCCTGGCTATGCCCCAGGGGACCAGCACCTCTTCGAAGTTGGCCACGCAGCTTCTGTGATCCTTCACGCCGTAGTCGACGATGTACCTCTGTTCATCGCATGCGGGGATAAGCATGTCATGGGTTCCGACGGTATCTTCGATTATCTCCATCATGGGCCTTCGCAGGTTCGTCCGAAGGGAGTCGCCGACCCTGAACCTTATCGAGTGCAGCGCAAGTCGCGTGTGGGAAGAGGATAATTTTTCGGCCGGATCGAGGGCGTTGAAGGCTACCAGGTCGGCTATCTGTCCCCCTTCCACATCGGTCACTGTGAAGGTCTCCCCCTTTCCCACCTCAAAAGCCCTTGCATACCCGGCAGGAACAACTATCTCCCTTATGTCTTTTTCAACGGAACTCATTCAGACCATTCCTCTCTATGCTCTATTCAGGTTTTCCGGGTTTCCCCGGTCTCTACATAAGGACAAAAAGGACCACACCTGTAGCCACCACGGCAGCGATGTAGAAACGGAGCAGTCCGCTGTTTATTGACTGCAGGACCAGGAAGACCGGTGACGAGCATTCGCGCCCCTTTGAGATAAGGGTGTCGATATCGGGTATTTCGTGTGTTCCCGGCGTGAACCATTTCCTGAATACCCAAAATATCGATATCCCCAGGGCAAAAGTAACCGCGGCCGGAAGGAGGTTTTTCATCCCGAAAAGGGAATCACCCTCGAGTCCTCCCAGGTTTGCGAAAAATCCCGGGAAGATACCCAGTATCACCGTTGCAGCCGCGGGGAAAGCCATTCCAAGGTTCCGCAGCGGATCATTTCTGCCTCCGGGCATCTCTTCCCGGACAGGGATCGGCCGTGGGCCGGGTTTCCTGACAAAGGCAAAATAACCTACCTTGCAGAAGGATATTACCGTCCCCACCCCTGCTGCCTGAAGCGCCCAGTACCATGCAGGGTTGGGAACCTCGTAGAGGGCGGCTTTTACCATGGCCTTGCTGGCGTAACCGCTGAACCCCGGGCAGCCGGAGATCGCAAGGGCTCCCACAAGGAAGAGCGAAAAAGTCAAGGGCAGTTCCCTGGCGGCTCCTCCAAGGTGGCCCAGGTCTTTTGTCCCGTAGACCTTTTCCAGGGTACCCACCGAGAGAAAGAGCAGACCCTTGAAGAGACCATGTGCCACGGCATGGAAGAAACCGGCGGCAATGCCGAGGGCGGTCCCCGTGCCGAAAGCGGTGACTATGTAGCCCAGCTGGCTGATCGTATGGTAGGCCAGCAGCCTTTTGGCGTCGTGCTGGAGCAGTGCCTGGCCAACCCCGTAAAGGGCCATGGCCGAGCCCAGTAACAGAAGGACCGTTCCCGTATCGGGAGAGACCAGTCTCGAAATGCCGAAGACCCCGATCTTGACCGCGAATCCCGAAAGGAGAGCGCTTGCCGGTGTTGGGGCTTTCCCGTGTACCTGGGGCAACCAGAAATGCAGCACCGGGAAGGCAGCCTTGACGCCAAGTCCCGTGAGAAAGAGCCACAGGATGTTCCCCGGAACAGGACCAATAGACACGGTCCCTGTTTCCGCCCCGAGAAGTGCAGTCCCCGCGAGAAGGAACCCGGCTCCGAAAAGTTGGGAGAAAATATACAGTCGGGCCGCTCCGGGATCCTGGAGAAGGATGATGAAAAAGAGCGCCAGCGAGGATAGTTCCACGAATATGGTGAACAGTAACCAGTTGCCCGACATTACCCCCAGGCATGAGAAGAGGCAGAATACCCAGGGGGAAGCAAAGAAGACCATCCTCCTCAGGGGGGATTTCTCTCCGCAGTAGCCGAGACTGTATATGGAAACGGCTGCCGTCATGAAAATGACGAGGCCCGACATAACCAGGGAAAAAGTATCGATCCGAAACAGTTCATGAGCTGTGTCGAACATCATTTTATGCCTCTTTCAAGAATATCAGTATCCTTTTTCGCAGGTTCATCTTCCTGTTACCAGTCCTACGTAAGCCTCCACATCAACGGCCGTTTGACCGATCGAAGAGAAATATTCCCTGAAAATCGGGGAGAAGGGCATGACACCCAGGACGAGGCATAAAAGGGCAAAACTTCCCACGATCGCGAAAGAGACGCTCCTCCTCCGGGGCTTGCGGGGAACAGACGGCGGAAGGTCATCGGAAGATCCCTCATCAGGTGAAATGAACGCTGAAAGGACCCTGAGGTAGTAGGCCGCCGATATTACCGTTCCCGCGGCTATGACAAGGGCAGGAATGACTGTCCCTGCGCCGGCGGACGACAGGATGATGAACCATTTGCTCATGAAGCCGTTGAGAGGGGGTATCCCGACTATGGAGGCCGAGAGGACAGCGAAGGCCGAAACCCATAGTGGGTGGCTCTTCCATAGACCCGTAAGCCCGCATATTTCCCTGGTCCCCTTTTCTTCCGAAAGGTTGCCGGCGGTTATGAAGAGGCCCATCTTCATAAGCATGTGGTTGAAGGCATGAAAGACTGCTGCTGCGGCTCCGGCGGCGCTGGCACACCCGATGCCTATGAGGATGTACCCTATCTGGGCCACCGTGGAATATGCCAGCAGCCTCTTGATGTCGTCCTGCCTCAATGCCATAAGGTGACCTCCCAGGACGGAAAAGGAACCTATGACTGTTATCGCAAGGAACACGGCCCCGTTCGTACCAAGGAAAAAGATGTAACAGACCCGCATTAAAGCATAGATCGAGACCTTGATCAGCACTCCCGACAGAAGCGCGCTGACTGCGGTCTGGGCAGAGGAATGGGCGTCCGGGAGCCAGAAATGGACCGGAAAGGCCCCTGTCTTGATCGTGAGGCCAAGCACGAGGCATGCAGATATGGCCGTCAATGTCTCCCTGGGGATCGAGGCAAGCGCTTCGGCCAGGAGGGCCATGTTGAGAACCCCAGTGGCCATGAAGGTGAAAGCCGTTCCCAGGAGGATGAAAAGGGCCCCTATGGTACCCAGGACAAGGTATTTGAGTCCCGCCTCGAGGGCCTGCCAGGACATGGAGAAGGCCACCATGAGGTATGCGGCCACGGAGAAGATCTCGTAGAAGACGAAGAGGTTGAAAAGGTCCCCCGTGAGGAGTATCCCGTTCATGGACCCGAGCATCAGGAAGAAGAGGGCATAGAACCTCCACGGCCCTCCTCCGAACTTCTCCAGCGCGCAGGCCAATGCTGCTCCGCTCCCGATCGCGGTCATCAAAAGAAATGCCGATGAGAGCCTGTCGCCCACGAGCGCGATCCCTATGTCGGGAGCCCATCCACCCAGCAGCGAAACCGCAGGCGAATACCAGCCCGTATGCGCGGCGGCCAGGGCCGCCGAGATAGAGGCCAGCCCCATGATGCCGATAAGGCCGACGGAGAGGGTCTTCCTTGCCAGGTGAAAAAGAGGTACCAGGAATGCTGACAGGAGAGGTACCATTATCGCAAGGACGAGAGTCATCCGCGCAGCCCCCTGATCCTGTCGAGGTCGACCGTTCTGTAGTGCCTGTGCAGCTTCACGATGAAAGCCAACGCAAGGGCGATATCACTGGCCCCGATGACTATGGCCGTGAGGGTGAACGCATGCGGCAGGGGGTTGACCGCCGGGCCGCTGAAGGGAGCGATCGGGGGAACTCCGCCGGGTATATAACCGGAAGAGACTATGATCAGAAGCACCGCTGATTCCATGAGCGCAAGTCCGAGTACGGTCTTGAAAAGGTTTCTCCTGATCATGATGGTGTACAGTCCTATGCAGAAAATGATGACCGCCGTGGCATAGCTGAGAAGGATCATTCTATTCCGCCCCCTTCCCGGTGGTCGTGCCCGGCATCAAGCATCTTGATCATGCTGTAGAAGATCGTCGAGAGCCCTGCTCCGACCTTCATGCCTACTGCTACGTTCAGTATTGGAACGGAACCCGCGCTGAGGAATGATCCGAAAATGCCGGCCGGGAAACCGGCGGCGATGTTGGAAAGGAAACCCGTTCCGGCGGCAAGTCCAATCAGCCCTATCCCTGAGAAGAGAAGGGCACCTCCGGATTCAAGGATATCCTTTGTCCGGGGAGGGAAATATTGGGACTCGAAACTTGAACCGAAGACGACGCAGAGAAGGACCGTCACCGTTGCAAAGATGGTGCCCCCCTGGAAGCCTCCGCCGGGAGACAAATGGCCGAAGAGGATTATCACCGAAGCGTACATCAGCAGGAAGGGCACCATTATCCCTATCCCCCTCTTTGCGATGAACGATAGACCTCTTGATGACCGGTGGAACTTCCTCCTGGAAAAGAGCATGGCTATGCCGCATACGGCCGTGAAAATGACCGTGGATTCGCCCAGGGTGTCGAAAGCCCTGTAGTCGAACAGGATAGCGCCCACGACATTCCTTGCTCCCGTCTCCCCGGCGGTGCGGGCAAGATAGTGGCTGGCAGGCCCGGTAACCTTTTCCGTTACCGGCAGGGCGGCGATCCCCCGGAACAGCATCAGTCCAAGGGATACACAGAGAATCAGCGAAGCGATGCGGAAGATATAGGGCTTGATGCTCATTCTTCTTCCTCCTCGCTGTAGCATTCAGGCTTTTCTGTCTGAGAAAAGGCTACCAGGAAGAGAGCAGTGACAATGCCTGAGTTGATCACGGCCTGGGTCAGGGCCACATCCGGTGCCTGCAGTATCGCGAAGGCAGTGGCCAGAAGGATCCCGAACACTGAAAGGGTTATCACTGCGCTCAGGATGTCGTTTATGGCAGAAATGACCAGGGCGGTGGCGATCAGAAAAACATAGAGGAAGATCATGAATGAAAGGCTCATGTTCTGTCCCTCTTTTCCTCTGAATTGCCGTATTCGTCTATGAACGCCAATACGGGTTTCATACCGTGGCGGTAACAGGCCCTGGAAATGGCGTGGGATGCTATGGGGTTGGTCGCCATGAGGAATGCGGCAATCAGGAAAAGCTTTGCCGATATCTGCCACGAAGGAGCATAGAGGGCGGCACCGAGAAGGACCAGGGTGGCCCCCCCCGTAAGGGCCTTTGTGCCCGCATGGATACGGGTATAGATATCCGGGAACCTTATGATGCCTATGACGGAGGCCAGGGAGAAGAATGCACCCCCTGCCATCAGTACAAAGGCAGCGGACTCGCGTAATAACGTGCTCATAGGTGCAGCTCTCCGTGTTCAAAGAATTTGGCCATGATCAGGACATCCGCAAAGGCCAGTACTGCGAAGGCTATGGCGATATCGAGGAAGACAGGATTGTTGAAAACCAGCCCCAGGAGGGCGAGAGTAGTGGTCAATATAATGGAAAGGGCATCGGCTGCCACTATCCTGTCAGGGACCGTAGGGCCCACTATGACCCGCCAGAAACCCAGGGCGGCTGAGATCATCAGTGTCCAGATCATGGCCGTTATCATTCAAGGACCCTCCCGAGACGCTTCTCCAGCATGGCCACCTCGTTGCGGATATCAGAGGCGTCCAGTGTTCCAAGATCCAGGGCGTGGATGAACACATGGTGGTGGGCCGTGTCGATATCTACGGTAAGTGTTCCAGGGGTGAGGGTTATATAGTTGGCCAGGAAGACCAGGGCTGTTTTGTTCTTGAGGTGCGAATCCACCCTTACTATGCCAGGCCGGATATTTATGCGCGGTTTGAGTGCGATAATAGCCACCTCTGCCGAAGCCTTGAGGATGTCGAACATGAAGCGGGGCAATATTTTCAATATCTCCAGGGGTTTTATGTCAAGGGGATGGGCCGAATGGGCGCCCACGTGTCGTGTGCCCAGGAGCAGCGGTCTCCAGGTGAGCTGGACAATGATAGCGCTTACTGCTATCCCGGCACCCAGTGAAACCGGTTCGAAAGACCCCGTGAGCATGATCCACAGGACTGCCAGCAAACATAGCAGGATGAACTTGTTCTTCAAGGAGGATCCCAAAGCGGGATTCGCCCCCTTTCCGGAACCTGAGAAGGAAGGTTATTAATTCGTAAGCAGAATTATATTCGAAAACCCCTCCGCCTCATAACGGATGTATGCAGCGTTTGCTTGTCACGGCTATAATGAGACGCAGAATCGAGGCCGATGGAGGTCTTATCTTGAGGAGAAATGAAGGTCGATCTTCAGTACCTGTAACAACTGACCGTATCGAGACCCTGGTCGACGGGGTTTTCGGCATAGCTATGACCATACTCGTTCTTGACCTTAAGGCCCCTCCCTCTTATGTCCGTCTGGACAGGGCAAGTTTTCTCCAATACCTGGGAGAACTTGGGGATCCCCTTATGAATTTCGGTATCAGTTTCCTGCTCCTGTCCCTTTTCTGGATCTGGCACCACACCCAGTCCCATGAGATCAGGAGGACCAACATCATACACCTGTGGATCAACCTCCTTCTTCTTGCTTTCGTATGTTTTATCCCGCTTACGACCTCCATGATGAGCCGTTTTACCGATATCTGGGAGGCGGACATGCTCTTCCATCTGAACGTCTTTTCCCTGGGATTCCTCCTTATGATCAACTGGTGGTATGCCACGTGGGATCTCAGGCTGGTAGACAGCGACATCGACGCGCAAAAGATACTGGCTGCAAAACGAAGGAGCTTCGTGCCTCCCCTGATGGCCCTCATCGGGATGGCCTTATCCTTTTTTGTTCTTGGAGACAGCAACATCATCTACCTGCTAACCCCGATCGCCGTAAGGCTTGCCGGGAAAGGTTTTTCCCGAAGCGGAAAACAGGGAAGGGATATCAGGGAATGAGCACAGGAAATATTCCGGAGGTGAACGATACGATAACCATTTATGGATGCGGGGCTCTCGGGGGCCGTGTCGCGGTGAAGTTCCACGAAGCCGGTGTGCGCGTGCAGTGCATATCTCGACCGGGACCTCATCTGGAAAGGATAAGGGAAAGCGGGCTTCTTTTCAGGGAAGGGTCGGGTGAAGCGCGGAGAGTCCCCCTGCGTGTTTTCGATGACCCTTCTGAATGCCCCCCTGCTGGCCTGGTGATCATACTGGTCAAATCCTGGCAGAACCCCGATGTGGCGGAAAACCTGGAAAGGCTTCTCGCTCCCGGCGGGTTCGTGCTGACGTTGCAGAATGGCCTCGGGAACGTGGAGATACTGCAGGACCACGTGCCCGAGGACAGGCTCCTGGCCGGGGCGATCAGCTACGGCGCCTATCGGCCGGAACCGGGGGTCGTTGTCAGTGGTGGTGACGGTTTTATCAATTTCGCCCCTGTCTTGAGGGGAGTAAAAGCAGACGCTGTAATGAATATTTTCCAGGAGGCCGGGTTCAACGTGGAACTTGACGACGAACCGTGGCGGGCGATCTGGGGAAAGGTCATCGTAAACGCAGGGGTCAACCCTGTTGCCGCCCTCACCAGCTCATCCAACGCCCGGATCCTGGGTTCCCCCTTTGCGAGGGGGGTTATGGAGAAGCTTTGCAGGGAGGCTGTAGCCGTTGCCGGCGCCGCCGGGGTTCACTTCGATCCCGGGGAACAGTGGGAAAGGCTGCTGAAAATTCTTGAACTCACGGCAGGCAACAGACCGTCGATGCTCCAGGATATCGAGTCCGGAAGCAGGACCGAGATCGAGGCTATCAGCGGAGAGATCCTGAGAAGGGGAATTAAGGCAGGCCTCCAGATGCCCTGTACGGAGATTGTCTACAACCTTGTAAAAGCCCTGGAGGTCAGGGTGATGAGGGGCGGGGTTTCCTGAAGTATCTTGCCGCAGGCACCATCACCGCTATTGCGGTCATAAAATAGGCCAGACCCCTCATCGTTGGGGAGTCAAAGTCGGTCCCGATCATCAGCGCATGGGTCGTGACGAGGAAGAAAGCGGCGTAGTTCAGGAGATGTATCTTCCTCCAGAACGGGACGGAGCGGCTGAACTTGGCTGTTGATGCCGTAAGGATAAAAAGGGGAAGGGAGACCCTCCCTCCGAACATGAGAAATCCCCTCAGGCTTTTCAGTTCAGGCAGAAAGACCGACGGCGTTCCGAAGGAGATCCAGGTCGCTGTTGCATGGATCATCATAAGTGCCAGGGCTGAGATGGCGAATATATGATGTACCCTGAGAAAAGGGTTCCCCGTCAGTTTTGTTATATCCCTTGGGGAGGCCGATGCGACGATAGCGAGGAATGATGACCCGTAGGCAAGTATCCCGGCGACCCTTATCGTGGCGTAGACTGGATCTGGTGAAGGTATCCACCACAGTTGGAAGGCAGCAATAAGGGAGAAGAACAGGAGCGGCATGGTCAGGGAAAACAAGAGGCGGCGGCCGTTCATGAGCTGGACCCCTTTGCGGTCATTTTTGTAACGATATCAGACAATGTGTTCATTTTATCAGTAATGGATGGTCAATGGGAGGAATATCCAGAATGGTGCCAAAGGGAAAGAGAACAGGAGAGGCCGCTTCGGGACTTAGGGCAGCAATTGCGGCATTCACTGCATGGGGGCTGCTTCCTGCCTACTGGAAACTGCTGGGGGATGTTCCTGCGCTGGGGATACTGGGTCACAGGATCCTGTGGTCCCTACTGTTCCTTGTCCTGGTGATGCTTGTCCAGGGCCGACGGAAGGAGATGTTGATGGCCTTCCATTCCAAAGGCATAGCGGCGATGCTCTTTTTGAGCAGTATTATTATCGCCGCCAACTGGCTGATATACATCTGGGCCGTCAACGCAGATATGGTCCTCGAGACGAGCCTTGGCTACTATATCAACCCCCTTGTTACGGTCTTCTTCGGTTTTATTTTCTACAGGGAGAGAATGGAGAAGATCCAGTGGCTGGCCATAGCCCTTGCTGCGGCGGGGGTCATGTTCCAGGTGCTGCTTTACGGGAGGTTCCCCTGGGTGGCTGTAGGGCTGGCCCTTACCTTTGCCACCTATGGCCTTATCAGGAAAAAGGTGGTGATAGACGCCATCCCGGGACTTCTTGCCGAGACGGCCTTCCTCGCCGTTCCGGCTTTAGTTTTCCTTTTGTTCGCCGGTGTGCAATACCGGGGCACATTTCTGGCCGGCGATCCTTTCCAGGACATTCTCCTGGTAGCCACGGGCGCGGCCACCTCACTTCCCCTTCTCTGGTTCGCCTACGGCGCAAGGCGACTGAAACTGACCACGATAGGTTTTCTGCAGTACATCGGCCCCACGCTGACCTTTATTCTGGGGGTGGCAGTTTTCCACGAGCCCCTCGATCTCCCCAGGGCGGTGACGTTTTCCTGTATATGGGCTGCTCTGGGCCTTTACTCATACGGCAACCTGAGAGCATCCAGGAGGGACCGCATGGTGATCGAGATGGATGATCCCTCACGGTCATGAATAAATGCTTTTCAAAAAAGTGATAATGATTCTTCCATAACAGGGAGGTAATGAAATGGATATGGTCAAGAAAGCAAGGAAAGTTCCTGAAAAGATCCTGCTGGGCCCCGGTCCTACGCCAGTCGAGAGCCGGATCCTCAGGGCAATGGCGGAACCTACCCTCGGACACCTGGACAGGGATTTCATCTCCCTGATGGACGAGACAAGGGACCTCCTCCGGTTCGTCTTCCAGACGAAGAACGACCTCACGGTGGCCATGTCGGGGACGGGAAGCGCAGGGATGGAGACGGCCTGCGTGAACATGATCGAGAGGGGCGACAAGGTCATTGTGTGCGCACATGGGGTTTTTGGTACCCGGATGCAGGATGTGGCGGAAAGATGCGGGGCCGAGGTAGTCCAGGTCAACGCCCCCATGGGGAAACCGGTAGACCCCGAGGATGTCAGGAAAGCCCTGAAGGTACACCCCGATGCTAAACTGCTGGGGATAGTTCATGCTGAAACCTCCACCGGCGTGCTTCAGCCCCTGGAAGAGATCGTCTCCATGGTTCACGGGGCCGGGATGTTCATGGTAGTAGACGCAGTTACTTCCCTGGGAGGCATGGATGTCCCCGTCGACCGCCTTGGCCTCGACATGGTCTACAGCGGGAGCCAGAAGTGCCTTGCCTGCCCCCCGGGACTTGCTCCTGTGACGGTGGGGCCGAAAGCCGTGGAGCATATCAAGGGTCGGAAGACCAAAGTGCAGAGCTGGTACCTCGACCTGACCATGATCATGCGCTACTGGGGCCAGGAGAGGTTCTACCACCACACGGCGCCGGTGAACATGGTCTATGGACTCAACGAGGGGTTGAGGGTCATTGCCGAGGAGGGGCTCCAGGAGAGGTTCGTCCGCCACAGGAAGAATGCGTCGGCGCTATGGGCGGGCCTTGAGGCGCTGGGGCTGGAACTTCTTGTGGAGCCAGCTTACAGGCTGCCGAGCCTGACCTCCGTGAAGATGCCCGAAGGAGTGGACGAGGCTGCCGTAAGACGCAGGTTGATGGACGAATATTCCATTGAGGTGGGGTCGGGGCTTGGAGACCTGAAGGGGAAGATAATCCGCATAGGCCTGATGGGGAGCGGGTCCAACCGGAAGAATATTGTCCTCTTCCTGTCGGCCCTGGGAGAGATCCTCTCCGGGGAGGGGTTCAGGAACGACGTCGGGACCGCCCTGTCTGCGGCCCTGAAAGTTCTTGAAAAGGAATGATCCGCAGAAAGACTGGTTTCAATAAAGGAGGTTCGCTATGGGTACTCCGGTGAACAGCGTAAGGGTCGCTGTCGTGCAGGCAGCCCCGGTTATCATGGACAGGGAAGGGACTTTGCGTAAAGCCCTTGACCTGGCGGAAACTTGCGGGAAGCAGAACGCGAAGATAATGATCTTTCCCGAAGCCTTCATTCCCGCTTACCCCAGGGGGTTGAGCTTCGGGACCGTAGTGGGGAGTCGTTCAAATGAGGGCAGGAAGGATTTCAGGAGATATTTCGAGAACAGCGTCGATGTCCCTTCCGAAACGACACTTGCCCTCGGGCAGGCCGCAAAGAAATACGGGGCGTTTCTCGTCATGGGCGTAGTGGAGCGAGATGGCGGAACCCTGTACTGCACGGTCCTCTATTTCGGCCCGGACGGGAACCTTCTGGGCAAGCACAGGAAGCTCAAACCGACAGCCGCGGAGCGGATCATCTGGGGCGAGGGCGACGGAAGCACCCTGACGGTGCTGGATACTCCCTACGGGAAAATGGGCGGCCTGATCTGCTGGGAGAATTACATGCCTCTTGCGAGGGCCGCCATATACGGCAAGGGTACTACCCTCTACCTTGCCCCTACGGCAGATTCGCGAGAGGAGTGGCAGTCCACCATCCGGCATATTGCCCTTGAGGGAAGATGTTTTGTTTTATCGGTAAACCAGTACGTTCACAAGTCCATGTATCCCGCGGACCTGGCATGTTACGGAGACCTGAAGGATCTGCCCGATGAGATCTGCCCCGGAGGAAGCGCCATAATAGGTCCCCTGGGACAGTACCTGGCCGGCCCGGTCCGGGGGCGGGAGGAGATCCTCATAGCCGACCTTGACCTCGGGCTGGTGGGGGAGAGCCGTTTCGACTTCGATGTCATGGGGCATTACGCCAGGCCCGATGTTCTGAGACTGTTGGTGAACGAGGAGCCCCTCAACAGCGTCTGTTACAGTCCGGAAAATGCCGCGTGCACTGCATGCCCGGCAGAGGGGGAAGATGCTGGACGATGAAAAGGATCATCCTTGCAGGGACAGCGGCTTTTCTCATCCTTGTTGCGGTCTTTGCAGGAGGGGTTCTGGCAGCCGCCCCGGAGCTTGTTGTTCTCGCGCCGGTCGAAACCGGCATAGGCAGTCCATTTCTGGTTTATATCTCCTCAACTGAACCCCTGGAAGACGTGGTGATATCCTGGGAGGGAAAACAGCTGCCGCTGGAAGTGGAAAGGTCGGGAGATATCAGCGAGGCCATGGTCCTGCTCGGGACCGATGTGGGCAGTTCCAGGTCCGGACCCAGGACCATCGAGATAGGTGCCTCCGCTGGAGGCAGGTCTGTTGCGGTCTCGAGGACGATAACCGTAGCAGATGTCGATTTCCCGGTCCAGAGGCTTTCTCTTCCCGAGGAGATGGTCACGCCTCCGAAAGAAGTGCTTGAACGGATAAAGAGGGAACGGGAGGAATCTTCAAGGGCCCTGGCCACAATGTCTTCAGGGAGGAAATGGTCGGTGCCGATGGTCCGTCCCGTTCCCGGGATCATCACCAGCCCTTACGGGTTCCGCAGGATCCTGAACGACCAGCCAAGGTCTCCCCACAGGGGGGTCGACTACCGGGCCGCCGTGGGTGACCCGGTCAGGGCCGCGGCCGATGGAACGGTGCTTCTCTCGACCGAGCATTATTACGCGGGACAGTGTGTCTACCTTGATCATGGGAACGGTGTCGTATCTGTATACATGCACCTCTCGGAACGCAAGGTTAAGGAGGGGGATCCCGTCTCAGCCGGGGATGCGGTTGGACTCGCCGGTAAAAGCGGAAGGGTTACCGGACCCCACCTTCACTTCGGGATATCCCTTCAGGGCATGATGGTTGACCCAGAACCCCTGCTGGCGGAATAGCCCCGGCCCTATTGAAGGGCTGAACCTGCCTGGTCCAGGGCCTCCATTAGCTCCTCCCATCTTTGCATCAGGGGGAGGAGCTTTTTCTCGAGGTCGGACCTCTCCAGGAGCAGGTTCCTGATCCTTGAGGAATCCGATAGAGTGGAGGGGTCGGAGAGGGAGAGGTCTATTTCCCCTATCCTGTCTTCTATCCTTCCGATCTTTGCCTCCAGCGGGTGGAGTTCGTCTAGGTATTTTTTCCTGTTCCGGTAAAGCATGTTCCTTTTTTCAGCCTCGATCCGCTTCTCCTCTCGCAGGGTCAGTCCCCCCGGACAGGTCTTGCCGGAGTTTTCCCCGCAAATGCCGGATCCCTCCCTGGCCAGGGACTCTGCCCTTTTTTCGATGAAGTAAGAGTAGTTGCCGGGGTAGTCGAAGATCCTGCCATCCCTGATCTCGATAACCCTGTCCACCAGCGCGTCGAGGAAGTCCCTGTCGTGGGAGACAATAACGATAGTGCCGCCGTAGCCCAGCAATGCTTCCTTGAAGAGGTCCCGGGTGGCCATGTCAAGGTGGTTGGTCGGTTCGTCGAGGATCAGCAGGTTTGTCTCCCTCAGAAGGATCTTCAGAAGGGCAAGCCGTGATTTCTCCCCGCCGGAAAGGACGGATACGGGCTTTTCTATGTCGTTTCCGGAAAAGAGGAAACAACCCAGAAGGTTCCTGCGCTGAGGCTCGGTGCAGGGAGATGGGGCGTTAGTTATCTCGTTCCAGACTGAGTGGCCATAATCGAGATTTTTGGCGCTTTCCTGGGAGAAAAACGCCGTCCTGACATTATGGCCGAGGACGATCTTCCCCCTGGAGGGGGGCTCCTCCCCGCTCAGCAGCCTTGTAAGCGTTGATTTGCCAGCCCCGTTCACACCGACAAGGGCTATCTTCTCGCTTCTTTTCACGGAAAAGTTTAAGCCGGCAAAAACCTCGCTGTTCCCGTATGAATGACCCACATTCACCACTCTGATAACGTCAAGCCCGCTTCTCGGGCATGCCGGGAATCTCATTGAAACCCTTCTCGAAGCATCCTCTGTTTCAACGGCAGTCATTTTTTCGAGTGACCTTATTCTGCTCTGAACCAGTGAGGCTTTGGAAGCCTTGTACCTGAATCGCTCTATAAAAGCCAGGGCCCTTGCCGCTTCCTTTTCCTGCCTCTTCGCATTCTTTTCTGTTATCTCCAGTTCCCGGGTCTTTTTAGTGAGAAAATCGGAAAAATTGCCCGAATAAACCCTGGCCTTTCCAAAGGAGATCTCTGCTGTGCTTCTGGTCAGCTTGTCCAGGAACCTTCTGTCGTGGGATATTGCAAGCAGGGTGCCCTGATACGATGTCAGGTAACCCTCCAGCCATTCCATGCTCTCCGTGTCCAGGTGGTTTGTGGGCTCGTCCAGAAGAAGGGCATCGGGCCTTCCGAGGAGCAGCGACGCCAGGGAAGCGCGCATCTTCCACCCTCCCGAGAATTCACCGCAGGAACGGCGGGAGTCGCCGTCCCTGAAACCCAGCCCCTTGAGGACCTTTTCTGCCAAGGCCTCAAAGCCGTAACCGCCCCCGGCCTCGTATGCGTGGGCCAGCCTTTCATGGCGGTCAAGCAGGGATCTTCTGCTCCCCGGGGGGAGTTCCATCTCCGACAGGCGGTTGCGGATATCCGAGAGCTCCCTCTCAAGGGATGCTATCCCGGCCTTCTCCTTCAGGAAATGCATCAGGGAGGATCCGCCTATCTCGACAAGGTCCTGGGGCAGGTAGCCCAGGCGCCACTGTGAAGGTATCGATATCTCGCCCCTGTCGGGGTGCACTTCCCCCGAGATCATCCTGAAAAGGGTTGTCTTCCCGGCCCCGTTGTCGCCGACGATACCCATCCTCGATCCCGGGGGGACGGCGAGGTTCAGGCCGTGAAAGATCTCTTTACCCCCAAGGACGAGGGAGACATTGCTGCAGCTTATCAAGCGATCACCTTAAGCGGGTCTAGAACGGGTCGAAGCCCGGCCTGTAGATCAGTACCGAACAGTGGGCGTATCTCGAAACGTTCGTTGTAGTGCTCCCTACCATCATCTGCTGAATACCGCTGACCCCCTTGTACCCGATCACTATGAGGTTGGAATCGTGTTTCTTAGCGGTTTCGATGATAACCTCGGCCGAGTCACCCTGACCTATAAAGATCTCGTGTTCATGTGGATGTTCATGCGCATCGTGATATGAGAACTCGGGATGCTTTTCTTCTGCTATTTTTATCAGGTACTGTATTTTCTTGCGGGCGATCTCTCCTGCCTCTTTCGCTATGTCAGGGTTGACCCATGTTCCGTAACCCTTCCACGGGTGATGGCTCGGAAGGACATTGATGAAGGCCACTTCGGCATCAAGGCGGTGCGCGAGGGTGTGCCCGTATTCCACCAGGTGGTCGGCCATTCTGCCCATATCTACGCAGACAAGGATCTTCTTTGGCATTGTCTTACCTCCCGATACGTTTTATTTACCTGGATTATACGATACAAACCCCTGGCCGGGAAAAGACCATGGAGATACTTTATACTTGTCGAAGGGGAAATTGACCTTGAAGCCGGGAAGAGGCTCATCCAGACAACCTTGCCATCTTCATGCTCGGCCGCAACATTCCGTTCCCGGTGGCCTTGTCCCTTTCCCCCTTCGCAAGGTCGATCAATGGCAGATTGCCTGGTCCGGGTTCAGGCGTAACGGCGGATCTCGTCAATAGCCTTCCTGTTTTTAGGGGAGGACGGCAGGTCAGTGTAGCCGAGACAGATCACCAGGTCCACCTTCGATGTTCCGGGCAGGCCGAGGGCCTTTTTGACCCCTTTTTCATCAAACCACCCCAAGATGCAGCTTCCGATCCCCTCCTCGGCAGCCTGCAGCACCAGGTGTTCGCAGGCGATGCCCAGGTCCATAAGGGCAAAGTCGACGCTTCTGAAAAATCCGCCGAACCTGGCGGCGGGTTTCGATCTCTCCCTTATGACGGCGATATGAACGGGGGCGTTCCTGGCAAAGGAGTTCATCGAGTGGAGCCCCGAATAGGCCGCTTCGACGAACTTGTCGCGCATTTCGGGTGAATCGGCCACAACGAAGTACCATGGCTGGGAGTTGCAGGCCGATGGGGCCAGACGGGCGGCCTCGATGCACCTGTCGATGGCTTCACGGGGCACAGGGTCGGGTTTATAGGACCTTACGCTCCTTCTTTTTCGAACCAGCTCCAAAAACGACATGGTTTACCTCCCCATATTCCTGTGTTCCCCCTTAGGGGGTTAGATCTGCCCGGCCTTCCTTGTACCATTTACAGGGACCCTTCCGCAAGGAGGTTTTTCAGAATGTCCAATGCGATCCTGCTCATGCTGCTCCTGATCCTTACCAGCATAGTGATGGTCTTGCTTCTGGCGGCCGGCCCCAGGCAACTGAGGCGGAAACTGCTCAGGATCCTTGGCCTGGTCTTCCCGCTTGCTGTCTTTCCATTATGGGGGATAGCGGTCTACAGGCTCTGTCTTTTAATACCTTCTGCATTGTTTCTGCTCCTGGAGATCGCCCGGCTGAAAAAGCCAGGAGGAATATCAAGGTTCGACAGGTTCATCTCCCTCATAGCAAAGGAAGGCGAAGAGTGGCACGTCTCAGGTATTTCCACATATTTCTGGGGTGCTTTACTTGCCTCCATGGCGCCGGGGGGTATAGGACCAGCCGTTATGGCCATGTCTACTCTCTCGGACTTGTGGGCGTCTGTTGCGGGCTCCGCCCGGGGAGGGAAAAGGTCGGCCCTTGGCAAGACATGGTTCGGCAGCGCGGCATGCCTCTTGGCGGCACTCTGGGCGGGGATCTCCTTTGCCGGTGTATTCCCGTGGTCTGGCGTTTCATTCCTGCACGTTGTGGTGGCTTCGCCGGTCATCGCTGCCGTGGAGAGGATCACACCAGGCGAGTACGACAATCTTGCGATCCATGCTTCAGGGGCCGCGGTGATGGTGATGGCTGGTCTTGTCATCCCCGTCTAGTTCATAACTTCCGCAAGGGCCTCCTTTAACGTTCTCCTCATTAGAAGGCACTGCTCGCGGAAGGTTGCTATGTCGGCCTCCAGGTTGGGGTTGGGTGATTCCCCGAAGGAAGCGTGCATAACAGGGGCGATCAGGCCGGGTTCTTCTCTCCTTTTTCTCTTGAGCATTCCCTTGATCCGGGCCGAAGCCACTCCTTCCTGCATGCATGTGAAGGGACCGACGTGAAACACGCCGCATACTGGATTCTCGGGGTCTTCTTTCAGGCTGCCGTTGAGAAATGAATTGAAAAGACCTATGGAGATCGATGATTCTCCAGTAATATCCGGATGGTATATTCCCGAACGTTCGAGGACCGGCAGGGTCTCCTCCGGGTGGGGCAGGACAAACCTGTCGCCAAGGATCTCCATCATGCTCTGTCTTATCACCCTCTCCGTGTAGTTCATGTACATGGCGGCGGCTTTGAATTCCAGCCCGGGGTTCTTCTTCCCGGTGATATGGATGATGTAATGAAGCCACTCCGTCACCGGACCCCGAATAAGTTCCAGCCCCTCTTTTTCAAGTTTTTCGGCAACGTGTCCCGTGTAGGGGTCGTGCTGCCTCATGTAGATCTCGCCCAGGAAAAGAACGAGGGGGTACCTCTCTATCCCCGGTTCTGTCATTGCGCTGAAGGTCTTCGCTGTCACCTGGGCCCATTCAAGGATGGACTTAAGGGAAGCGCCTCCACTCCTGAATGTCTCCTCCAGGAGTTGAAGTCTCTGGCTGGCGGTCTCGTTGAAGGTTTCCCTGTCGCAAGCGTAGGGACGGAAACGAAGGACCAGGTCGTCGTAAAGGTCCGCTGCCCTGATCGAGTTGTAAATGTCCCTCATGAATCCTGCCTTGGCCAACAGAGACCAGTTGAGTCCGAGGGACCTCGCGTCCAGGTACCCCTTCTCGGTTGAAGGTGAAATGATGGGAATTTCGTCGAAGCCGAGGTGGTCAAGGCAAAGCGACATAACCTCGGCGTACTTCCCGAAACGGCAGGGGCCGCTTGTTGTAGGCATGAATACCAGGTATTCGGCGCAGGTCTTGTCCTTGCCTCTTTCCGCTGCGTCCTTTTCCAGGAAAGATATGATGTCGCCCACCACGCCCTTGAGGGGGAAGCAGGTCTCGGTTGATATGAGCCTGTCGGCGGCATCCCGGGCTTCGGGGGTTCCCGTAGGGGCAACTGTTGTTTCTATTCCCCAGTAGTTCCCGCCGGCGGCCCCCAGGGTGCTGGCATTCCCCATATAGGGGATAAGCCATTTTCGCCCGTTCTTTTTTAGTCCGTCCCTTCCTGAGAAGGAGAAAACTTCCATCGGCACTTCCCTGGGGTGCCACCGGGATACTACTCTTTCAAAAGCCTCGGCCCTGGTCACGAAGGGGGCGTTGTTGGTCTGTGCATCGGTCAGAAGATGGAGGAAGGGTTTGCCTGCCCTTCTGAATATCAGGTCCTCCATCATGAACTTGATCGAATCGGGTCCGCAGGCAAAGTTCATCTGCCTTACGGGAAAGAGCCTTTCATGCCTGGCAGTGAATATTGAAGCCTTGAGTATCTCCGAACTGTGTTCCCAGTATTCGTTATCAACCAGGTCGTCAATGGGGATATGGGAATAGAGGTGGCTGAGGAACACCTGGGGAATGTAGAACATTCCACGGACAGCGGAGAACATCCTCCCGGTTTCCGAAGAGGCAGCCGGATCAAGTACTACGTAATCGCGGCCGATTCCTACGTATCCTTTTGCATCTGCCCGCTCCAGTTCCTGAATAAAACTGTCGCCGATGGAAGCTATCTCCCTTCTGAAGGCTTCCTCGCAGGTGTCGGCTTTGCGGAAAGCAAGAAGGATCTCCTCCAGGGCGACCCTGCGGCCGGCTTTTTCCAGTTCTCCAGCCAGCGCCCTGGCCATCTGGTTCCTGTCACCCAGGTGCCATACCGGGCGTATTATCCTTGTTAACGTCAGCCCCAGGTCATCTTCAGGGAGGAACCCCTCTGCCTCGGTATAGATGCAGAACTTGTGGCCTGGTTCCCTTTCCCTGGCCCGGTCGATAAGGCTCGGGATGAAAACATGATCTATCCTTCTGTCCCCGGCGAGGAGGGCTGTATGCCCGGCCGAGAGTTTCATGGCCACGCAAAAATCCGTAGAAGAGTGGCGCAGACCCAGGCGGAAGACCCTTTCATCAGAAACAGGCGAGAGGACGGGGAGGTACCCGAGAGATGAAAAGAGCGCCGAAGCCCAGACTGCACGGCTCCCGATAGTAGTGGTGCACCTTCTTATCCCGATGCGGGGAAGGTCTCCCTCGCGGCGCTCTCCAAGGTCGTCGAAACTTGCACCTTCAAAGTGCTTTTCCAGCAGGGAGTGGAATACATTAACGTAATCGGGTTTTGAAATATTTGAACCCTCGCTGTTGCCAAGGGGGCAGAAACCGCCCGTTACTATCTCCTCTCCGCCAATGGAGTAGATCTTCAGTTTGCACTCACGTTTTCCGCATGACCTGCTCCCGAAATGGGCCGGACAAGTCTTGTCCAGGTGGGTGAAGGGTTCCGAGGCGGCGTTCCACCCCCTGAATGCCGATGCGGTTCTCGCTCCTTCCTTGCATGAGGACAGGATCTTTTCCCTTACGAAAAGCGCTGCTCCCAGGGCACCCATGAGTTCACGGTCGGGGTATGCGTGTATCTCCCGGCCTGAGACATCTGCGATCGCGGCCAGGAACGCCTTTCCCAATGCAGGGCCTCCCTGACAGGAACACCTGGTCTTGACATGCCCGGACCCGCCGACAAACTTGTTGAAATAACTGGAGGCTGTTGCCCTTACTATTGCCGCGGCGATCTCCTCCACTGAATGGTTCTCGGCTATCAGCCTCTGTTCCTCAAGTTCCATGAAAACGCCGCAGGTAGCGTCGATGACCGGGACCTTGCCTGCTTTGAGAGCTGTTTCCTGGAGGGAGTCCCTGACGTCAAGACCAAGTATCAAAGCCATATTCTCCAGGGTCTGGCCTGCTCCGGCCTGGCAGGAGTAGTTCATCCTTGCCTCGTCCACCTCGTCCGTCGCCCTGTCGCCGTCGCGCCTGAAGGTGGTGAACTTCATATCCTGTCCGCCTATCTCGAATATGGTGTCAATGTCCGTATCCATTGACCTTATGCCCGTCGCGTGACAGGTTATTTCGTCAACGGCCCCGTCAGGGACGTGGCAGCCTTCCGCCTCCAGCCTTTTCCGTAATGACGGGCTTGAAAGCACCCTCTCGAATAGCTTTCTCGCCGAGCCGGTTGTGCATATGCCCGCGACCGGGTGGCTGCTCAGATGTGATGACAGGTGTTCCATGACATCTGCCAGTGCGCCAAGGGGGTTCCCGTGAGTGGCAATGTACCTGCTGCCCAGCACGGTCCCGCTTTTCAGGTCCAGGACTATAGCCTTAGTGGTAGTGGATCCGCCGTCAACGCCGATCACTACCTCCCCGTTGTATGACTGGCTATTTGTTTTCTTCTTCTCCGGTCGCTCGTGGATGTGTACCCTGTCGAGGCAAGTGCTCAGGGAAGGGGCGTACTGTCTCCTGGAGCGCGCGATAGCTGACGCCTCGACTATCCTTCTTTCATCCAGGACGAACCGGTTTCCCTTCTCCATAGCCAGGAGAGCTGCCCCGATCGCTCCCACGTTTGCATAGTGCTCTGGACGGACCAGATCCAGAAATGTAATATCCCTGATGTTTTCCAGGATCGGCCCGCAGCCCGCAGGCCATCCGGTAAGCAGCGCGAGGGTTCCCGGTTCGAGGTCCCTGTTGCCGATAACGTCCTGGACGACATTCATGGCGATAGTTTTGAAAAGTCGGGCCATGATGATCTCCCTGGAGATACCCTCGTTCTGGTCGTGGATCAGGTCCGACTGCAGGACCACTCCGCATCTGGCGTTGTAAGGCACGGTATTGCCATGAGCCGAGGCGCCCGACTCTGCTTTCCTGATCATCCCGGACAGGTCGTCAGGGGCATTATCCCCGGACGGGAACAGCCTGCGCACCTGCTTTTCGAGCAATGTCCCCGATCCGGCACCGCACTTGCTGCTGGTGCTCCAGTCCAGGAGGACGGGGTCGAGTTTTCCCCCTGAGACAAGGAAAAAGTAGGCGTCCTTGGCTCCCAGATGAAGGATAGCGCCAGCCCTGGGTTCAAGAAATTTTGAGCCCTTAACGATGCACACGCTGTCGAACTCCCTCAGGATACCGGGGAATGCCTCGGGGAAATGGGCTGTTCCCATTCCCGTGAATGCCGTTGATGCGAGGTTGTCCTCTTTGAAAAGATCTTTCATCTTGAGGTAGATCGTCCTGAAAGACTCAAGGGGTTTGCCGTAGTGGAGGGAGGGGGGTGGAGAAAAGACGACAGAATTATCAGCGTTCACCATTGCGCAGTGAATGGCTGCCGATCCTATGTCGAAGCCGGCGAAGAGATCTTCCCCTATGGCCGCCGCCTCCTCCAGGGGCGTGCTTTCCGCCTGATGCAGGTTGAGGCTCATTTGGTCAGATAATTATACTCCAGAACAGAACTGCAATGGCCTCCCACCAGTCCTGATTATTATGGTATTGTTGGCCGGTCAGTGGAAATTGATAATCGGAGGTGCGGAAATGCGGATAGATATAACAAAGATCAGCCCGGCGGAATGGACCGGTGATGCGGCGGCCCTCTTCATTTTTGAGGGGGAGAAAGAACCTGTCGGGATCCTGGGTGAGGACGCGGCATCGGTGGTCATGGAACGAATGACCAGGGTGGGATTCAAGGGCAGACCCGACAGTGTCCTCACAGTCAGCATGCCCGGAGGCAGGCTGGCGAACGTATATATTGTAGGTCTGGGCTCCAGGAAGGGTGCCACCCTGGATTCCTGGCGCAGAGGGATCGCGGTTTCCGTAAGACAGGCGGAAAAGGACAGGAACAAGGTCCTTATGGTCCTTGGCGCTGAACCCTTCAGCCCGGAAGTGTCCTCGGCCCTTGCCGAGGGGGCTTTGCTGGGGGAGTACCGTTTTGACAAGTACAAGAGCAGGGACGATACTTCCGAAACGCCGGAACCACTTGAGTCGCTGCTTGTCTATCAGGGTGACGAGGCTGCTGTCGCCAGGGGGGCCGTAATTGCCCAGGCGCAGAACTTTGCGAGGGACCTTGCCAACGAGCCGGGAAACGTCATCAACCCGTCGACCCTTTCAGAAAAAGCCAGGAAAATGGCTGAAGATTCAGGAATAGAGTTCACCCTCCTGGACGAAAAGAAAATGAAAGACCTGGGGATGAATGGGATCATAAGTGTAGGAGGGGGTTCCCATACACCCCCCAGGCTGATACACATGGTCTACAGACCTTCCGGAGAGCCTTCAGGGAAGATCGCCTTCGTCGGCAAGGGCCTTACATTTGACAGTGGTGGCCTGAACATCAAGCCCGGCGAATTCATGAGGAGCATGAAAGGCGACAAGACCGGTGCATGTAACGTCATAGCGATAATGAAAGCGGTCTCTGAACTCAAACCCGACATGGAGGTCCACGGTTTTGCCGGTGTCGCGGAAAACATGCCCGGAGGCGGTGCGTACAGGCCCGACGACATCATCAGAATGTTCAACGGTAAGACCGTGGAGGTGGACAACACCGATGCCGAGGGGCGGATCGTTCTGGGGGATGTGCTGGCCTACGCTTCCAGGCAGGAGCCTTCCGTCATCGTGGATATGGCGACCCTTACCGGCGCGTGTGCTGTGGCTCTTGGCCCTTACACTGCGGGGATCTTCGGCAACGATGCCGAACTGGCCGCCTCTTTCATGGAAGCTTCAAAAATGACAGGCGAGAGGGTCTGGGAACTCCCCATGGATGACGAACGTCTGAAAAAGAAGATCCGATCAGAGATCGCTGATGTGGTCAACACCGGGGGGCGGTACGGCGGGG
>Ga0228535_1001700_pt1 | contig 29513 bp, 32 predicted proteins | sample SJ1metagenome_FD_168457 | JGI IMG/M metagenome (GOLD analysis project Ga0228535, IMG submission 168457) | Enriched culture of PCE-dechlorinating microbial communities from Ithaca, New York, USA - SJ1 | ecosystem: Engineered > Modeled > Simulated communities (microbial... > Unclassified | place...
CAGGGGCGGGCTGAATTCACTGGCGTTTTTTTCGTCCGACCAGAGTTATCTGGCCCGGGCCCTGGCCGGCAGGGAGGGCTGCTACCTCCACGCCGCGGGCGTCATAATGGACGGGAAAGGGCTCTGTTTCACCGGCCATTCCGAAGCGGGGAAATCGACCATGATCAAGATGCTCCATGGCCGCGCGGAAACCCTGTGCGACGACCGCGTCATCCTCCGCAGGCGGCCGGAAGGTTTCAAGATCTACGGGACATGGAGCCACGGAGAGATTCCCGACGTCTCCCCGAATTCGGCGCTCCTGCGGGCGATCCTGTTCATAGAGAAATACGAGGGCAACCGCATCCTTCAGATCGCGGATCGGTCCCAAAAAATAAAGAAGATCATTGAGTTGATCATCCGGCCCCTGTTGACGGCGGATTGGTGGGAAAAGACGCTTGACCTCGCCGAGAAAATCGCCGACGAAGTCCCCTGTTACACGCTGTTTTTCGACAAGAGCGGAAAGGTAGCGGACCTTCTCAGGGATTTATGACGGTCATGGCCGAGACGCGGACGTATGCGAAGCGGGTCAGGAGCGACCAGGCCGCGCTGTGGCGTTCAAAAAAGCCCCTGCTGACCCGGCTGGATGTCGAAATCACGGAGAGATGCAGCAACGACTGCATCCACTGCTACATCCGGCGTCCGGCCCGTGATCCGGAGGCCCTGCGGAAGGAACTGCCGGCCTCGGAAATCAAGGACATCCTCGGGGAAGCGGCTTCGCTGGGCTGCCTGTCCGTCCGGCTGACCGGGGGAGAGCCGCTCCTGCGGGATGACTTCGAGGAGATTTATGTCCATGCCCGGAAGCTGGGCATGAGCGTGATCCTCTTTACGAACGCCGCTTTGCTGACGTCCCGGCTGGCGGACTTGCTGACGAAAATCCCCCCCCTGAAGAAAATCGAGATCAGCCTTTACGGCATGAAAAAGAGCTCTTACGAGAAGGTGTCCCGCGTCAAGGGATCGTTCGAGGCCGCTTGGAACGGCGTGCGACTGCTCCAGGAAAGAAAGATCCCCTTCGTGGTCAAGGGCGCGGTTCTCCCCTCAACCCGGGCCGAGATCGCGGAGTTCGACGCCTGGGCGGCGACGATTCCCTGGATGACCAGGCCGCCGGCGTACGCCATGTTCTTCGACCTCCATCTGCGGGAAGCCGGGAAAAACGCGGCCCTGAAAAAACTCCGCCTCCGGCCGGAGGCGGGAGTCCGGGTGCTGGCCAGGGATAAGAACCGGTTCAGGCGGGAGATCCTGGATTTTTGCTCGCGCCTTGGGGGATATCCGGGGGACAGGCTTCTGACGTGCGGGGCCGGGGCGGGCAGCGGATGCGTGGATGCCTGCGGCCGCTTTTTCCCGTGCATGATGCTGCGTCATCCGGATGCGGCTTATGACCTGAAGAACGGCAGCCTTGAAGACGCCCTGAAGCGCGTCTTCCCCGCGCTGAGGGAGCGCCGGGCGGTTGACGCGGATTATCTCGAGCGCTGCGCCGCCTGCTTTCTGAAGAGCCTCTGTCAGCAGTGCCCTGCCAAATCATGGCTGGAATACGGGGTGCTGGACCGCCCGGTCGGATACTTCTGCGAGATCACTCACGCCATGGCAAGAGAAGCGGGCTTGATTTCGGCCGGCGAAAAGAGCTGGGAAATCCGGAATTGGCAGGACAGGCTGAAGGCGCGAAAGGCCGGAAGTCCTGTTTCGGGCATGCGAGGCTCCGAACGCGAAGACGGGGATTCAATCGAGAAAAACGCCTAGGAGGAAAACATGACAGTATCGGTCAATCTTGAAGCCGTCTACCGGCCGTCCGACGATGTCGTCAGCCGGGAGATCGAAGGCGAACTCATCCTGATACCGGTGGCTTCGGGGATCGGCGACCTGGAAGACGAACTTTACAGCCTGAACGAGACCGGCAAGGCCGTCTGGCGGGCTCTCGACGGCAAAAAAAGCCTGCGCCAAGTGGCCGTTGAGCTGGCCGCGGATTTCGCCGGGCTGCCCGAAGATATCGAGGCGGACGTCAAGGGCCTCGTTCGAGAGCTTTTGAAGAGGAACATCGTCATTGAGGTCTCTCAAGGATAGGGCCGTTCTCGAGGTCAGGAAAGGGAAGGAAATCTCCCTTTCGGCGGAGTCCGTCCTCGTTCTCCTCAGGGCGGTCCTGGAACGGGGTGTTCCATTCCGCTTCCGGGCTAAGGGGTTCAGCATGTCTCCCTTTATAAGGGACGGCGATATCATAACGATTCACCCCCTCGCCGGGAAGAAGCCCGGGACGGGAGAGGTCGTGGCCTTTCTCCATCCGAAAACCGGCAAGGTCGCGGTCCACAGGATTATCCGGAAGTCCGGGGACGGTTTCTGCCTCAAGGGAGACAATATCCCGGATATGGACGGATTGGTTCCCCGGGAGAACATCCTGGGGTTCGTCAAACACATAGAGCGGCGCGGGAAAAGGGCGTATCTTGGGCTTGGGCCGGAGAGGCGGCTGATCGCCCGCGTCTCCGGGTGGAAGCCCTTTGTCGGTCTTGTCGCGGCGGTGAGAAAACTGGCTCATTCCAGGCCGCGGGGGAAGCTCGTATGAACGAGCCTTATGTCTCTTCCAGGCTCCTTCCGGAGTTTCCCCTCTGGGACAAGATGCGACGGCACGGGCGACTCGTCAGTTTCGATCTGGAGGTGACGGCCCGCTGCAACCTCGACTGCCGGCACTGTTATATCAACCTTCCGGCCGGAGACAGGGAAGCGAAGAGGCGGGAATTGACGGCCATGGAAATAGCCGGGCTGGCCGGAGACGCGGCCTCCCTCGGCGCCTTGTGGTGCCTGGTGAGCGGAGGCGAGCCTCTTCTCCGGGAAGACTTTTTTGATATCTATCTGGCGTTGAAGAAGAAAGGCCTTTTGCTCTCGGTTTTTACCAACGCAACCCTGATCCGGGACGAGCACATCCGTTTTTTTAAAAAATACCCGCCCCGCGAGATCGAGATAACCGTTTACGGCGCGACGGCCTCCACCTACGAGGCGGTCACGCGAAAGCCAGGATCCTTCCGGGCTTTCCTCAACGGCCTTGACATGCTCGGGAAGGGCGGGATCAAGACCCGGCTGAAGGCGATGGCTTTGCGCTCGAACATCGCTGAATGGCCCCGGATCGCGTCCTTCTGCCGGGAACGGAACAAGGACTATTTCCGGTTCGATCCTTTTCTCCATCTGCGCTATGACCGCGACCCGCGGCGGAACGCGGAAATCCGCGGGGAAAGGCTTTCCCCCGCCGAAATCGTCGAACTCGAGCGGGCGGACTCGGAGAGGTTCGCCGCTCTCGAGAAGAACTGCGACAGGCTCATCGATGAAGGCTTCGAACACCTCGACTGCGGCCACCTTTTTCATTGTTCCGCGGGCGCGAGGAACTTCACCATCGGGGACAACGGGGTTTTCCGCCTCTGTTCAGCCCTCTGTCACCCTGATTGCGTTTACGACCTCAGGAAGGGCAGCCTATCCGAGGCCTGGGAGAAATTCGTCCCCGCGGTCCGCGGTATGAAATCGGACAGGAAGGAATTCAGGGAAAACTGCCTGAAATGCCCCATAATCAACCTTTGCACCTGGTGCGCCGCCCACGCCCATCTGGAAACGGGCGAATTGGATGGATCCGTCGATTATTTCTGTCAAGTCGCCCATGAGAGGGCGAATGCTTTAGGGGGCTTGACAAGAAAGAAATAGATGTTCGATAATAAACTCAGTAGGGAGCGAGCCACCGAGGAGGAAATGGCCATGAAAAAGAATTGGGAAAAACCGGAATTGGTTGTTCTGTTCAGGGGGAAACCCGAGGAAGCGGTCCTGACTCACTGCAAACACAAGAGCGAGACGCCCGTCGCGCCTTTCCCCTATCACGATGACTGCAACAACCGTGTTGGCTGTTGCGGGGCCTGTTCATCGAACGCCAACCGGAGCTAGTTTTAATCGGTTTTACGAACCAAAGAATTAATCCATCCATCCCGGGTCGCAAAATTTCCGTGCCCGTCCGCCGTCCGGTGATGTCCCGCGCGGTTTTCAAGGCATGAACCTGAGGATTTCTCTCGGCAGATTCCTTATACGGTCCGGCCGTTTTGTCCAATCCCTCGCCGTCATGGTCATGCGGCCGCGCGACCTCGTCGAATACGGCCGCCGGACATATTCCAGGCCTGAAAGCATCGAGGGATGGGGCGTCAATAAGATCCTTGCCATGGGGCTTTCGGACGACGAGAAAGCCCTGTTGGAGAAGCTCCCCGCCGGGCGGGGAGTCATGCTTCTCCTGGGCGCGGGCGGCGGTCGGGAGGCGATCGCCTTCAGCCGGATGGGTTTTGATATCACCGGCGTCGATTTCATTCCCGAGCTCTTGGAGAAGGCCAAGGCCAATGCCCGGGCGGAGGGCGTGAACATGACGGGACTCGTCCAGGAGATTTCCCAACTGGATGTCCCGGAGGGCGGCTACGACGTCGTTTGGCTGTCCACCGGGATGTACTCGTCGGTCCCGACCCGGAAGAACCGCGTGGCCATGCTTCGGAAAATCGGCCTCGCCCTCCGGCCGGGAGGCTATTTCGTCTGCCAGTTCATGTGCGGCCGGGAGGCCGAATTTTCCCCCCGGTGGGAAACCCTGAGAAAAGCCTTCGCCTGGCTTACGATGGGAAACCTCCGGTATGAAAAGGGCGATCGGCTGGCGTCCAATATCGAGTTCATCCATTATTTCGCCGCTCCCGAGGAGTTGGAATCCGAATTCAAGGAAGGTGGATTTACCGTTTTCTTCATGAACTTTCCGGAAGACAAGGTCCGGGGAGGCGCCGTCCTGAGGACCGCCGTCAGCCGCTGAACCTCAGGTCGCTGGCTTTGCGGATGGCTTCTTCCGCCGCGGCCCGCACATACTGATTCTTGTCCTTGCTCAGCCTGACCAGCAGCCGGATGGATTCCCGGCCGCCGATCTCGCCCAGTGTTTCCGCAGCGCTTTTTCGGACGTCCGTGTTGGGATCGTCCAGAACGATTTCGATGGCTCGCAGGGCGGTTCCGGCCTTCCTCATGCCCAGGATCCTCAGCAGGGCGCTCTTGGCGTACCAGGGAGGATGGAGCATCCGGGCGCAGGCGAGGCTGAGATTGAAACGCTCCCTGTGCGCGAGTTCCTGGACAAGAAAATCCCGGATGATTTCACAGGGATCGGCGAGCGCTTCCACAAGAAGCCTCTCGGCCCAGGGCGTGTTCAGCCGGGCGTAGGCCTTGATGACCCTCAACCGTTTCTCCCTGTCCCGGGTCAGGGATAATTTTCTCAGGAACGAGGAGCATATCCCGTTTTCGCGTTCCTCCGTGAGAGGATCCATGGGATTCGGATGGTCGGCCTTCACCTTGACTCGCTGTTTCGTCCGGGACGGCCGGTGCAGCTCCGGGCGTCTATCGGAGTTTAGACCATATCCAGGATATGGCCCATTTTTTCCTTTTTCGTCTTCAAATATTTCAGATTGCAAGCGCCCGGCGGAATCTCTATGGGGACGCGTTCGATGATCTCCAGCCCGTAGCCGGTCAAGCCGACGAACTTCCGGGGATTGTTGGTGATCAACCGGATTTTGTGGATGCCGAGCGCCACGAGGATCTGGGCGCCGATGCCGTAATCCCTCTGGTCGGGTTTGAATCCCAGCCTGCAATTGGCCTCGACCGTGTCCGCCCCCTGGTCCTGGATCCCGTAGGCCTTGATCTTGTTCACGAGCCCGATGCCCCGGCCCTCGTGGTTGAGGATGTAGAGGATGACGCCCCGGCCTTCTTTCTCGATCATCTGCATGGCATTATGCAGCTGATCACCGCAGTCGCAGCGGATCGACCCGAAGGTGTCGCCGGTGAGGCATTGGGAATGCGCGCGCACCAGGGTCGGCTCGTTTCCCCTGATATCGCCCTTGATCAGGGCCACATGATGTTCGCGGTGGATGACATCCTCGAAACAGGCGATGCGGAAATGCCCGAACCTGGTCGGGAGGTCGGCCTCGCTGACCTTGCTCACCAGGGTCTCGGTCTTCATCCGGAAGCGGATGAGCTCGGCGACCGTCAGGATCGGGATGCTTTGTTCCCGGCTGAACTGCTCGAGCTGGGGCATCCGGGCCATCGTCCCGTCTTCATTCATGATTTCGCAGATGACTCCGGCGGGATAAAGCCCGGCCATGCGGGCGAGATCCACGGCCGCTTCCGTCTGGCCCGCCCTGGCCAAGACTCCGCCTCCCCTGGCCTGCAGGGGAAAGATGTGTCCGGGACGGGCGAGGTCGGAAGCTTTGGTCTCCGGGTTGATGGCCGCGAGCACCGTTTTCGCCCGGTCGAAGGCCGATATCCCGGTCGTCACGCCGGCCTTGGCGTCGATGGAGACCGTGAACGCCGTCTGGAAACGGGCGGTGTTGTCGGCGACCATGAGAGGCAGGCTGAGTTCGCCGACTCGCTCCCTCGTCATGGGCAGGCATATCAGGCCCCGGCCGTGCTTGCTCATGAAATTGATGATCTCGGGAGTCACCTTTTCCGCGGCGACCATCAGGTCGCCCTCGTTCTCCCTGTCCTCGTCATCGACGATGATGATCAAGCGGCCCGCCTTGACCGCCTGAACGGCGGCCTCGACAGAGATGATATTCGATTTCTTTTCCATTGACAGTCTTCCCGACGGGACCGATCCCGTCCTATTTATTCGTATTTGATAGATAATTATATATGTATTTCCCGATGATGTCACATTCTATGTTGACTTGGTCTCCCGCGCGGAGCTCGGCCAGGTTGGTGTCCCGCAGGGTGAGCGGGACGAGCTCCACCTCGAACGATGAGGCCGCGAGGCCGGCCATGGTCAGGCTGACCCCGTTGACCGCGACCGATCCCTTGGCGACGAAATAGCGCCCGAGAGCGGGCGGGAAGGAGACCGTCATTCTCGCGCCCAACTTTTTCCGGACGACTTTGGCGACTTTCCCCACGGAATCGATATGACCGCTCACCAAATGACCGCTGACCAGCGAGGATAGTGAGAGCGGAGGCTCCAGGTTCAGAGGGCGCCCCGGTTGGAGGCTTCCGAGCGTCGTCCGGCTGAGAGTTTCCTGAGAAAGATCGAAAAAGAGGCGGCTCTTTTCCTTGCGGACGACGCTCAAGCATACCCCGTCCACGGCCAGGCTGTCCCCCGTTTCAAGTCTCTGGGCCGCCTCGGGGGATTCCAAGACCATTTCCCGCTTCCCCAGCCGGTACCCCCTGAAAATCCCCTTATAAGCGATGATTCCCGTGAACATCAGAAGTATCCTTCCAGGATCGTGTCCTCGCCGATGCGGAACAGAGAGGTGTTTCTCAGCCTGAGCGAGTCCCGCACCCGATCCACGCCCTCGCCTCCGTAGAATAACGGCGCTTGTTCGCCTCCGATGAGAATCGGAGACAGGGTGAGATAGATCTTGTCGGCAAGCCGGCCGTCGATGATGGACGTCAGAAGGCGGCTGCCGCCTTCAACGAGGACGCTCGAAATATCCCGTTTCCCGAGCTCGCAAAGGACGGCGTGCATGCCCGTTTTCGGCGGCGCGTCGAGCGGGATGACCTCGGCGCCCCTTTTTTCCAGATCCTCTTTTTTCCGCGATGGGATTCCTTTTCCCGTGAAGATCAGCAGAGGCCCGTCCCCGACCGTGGAGAGCAGGCGGGCATCCAGGGGGAAGCGCAGGCGGGAATCCAGGATGACCCGCGCGATCTTCTTGTTTTTCCAGTTGGAATGCCGGACGGTGAGGATGGGATCGTCGTGGAGGACCGTCCCTATGCCGGCCATGACGGCGTCGTATTCTCCGCGGAGGAGGTGGACGTATTCCCGCGTTTCGCGGGCGGATATCCAGCGGGAATCCATTGTGCGCGCGGCCATTTTTCCGTCCATGCTCAAGGCCGCTTTGGCCGCGACGAACGGAATCCGGCGCGTGATGAACTTGTTATAGGCTTCGTTCAACCGGACGTTTTTCTCGGCCAGGAGCCCGGCGGTGACCTTGATCCCGGCCAGGTGGAGCTTTCGCACGCCTTTTTTAAAGACGACCGGATTGGGGTCATAGGCCGAGACGACGACTCGCCGCGGCTTCGCTTCGATGAGGCTGTCCACGCACGGCGGAGTCCGACCCCAGTGAACGCAAGGCTCCAGCGTGATGTAAACGGTCGCGCCCCGGGTCCGGGAGCCAGCGCGCCGCATCGCGACGATTTCGGCGTGGGGCTTTCCGGTCTCCTCGTGGTACCCGTATCCGGCGATGGCGTTTCTCCGGACGATGACGGAGCCGACGTAGGGATTGGGGCTCGCCCGTCCCCGGGCCTTTTCAGCCAGCCCGTAGGCCATTTCCATGTAGGCGAGATCCGCGGCGTCTCTCATGTGAGGAGAGCTTCCACGAAAGCCCGGGGCGAAAAATCCAGAAGGTCTTCCTCGGTTTCTCCGACCCCGACGAATTTGACGGGCAGCCGGAGTTCGTCCACGACGTCGACGACGCTGCCGCCCTTGGCCGTGCCGTCGAGCTTGGAGAGGAAAAGCCCGGTGATGCCGGAGAACTTGAGAAATTCCTTGGCCTGGATAATGGCGTTCTGGCCGATGCTCGAATCCAGAACAAGCAGGATCTCCTGGGGGGCGCCGGGCATTTCCCGGGCGATGACTCTTTTGATTTTGTCGAGCTCGTTCATCAGATTGGCGTTGGTGTGGATGCGGCCGGCCGTGTCCACGAGGAGGAGATCATATTTTTGCGCCTTGAATGACTGCAGAGCGTCGAAGACGACGGACGCCGGGTCGGCCCCGTATTGGCCCCTGATCACGGGGATGCCTAGTTTCCTGCCCCAGAGGACGAGTTGTTCAGGGGCGGCGGCCCGAAAAGTGTCCGCGGCGGCCATCATGACCCGGGTTCCGCGGTTCTTCGCCCGGAAGGCCAGCTTCGCCAGGGACGTCGTTTTCCCGCCGCCGTTCACTCCGACGATCATGACGACGGAGGGGCCGGAGCCGGCGGAGGGGGGGGCGGCATCGATCGACAGGGTTTCGAGTAATTCGTCCCTGAGCGCCTGTTCGACCTCCGCGAGGGAGGCGTCCTTGCCCGTCTTCGCGCGGATCGCGGCGATGATCTTATCCGTGGTCGTGACTCCGACGTCGGCGAGGATCATGACTTCAGTCAAACCGTCGAGAATCTCCTCACGCCGTTTTCCGCTCTGGAAGATTTCCTCGAATTTCTTGAAAGCCAGGCGCGTTTTGAGGAGCTTTTCCTTGAGATTTCCCAGCATGGCACATCGATTATATTTTCTTCGTCGCCTCAAAGTCAACGCGATCGGCCGGCTGCAAGCCGCCGTTGGGGGGTTGAATAATCGGAATTGATGAAGCGAGCCCCGTTTTACAGAAATCCATGACTCCAATGATCCGGCGCCCGGAGGTCGTCCGGCCGCCCCTGTAGCGAAGCGCGGCCCCATCCATATGTCCCGTGGACCTTTTTTTCAAACGGGGCTGCCCCCGCGGCGTGGGGGGCTCCGGCGCGGCCGCGGGAAGCGGCCTAACCGGCTTCCCAAGATGGAGACCAAGGATGGGTTTCGGTTTCCCTTCACGAAGGCATTCAAAAAGATTCTCGCCGGCCGCCGAGGTTGTGGAAAAGGCTTGATTATGTTAAATTTAACGCAATGATGAACGAAGCCGTCTGGCAAATCGCTCCTCCCAGGGAGGAGGCCCGCGCGTTGGCCGCGGAACTGAAGATCCCCAAGGAAATCGCCCAGATCCTGGTCAACCGGAAGATCCTGGACGCGGAGACCGCCCGCGAATTCTTCTCGGGGGATCTGGACGGACTCCATGACCCGTACTTGATGTCCGGAATGAAAGACGCCGTGGCCAGGATCCAAAGGGCGATCGAGGAGAAGGAAAAAATCCTCATTTTCGGCGACTACGACGTCGACGGCATCTTGTCGGTCGTCATGCTTTCCCGGGCCATCGATTCGCTGGGCGGCCGGGCTGATTATTTCATCCCCGAGAGGCTGACGGACGGTTACGGGATCAAGGAACATCACGTGGACATCCCCGTCGCCAGGGGGACGAGCCTGGTTATCAGCGTGGATTGCGGCATCAAAGCCGTTGAATTCGTGGAGAAAGCCCGGGCCAGCGGGGTGGACGTCATCATAACCGATCACCACAGGCCGGGAAGCCAGCTTCCCCGGCCCGTCGCCATCCTGAATCCCGTCCTGGAGGATTCGGGATACCCGGACAAATCGCTGGCTGGCGTCGGCGTCGTTTTCAAGCTCATTCAGGCGCTCCTGGAAAAATACGGAAAAGCGTCGGTCCTTCGGCATTATATCAAGCTCGTCTGTATCGGGACGGTGGCCGATGTGGCCGAGCTCAAGGGAGAAAACCGCCTTTTCGTCCGGCATGGCCTCAAAGGGCTGGAAAACGTTTTTAATACCGGACTGAAGAGCCTGATCGAAGCCTGCGGACTCGGCAAACGGAAGATCTCGGAGGGAGATCTCGGTTTCCGCATCGGCCCGCGGATCAACGCCGCCGGCCGGATGGGCATGACGGACATCGCCGTTCGGCTTTTTTTCTCGGAATCTCTCGCCGAAGCCCTGCCGTTGGTGAAGCAGTTGGAGGAGTTGAACGCCAAGAGGCAGGCGACGGAGGAAAAAATTTTCCGGGAGGCCAAGGCGGAGATCGAAAGGAAAGGGCTTCAAGAGCGCTACAAATGCCTGATCCTGGGCTCGCCGGACTGGCACCGCGGCGTTCTCGGCATCGTCGCCTCCCGCCTGAAAGACGCCTTTCACCGTCCCGTGATTCTTTTCGCCTATGAAGAAGACGGCCTGGCCCACGGTTCGGGCCGCAGCATACCCGAATGCGCGCTGATCGAGCTGCTCGACTCCTGCCGCGGGCTTTTTGTCAACTACGGAGGCCACAGGCTGGCCGTCGGCTGCACCGTGGGCAAAGAAAACATGCCCGGTTTCAAACGGGCCATGAACGATATCGCCGATGACCGGATCTCGGCCGAGGACATGAAAAGAAAAATCGCCATCGACGCGCCCCTCGAACCCGCTTCGCTCAATTCGGATTTCATGGCGCATTTCTCGCGCCTCTACCCCTTCGGAGTCGGCAACCCCAAGCCGGTGTTCCTGACCGAAAACGCGGATGTCTGGAGCGAACCGCAGAAGCTCCAGGGAAGGCATCTGAAGTTCTGGATCCGCCGGAACGGGAGGGCGTTTGAAGCCCTGGCCTGGGATAAGGGGGATTGGGCGCCGTTCATTCGCAGGGGAGAGAAAATCGACCTTGCCTATTCCCTGCATATATCGGAGTACTTGGGAGAGGAAAAAGTCAGCCTCTCCGTCGTAGACATCCGGAAATCAAAAAGGCGATGACTCCCGTGAAGGTTTCGTACGCCCGGATCGCCCGGAGACTGGCCTTGGGCGGACTGCTCGTCCTGCTGGCCGTCATCCTCTTCTATTTCGTCCGCCGGCGTTCCGTTCCGACTCCCGTTTCTTCGGACAAAGCCGGCGTGGAAGAAGCCAGGATCGACCGCAAAGCCAATATCCAGCATTATGAATTCAGGGGGGAGAAGGACGATTACGCCCTCCGGGCCGATGTTTTCTATGCCGGGGAGGATGGGCTGAACCATCTGGAGGGGAGCGTCGTCATCGTGGATTACAGCCGGAAAGGCGGGCGAGAAATCACGATCGCGGCGGATAAGGTGGGATACGACGCGAATATGACCCGCTTCATCGTCGAGGGCAACGCCAAGATCCGCAGCAAAAATATCGAGATGGAGTCCTCCCGTTTCGATTATGATAAAAACACGGATCTCTTCCGGACCGACCGGGGCTGCGCGTTCTCGACGCCCCGCCTGAAGGGACGTTCGGCGAAGATTGAGTATCGTTCCGGCGCCCGGGAGCTGAGGCTGGAGGGCGATCTCTCCGTCGAAATCCTGCCGCAGGATCAGGGGGCCGAGCCGCTTCGCGTGAAGGGGGACAGGCTGATCTACAGGGAAAACGAGAAGCGGGGGGAAATCGAGGGAAATCTCCAGTTCGTCCGGAGCGGGAGCCGAGCGTCCGCGGGGCGGATGATGTTTCTCCTCTCGAGCGACGAACGGAAAATCAACGAACTCGTCTTCCGGGAAGCCGTGAAAGCGGACCTTTCCGCCGCTCATGAGGCAGCCGGGCCCGGGGGCGGGGACAGGCCGTATCTCGAGGCCGACACCCTCAAGCTCTGGACGCACGCCGGGACGAACGATATCTCGACGATCGAAACCATCGGAAACTGCTTCCTCAGGTTCGGATCTGGCGCCGACGCCCGGAGGGAGGTCCGTTCCGGGACCGCCATCCTCTACTTCACTCCCGGCGGAGAGATGAAGGACTTCATGGCCGCGGGAAACGTGCGGATGTCCCTGAAAACGACCGGTGAGCCGTTCGCCAAAGACATCACCTGCGACAAGGTGCTTTACAACAGCAAATCGGCGTCCCTCAGACTCCTGGGGATCGATGGTTCGCAGGCCCGCGTCGAATCCCCCCGCGAGGCGGTCGATGCCCGGGAAATCATCCTCAACCAGGAGTCGCGCAACATGCAGGCGAGCGGTTTCGTGAAATTCGTCCTGCAGCCAGGGAAGGACGAGCGGGCCATCGGCTTTTTCTCCAAGGATCAGCCCGTTTTCATAACCGGAGACGACCTCAGGTATATGAACGCCCTGAAGCGTTTCCAGTTCAGAGGCGCGGTCCGCGCCTGGCAGGGTAAACAGGCCGTCACGGCTCAGGAGCTTGACATCCTGGAGGATTCGGGAGAAATCTCCTGCCGGGGAGGCGTGAAATCCGTTTTCTCTCAGAAGTCCCGCGAGACGGCGCCCGAGGAAAGGATCGAGATCGCGGGGGAGGAATTCGGCTACCACTCCGGGGAAAGCCGCATTTCCTACGACCAGAAATGCTCCATGAGTCTCAAAAACGTGACGTTATCCTCCGGAAGCATTTCCGTTTTCCTGAAGCCGGGCGGTTCGGACATGGAGACGATCGTGGCCAAGGAGAATGTCGTCATCCGCCAGGACGGGAAGGAAGGCCGCGGAGAAGAGGCGAAGTACGACATCCAGAAGGATATTTTGGTCCTGACAGGAAGGCCGGTTCTGTTCGATAAGGACAGGGGTGCAACAGAGGGCGATAAATTGACTTTTCACCTGGGCGATGGTAGAATTTTCATCGAAAACAGAGAGAGAGGAAGGTCGGTTTCGGTCATAAAATCGTGAATAATGAATGACTCCCTAAAGGCCGTTGATCTGCAAAAGAGCTACGGCAAAAAGAAGGTCGTTAGCGGGGTTTCTGTAGAAGTTAAAAAAGGGGAAGTCGTCGGTCTCCTCGGTCCCAACGGAGCCGGAAAAACCACCACGTTCTCGATGATCCTCGGGCTTGTCCCTCAAGACGAAGGGACGATCTACCTGCACGGGGAGGATATTACGGAGCTTCCCATGTTCGTCCGGGCTCGCCGGGGGATCTGTCTCCTTCCGCAGGAGCCCTCGTCCTTCCGGAAGCTGACGGTTGAAGACAATCTCCTGGCCATCCAGGAAACGCTGCCTGACTCCAAGCCGCGGAAAGACGGGGACATCATCCGCTTTCTTCAAGAGTTCGGTTTGGAAAGGCTGAGCGGGGCCAAGGCCTACACGCTGTCCGGCGGCGAGCGCCGCCGCCTGGAGATTGCCCGGGCCATGATCACCCGCCCGGAATTCATCCTCCTGGACGAGCCTTTCACCGGCATAGATCCGCTGGCTATTCTTGACCTCCAGGACATTATCCGTGGACTGGTCGCCCGCGGCATCGGGCTGCTGCTGACGGATCATAGCGTCCGCGAAGCGCTCAAGATCACGGACCGGGCCTATATCATCGACAAGGGCCGGATCCTCAAGGAAGGGACGCCCCGCGAGATCGTTGATTCCGCGGAAGTCCGCAAGAGCTATTTAGGAGAGAATTTCCGTCTTTATGATTAAAGGCGGCGATCATGGGAACATGTGACGAACGATGTTGAGGCAGAGACTAGACCAAAGGCAGGTCCAGAAATTAATATTGGCCCCCGCCCTGCAGCAGGCCATCAAACTTTTGCCTCTGACCAATCTGGAGCTCCTCGAGGTTATCGACGCCGAAATCTCCGAGAATCCGATGATCGAGCTCGAGGAGATGACCGGAAAAGGGACGACGGACGAAGGAGCGGACGAGAGGGACATAGACGGCAGGAAGAAAGCCGAGGAGATCCTGGAGAATTTAAGCCGCCAGGCCCAGGAAAGCGGATCGGTCGATGACGAGGAAGCGGATTTCGAGTCGAGTTTCCAGGATTATCTGGATGACGGATTCCGCGTGCCTTTTTTGGAGAAAAGAGAGCCCTTATCCCTCGAAAACATGGTTTCCACGAGCCCCTCGCTCTGGGATCATCTGAACTGGCAGGCATCGTTGACGTTTTTCGAGGCGGAAGACAGGGAGATCGCCCATTACATCATCGGAAACATCGACGAAGACGGCTATTTGAGCTCGACGGTAGAGGAAATCGCCGGCCATTGCCGGACGACGCAAGCGAAAATCAACGAAATCCGGGAGAAGATCAAGATGTTTGATCCCGTGGGCTCAGGGAGCCTGGATCTCAGCGAGGTGCTCCTGGCGCAGATGGATCATCTCCAAATCAAGGACGAGTCCACCCGGACGATCGTCACTCAGCACCTGCCGCTGCTTGAAAAATCGGATTATTCCCAGCTGGCCAAGCTCATGAATGTCCCGCTTTCGGAGGTCAAGTACCATATTGATATCATCAAGAGCCTTGATCCGGCTCCCGGGCGGAAATACAGCCAGGAAAAGACCTCCTACGCGGTGCCGGACATCATCGTCGCCAAGGAAGGCGATGAGCTCCGGGTGAGCCTGAATGACGAGGGACTGCCCCGCCTGAGGCTCAGCCTGTACTACAAAAAGCTGCTGGCCAAAGCGGCGCATGACAATCCCGAGGCATTCCGTTTTCTCAAGGACAAGATGAAAAAAGCGCTCTGGTTCCTCCGCAGCCTGGACCAGCGCAACCAGACGATCTATAAAGTGGCCACGTATATCGTCAACAAGCAAAAGGACTTCCTGGAGAAGGGCATCGATTACATCAAGCCGCTGACATTGATGGAGATCGCCCAGGAAATCGGCGTCCATGAATCGACGGTCGGCCGCGTCGTGGCCAACAAATACATCATGACTCCGCAGGGCGTATATTCTCTGAAATATTTTTTTCACAAATCCCTGCAGGGCGACTACGGCGAGGAGATTTCGTCGTTGAAAATCAAGGAGAAGATCAAGAAAATCGTCGAGACCGAGGATAAGAATAACCCTTTGAGTGATATCGAGATCGGTGATATATTGGCCAAAGAAAACCTGAAGATCGCCCGCCGGACCGTGGCGAAATACAGGAATCAGTTGAAGATATTGCCTTCGCACATTCGAAAAAGGAAGTCTATTATGGAGGGAATATCATGAACGTGAATTTTACCGCCCGGCACATGGTCTTGACGCCCGAGGTTGAGCAGTATTGCCAAAAAAGACTGCGGTCACTTGAAAAATTGCTCGGCTCCGTTTTGGAGGTCGATCTCATTCTCTCCTCGCAAAAAAACAGGCACAAAGCCGAGATCAACGTCAAGGCCAAGGGACAGAGTCTCGTCGTCGCCGAGGAGACGCTGGACATGCTGAACTCCCTGAACCTGGCGTTTGACAGTCTCGAGAAAAAAGTCAAGAAGGAAAGGGAAAAATTCCGGGAGAAAAAGCGACGGGGCGGCAGGGAGCGGAAAACCCTGGCGTTCGTCCCGGAAGCCCCCAAGGAAGAGAAAAAAGTCATCCGGAGCCGGAATTATTCCGCGAAGCCCATGGCTCTGGAGGAAGCCGTCTATCAGTTCGACCTCCAGAACAAGGAAGTTTTCGCCTATCGCGCCGAGGGGACGGAGAAATGGGCGGTCATTTACCGTCGCAAGGATGGGCATTACGGCCTTATCGAGCTGGATTGAATATCGGGAAAGGTTGAACAAAGTCTATGAAGCTCTATAACCTGTTGAACGAAGACATGATCCTCTTCAGTCTCGCCGGCCGGACGCGGGATGAGGCGCTCAGGGAGATGGTGGAATTCTTGAAGAAAAACGGCCGGATCACGAAAGAAAAGGACCTCCTGGAGAAATTGCTCCAGCGAGAAAAGCTGGGGAGCACGGCGATCGGGGACGGCGTGGCCATTCCCCACGGAAAGGTCAAGGGGCTGAAGAATCCCGTGGTCATGGCCGCCATTTCTAGACCCGGAGTGGATTTCGATTCGCTGGACGGAAATCCAACCAACGTTTTTTTCCTGGTCATCTCCTCGCCCGATAATCCGAGCATCAATCTGCAGATTCTCGCGGCCATCGCCCAGCTTGTCCGGAAATCCACCGCGCTTCCTCAAAAGCTCATGAAGGCGCCGGATGCCAAAACGCTGCTGGAAATCCTCCGCAAGGAGGAAGAGGCGCTGGGTGACTAAAAAAAAGGCATCCGGGGACGCATCGCCGCCGCCCAAGGAGCCCCGCGGCGGCCGGACAGGAACCACTCTTTCCGCGGGCATGCTCAAGATCTTCAGCGTGGGAACGCTGATCATCGGGGACAGCGGGATCGGCAAAAGCGAAAGCGCCCTCGAACTCATCGCCCGGGGACACAAGTTCGTCTCCGACGATGTTGTCCATGTCGTCCAAAGGGGATCGGGCCGGCTGGTGGGGATGGCGCCGCGCCTCAGCCGGGATTTCATGGAGATACGCGGCCTGGGGATCATCAATATCAGGGAGATCTTCGGCACGCGGGCGATCCTGAGCAAGGCCCAGGTCGACCTGATCATCAAGCTCAAGAAGTGGCGGCGCGGCTTCGAATATGATCGCCTGGGCTTGAGGTTCCCCGAGGACGTCGTTATCTTGGGGGCGAAGGTTCCCCAGCTCTTCATCCCCGTGGCGCCCGGCCGGAACATCGCCACCCTCATCGAGGTCGCGTGCAAGGTCCACCTGCTCCGGAAGAAGGGCTACCATGCTCCCCGGGAGATTATCAGAAGGCTCGACCGGGCTCTGACTTGAGTATATAATGAAGGCCACAAGACCGTGAGCGATAACCGTTTCATCATCGTGACCGGGCTTTCAGGCTCGGGAAAAACCGTCGTCAGCCATAGCCTCGAGGACTGCGGTTATTACTGCGTCGATAATCTGCCCGCCAAGCTGATCCCCGCGTTTCTCGGCCTCTGGCTGAAGAAAAAGGTTGAGATCGACAAGGTCGCCCTCGTCCTGGACATCCGGGAACCTCAGTTCATCACGGAGTTCCCCAGGATTCTGAAGGATATACGGAAGAAGGCGTCTCCCAAGCTGATCTTCCTCGACGCCTCGGACGAAGTCCTGGTCAAAAGGTTCAGCGAAACCCGCCGGCCGCACCCGCTGGTCCGCACCCGCTCCGTTCTGGAAGGCGTGCGGCTGGAGCGGCGGCGGCTGGCCGAAATCAAGAAAATGGCGGACGATGTGATCGACACCTCTTTTCTGACCATCTCCCAGCTCAAGGAACTGGTCGCGAAAAAAGTCCTGAAACGGAAATCCGCGAGGATGCAGGTGAATATCATCAGCTTCGGATACAAGCACGGCATCCCCCTCGATTCCGACCTGGTTTTCGACACGCGGTTCCTGCCCAATCCCTTCTACGCCGATCATCTGCGGGACAAAAGCGGGAAGGCCCGGGGCGTCCGGGATTTTGTCCTCGACTCCAAGGAAACCCAGGATTTCCTGGGCTGGCTTTTCGATTTTCTGGACAAGCTCTTTCCGAAGTTCGTTAAGGAAGGCAAAAGCAACCTGACCATCTCCATCGGCTGCACGGGCGGGAGACACCGTTCCGTGGTCGTCGCCGACAGGCTCAGGGAGCATTTGAAAAACGGGCGGTCGGAGGTTAAGATATATCACCGGGATATTTATAAATAGGCCCGGTTTCATGTAAAATTCTTCGCAGCCGGTGCTGGATGAAGGCATGCATCACCGGGCAAGGATCGAAGGAGACATCGAGCACATGATCGGCGGAGTCATCGTTTCCCACGGCAACTTGGCGGAGGAGCTGCACAATGCGCTGACGATCATACTGGGTGAAGCTCCGAATATCGATTCGATCTCCATCGGATGGTACGACGATGTGGAAGAATCAAAAAAGAAGATCAGCCAGAGCCTGAAAAAGGTGAATCAGAAAAACGGGGTCATCATTTTTACGGATATGTTCGGCGGAACTCCCTCCAACCTCAGCTTCAGCTTTCTCAAGGACAATCAGGTCGAGATCATCACCGGCGTCAATCTGCCGATGCTGATCAAGTTCGTCTCTCTGCAGAGGAGCAACAACCTCAAGGACGTTGCCAAAAAAGTGGTTGAGCAGGGCAAAAAGAACATCCACCTGGTGAGCTCCCTTCTCAGCTCCAAAAGCAGATAAGGCGATGTTGGAAAAAAGAATCACGATCAAGAACAAGCTCGGCCTGCATGCCAGGGCGGCCGTCAAGTTCGTCAACCTGGCCAATCGTTTCGTCTCCTCCGTGAAGATCGTCAAGGACGGCAACGAAATCGACGGCAAAAGCATCCTGGGGATCTTGACCTTGGCCGCGACGCAGGGCAGTGAAATCACCCTTCTTATCAACGGGAAGGATGAGCGTGCCGCCCTGGACGCCCTCCTGGAATTGGTCAATGGAAGGTTCGGCGAGAGCGAGTAAGCCCTGATGGAATTCATCCGGCTTCGCGGAGTGGGTGTTTCCCCCGGAATCGCCATGGGCGTCGCCTCTCTGCCCGAGCGCGTCGTTTTCACTCAAAGGCGCGAGGTCATTCCGGCCTCCATCATTGATGACGAACTCCGCCGCGTCAAAAGGGCGATTGACCGCACGCGGAATGAGCTCATCGAGATCAAGGAGGCCATCGGCGAGAAGATGGGTGAGGAGCACGCCTTCATTTTTGACGCCCACCTGCTGATCCTTGATGACAAATCCCTGCTGGCGAGCCTCGAGAAAACCATCCGCGAGGAAAAGGTGAGGGCGGAATGGGCCATCTCCAAGGTCAATGCCCGCTACGAGAAAGTCTTCGAATCCATCAACGACGAATATTTCCGGCAGAGGAAGTCGGACATCTCGGACGTCCTGGCCAAGGTCTACCGGAATCTCGAGAGGAGGAAGGAAAAGAAGGAGGAGGAAGGCCAGGATAAAGTCCTCGTCGCCCACGACCTCCTGCCCTCGGAGGCGGCCACGGCCTTCGGACGCCAGAATATTCTGGCCGTCGCGCTGGACATGGGCGGTCCGACCTCCCACACGGCCATCCTGGCCAGGTCCCTGAATATCCCGGCGGTCCTGGGACTGCACGACGTAACGCTGCGCGTCAAGAACGGGGATTACCTGATCATCGACGGCACGGACGGAGAGGTCATCGTCAACCCCCCGCCGGCCATCAAGCGGGAATTCCTGAGCAAGAAGGAAAAATACGACGCCTACCGGCAGGAACTCCAGAAAACCGCCAAATTGAAATCCCAGACCCTCGACGGCGTGAGATTCTATCCCATGGCCAACATCGAGCTCCCCGAGGAAGTGAAAACGGCTTTTTCCCTGGGGGCCGAGGGAGTGGGGCTCTTCCGCTCGGAATTCATCTATCTTCAGAGTCCCTCGATTCCGAGCGAGGAGGACCACCTGGCCGTCTATTCGCGGATCGCCAGGGAAGCCCACCCGGCTCCGGTGTATATCCGGACCATCGACATCGGCGGCGAGAAGTCGCTGCCTCAGCTCAATATTGAAAAAGAGCCCAACCCCGCGCTCGGCCTGAGGGCCATCCGGTTTTCGCTGCGCAACGTCGAGATGTTCAAGATCCAGCTGCGGGCTATCCTGCGCGCCAGCCTGAAAAAGAACGTGCGGATACTCATCCCCATGATCACCGAGATCGAAGAGATCACCGAGGTCAAAATGCTCTTCCGCCAGGTCAAGGACGAGCTGAGGCGGAGCAAAATCAAGTTTGATGAGAAGACACCGTTGGGCATCATGATCGAGGTTCCGGCGGCGGCGGCCATGATCGACCAATTGATCAAGGAGGTCGACTACGTCAGCATAGGCACGAACGACCTTATCCAGTATTATTTGGCCGTGGACCGCTCCAACGAGTATGTGTCCTACCTCTTCAAGCCTCTCCACCCGGCCGTCCTCCGGCTCCTGAAATCCATCATCCAGGCCGGGGCCCGCGAGGGAAAAGACGTGACCGTCTGCGGGGAAATGGCGGCCGATCCTCTCTCAGCGCTGGCTCTGCTCGGCCTCGGCCTGAGGAAATTCAGCATGAATCCCATTTTCATACCGCGGATCAAGAAAGCGCTGAGGGCCGTCGAGGTCGGCACGGTGGAAGCGGCGGTCAATGAGGCCCTGAATCTGAAAAGCGCCCAGGAAATCGAGGAATTGATTATCGAAAAAATTCTTGTCCGCCATCTGGCGGCATTCTTGACGAGGCGGCCGTCCTAAGCGGCCCGGGCATCCTCAGGTTCTTCCGTAGTCGTCCTCGATCCGGACGATGTCCCCTTCGCTCGATGCGCCGATCCATAATTCCATGAATCGGGCCGGCTTGGGCCCGACGCCTCGAAAGCGGTGTTCGGCGCCCCGGGGGATGAAAATCTCCTCGTTGGCCTCGGGCCTCCAGGTCTTGCCGTTGACGGTGACTTCGATTCCGCTGTCCAGGATCACCCAGAATTCGTCGCGGAGCGCGTGGTACTGGAGCGATGCCGACGCCCCGGGATTGACGGTGATGATCTTCAGGCTGGAGGCCGCCCCGTGAGGATAGACCCTGAATTTCCCCCAAGGACGGATATCTTCCCGGATCGAGCCCTTGAGCTCTTTTTCACTCCACGTTTTGCCTGCCACCGAAACCACCCTCCCGTTGTTTAGCGCGGAGATCCCGCCGCTCTTCCTCATGCCGGAACGATAAAGCCGAAAGAAGAATCGCAGGGGCGGCTAGAAGGGAATTTCATCGTCGCCGTCGCCGCGCCCCCGGCCGCTGTCCGGCTCCTCCCCGTCCTCCATCGGGAAATCAGCGCCCGCCGGCTCCCCGGCCGCCTCCTCGGCGCGGGTGTCTTCGCGCTTCCCAAGGAGGATGATGCTGATCGCCTCGATCTCGGTCGTCGTCCGCTTGTTTCCTTCTTTATCCTGCCAGGAGCGCGTGCGCAGTTTCCCCTCGACAAGGACCTGTTTGCCCTGGGTGAGATATCTTTCGCAAAACTCCGCCAGTTTTCCCCAAACGACGATCCGGTGCCATTCCGTGCGATCGGATGTTTCGTTCGTCGAGGGATTAAAAAAGCGCTCATTGGTCGCCAGGGTGAAGCGGGCGACCTGTCGCTCTTTTTGCGGGAGATACCTCATTTCGGGTTTTCCACCCAGGCGGCCGATCAAAAGGACCTTGTTTAAGCTGTTGATGTCTCTCATTGTTCTGTTATCTCTTTAATTTTTTGGTAGGCGATTTTGGCCTCGTCCTCCAGCGGATATTTGCTGATCAGCAGTCTAAAGGACGATAGAGCCTCGTCCTTTTTTCCCATTTCCAGGAAACTGAATCCCTTTTTGAGATAGGCGGCGGCGGTCTTATCGCCCTGCGGGTAGTTCAGGATGAGGTCGTTGAACCTGCTGATGGCTTCCTCGAATTTTCTCTGACTGTAGAGGCATTCTCCGATCCAATAGAGGGCGTTGTCGGCCAGAGGGCTGTCCGGGAATTGATCAAGATAGCCCTTGAATCCTTCTCTCGCCAGGTCGAAATTCCCCTTCAGGTAGTCGGCGTAAGCCATATTGTACATTTCCTGAGGGGCCGCGGATCCTTGGACGGGGGGCGCGGGACGTTCATCGGCAGCTTTTACGGGAGGGGCTTCCTTGGCTTGGGGGGGGGCGGGTTTTTCCGCAGGCTCCGTTTCGGGCGCGACGGCGCCCTTCGCGGGCGCCAGGTCCGCCGTGATTTTGGCCAGATCGAAGCTCAGCTGTTCGATTTTCTGACTGAGGGCCTGATACTGGGAAGGCACCGCCTTCAGATCTTCTTTCAACCCGGATTGATCCGATTGAAACAGCCTCAGTAAGGCGGCCAGCTCCTGAATCTCAGCGCGCGCCCGCTGGATGTCTTCGGAATTTTGCTGGACCCTGGACTCGATCTGCTGGACCTGTTGTTTGAGGACCTGAAGATCGTCGTAAATCAACTCATAGATCTTCTTGGTCTTTTGCGCCTGGACGGAAACCAGAGGAATAAGCAGAGAGAACAGTACCCCCAAACCTCGTTTCATCACAGACTTAACGGCCGAATAATCGGCTATTTAGCAATAATCGTGAACTGGGCCCGGCGGTTCTTCTGCCAAGCGATCTCATTGCTGGAGGAGTCCAGCGGCTGGCTCTTTCCATAGGAAATGATCTTCATCCGGGATCCCTGGACTCCGAGCGAGAGGAGATAATCCATGGTGCTCTTCGCCCGCTTTTCTCCGAGAGCCAGGTTGTATTCCTCGGTGCCGCGCTCGTCGCAATGGCCTTCGATCAGGATACTCACGGTCTGCCATTTTTTCAGCCAGCCCGCGTTTCCGTCAAGAACAGATTTGGCGTCCGTGCGGATGTTGTACTGATCGTAATCGAAGTGGATCATCGCCAGCGGCTTCTCTTGGTTGATCTGCTCGAGGGTTTTGGACATGAAGATCTCTTCTTCGCTGAGTCTGGGCTCTTTGATCCCCTGATCATCGACTTTTTCCACCTTCGGCTGTTCTTTGGCCTGAGGCGTCGTCGGGACTTCTTGAACCTTCTTCTTGCAGGACATGGTCACTGAGAAGATGAGGAAACAAGCCAGCGTGAAGACTAGTAATTTTTTCATAATACCTCCTCTAAGCGTGGTTCTGACAGTCTGTTTCCGGACGTATAACTTCGCACGCGCATCGCCATCCTTATACAATGTCTCCGGCGCCCTGTCAACCCTGTAAATGCCCTAATTTGTCCAATTGGGCAATTTGTTTTCTTTAAGGGATGTCAGGCGGCGGAGATTGGCTCCATCGTAGTCGATGGAATAGATCTGGATCGTGCCGGAAAGGTTGGAGGAGAAAACCAGGTGCCGGCCGTCCGGCGACCAGGAGGGCGATTCGTTTCGGGCGTTGCTTTCCGTGAGCTTCATGATCTGGCTGGTGCGCAGATTCATGATGTAGATGTCGAAAGCGTTGTCGACGCGCGAAACATAGGCGAGGCGGTCGCCGTCCGGCGACCAAGACGGGGCGTCGTGGTAATTACCTCCATAGCTGACCTTGCGCACGTTTGAGCCTTCGGCGTCCATAATATAAATCTGAGGGCTTCCCAGGCCGGCCCGGTCCGACGTGAACGCGATTTCCCTCCCCGTGGGCGACCACGTCGGCGACGTGTCGATGGCGCTGTTAAAGGTCAGCCGGCGGATGTTTGACCCGTCGGAATTGGCCACGTAGATCTCGGCGTTTCCATCCATGGATGAGCTGAAGGCGATTTTTTCCCCGTCCGGCGAAAAAGCGGCGGAAGAACTTGTGCCCCGCGTGGCGACGGGGATGGCCTTCCCTTCGTAGATCCGCAGGAGATAGAGGTCGGCGCCGGCCTTCCGGTAAGACGTGTAGGCAATCGTCTTCTGATCAGGGGACCAGGAGGGCAGATAATCCAGGATTTTATTGAAAGTGATCCGCGTCTGATTCGCTCCGTCGTAGTCCATGATGTACAGCTCTTCGCTGCCGTCGCGCTTGGAAACGAAGACGATTTTCGTCGTGAAAAACGGTTTTTCCCCGTAAATCTTCAGGATTTCATCGGCCATCTTATGCGCCACGAGCCGCAGGGCGCTTTTCTCGGCGTGGTAACGCTTCCCGGAGATGAACCGCTCGGATTTGACATCGTAGAGCTTTCCATCGAACTGGAGGGATCCGCCGCTCACGACGGAGACTTCCCCCGCCAGAAGGATTTTCGCCTGAATCGATTCCCAGTCTTTGAAAAAGATGCGGTCCGGGTTCAAGGGGCGGATATAGCCGTAATTGGATTCCGGAACGAGCCGGAAAATCCGGCTGTATTTCAAGTCTTCCCATAGAACCTTGCGTATGTCATCGGCGGCGGCCCTCACCTCCGGCGACGAGGACCGGACGAAAAATTGGGGAAGGGCGACGTCAATCATCGGCGTGCCCTCTTTAATGGTCATGACGACTTCCTGCTGGGCGGCCAGGAAGGCGGCCGCGCCCAGAAGGCACGCGGCGCAGATAAGGTTTTTGATCATTTTCATTTTGAATGCTCGAATATGAGATGGATGACGAGGTACTGATCGTCATAGTCGTTCGGCAGCGGCGGAAACGGGGCCGAGTTCTGCACGGCCCGGAGCGCGGACAGATCAAGGGACTGCAGGCCGCTCGAGGTTTCCACCTTGAGGTCGGAAACCTGGCCGTTGCGATGGATCTTGAAATAGACGACGGCTTGGAAAGAGCCGGCGACTCCCGGATCGACGAGTCCCGTGAACCAGTTGACGGAAACCCGGTCCATGATGACCTGGAGATAATAATTGTAAGGGAAACCGGATCCGCCGCCGGTTCCGTAGCCGAATCCGAAACCGTCCCCGCCGGGACCATCCCCGACTCCGATGCGGAGCCCCGAGCCGGAGCCCGTCCCGGTCCCGATCCCGGCCCCCGGGCCGGCGCCCGGCCGGCCTTCCTGGACCTGGGACTGGGCCGCCGGAGAAGCGGCCGTTTGGGGCTTGCTGATCAGGGCCTTTTTCTCGGTCTTCGATTTCGGCTCTTTCTTGGGCTTTTCGACCGGATACCGCATCGAGGCCGGTGTCTCGGCCTTGGCTTTCTGGGGGACGGTCAGGTCCCTCAGAGACTCCTTTTTGGCTGGAAGAGGCGTCGTTTGGAGCTGGGCGCTGCTTCCGCCGCCTCCGCCGCCGGAGCCCCCACCGGACCCGCCCCCAGATCCTCCGCCGCCGGGCAAGGAATAAACGTTCACATAGTGGACCATGCCTTTTTTGGAAAAGCTGGGGAGGACGGGAGAAGCGATGATCACCGCGAACACGAGCCCGTGGAGGATCATGGAAAAAATGAGAGCGCGTTTGAAAGCGGCGTGGTTTGACGACAGCCCGGCCGTCATTTCTTGGACTCCCGTTTTTCGACGGGCTCAACCACGAGTCCCAGCGTTTCGATGCCGGCCCTCTTGGCGATGTCCATGACCTCGATCACGAATCCATAGTCCAGCCGCTTGTCCCCCTTGATGTAGACGACTTTTTTTTGTTTGCCGTAGAAGTAGTCCCGCAAACGGCGTTCAAGGAGATTGATATTGACGAGGGAGCCGTTGAAATGGATGTACTTATCCGTGGTAATGGTCAGGGTCAGCCCTTCCTCGGCCGGCGCGGATTCCGTTTCCGCCTGGGGTAGGTTCACGCCGATCCCCGACTGCATCATCGGCGCGGTGACCATGAAAATGATCAGCAGGACGAGCATGACATCGACGAGGGGAGTGACGTTGATTTCCGACAGGGATGTCCCCATCTGCCGTTTGGATGATCGCGAGAGCGATGTGACTTTAAGAGCCATAGAGACGTTCGACGATATTCGTAAATTCCAGAGTGAAATCTTCCATAGAGGTGATCATGTCCTTGATGCGCCCCAAGAAATAATTGTAGGCGATGACCGCCGGGATGGCGGCGAAAAGGCCGATGGCGGTCGCGATCAACGCCTCGGCGATGCCGGGTGCCACCGTGACGAGCCCCGCCGACCGCTCCGCGCCGATGCGTATAAACGCGTCCATGATGCCCCAAACCGTCCCCAGCAGGCCGATGAACGGCGTGACGCTTCCCGTCGTCGCCAAGAAGGTCATCATCTTCTCTAACCTCGAAATCTCGGAATTCGATGCCCTGAGGAGAGCGCGGCTGAGGTTGTCCATCTTGGAATTCTGGGGCGAGGTTTCCGGGGCGCTTTTCGTCAGGTACGAGAGCTCCTTGTAGCCCGCCTGGAAAAGCACCGAGAGGGGGCTGGCCTTGTATCTGCGGGCCGCGTCGCTGACCTCGCCGAGGTTCTTGCTTTTCCGGAAAGCCGTGAGGAATTTTTGCGATTGGAAGTCCGCGGCCCTCAACGTTTTTCTCTTGAAAATGATGATGGCCCAGGAAAACACGGAGAAAAGGATAAGGACAAGAAGGATCAATTGAACAACGACGCTGGCCTCTGTGATAAGCTTGATGACGTTCATGGTTTTCTTTGCCCAAGGTAGCATAGGGGGGATTATCTGTCAATGACGGACGGGGCGCGGGAATCGTCCTCAGGGACCAAGGGTGGAACGCGGGTGATCCTCCCCGGCTCCCTGTCATCGGGGAGCCAATCCAGGCGGTTTCCCGGGTCCGAAATGGAGGGCTCCGGCGCCGCGGGCACGCCCGGGCGGCCGCCGGCGGCTCCCCGCGATTGATCTCTTTGGCAACGATGCCGGCCGTGCAGCCTCCAGTCCATATGGGAAGGCGGCCTGTGCCGTCGCGGCCTTCCGTTCCTCGTTTGACAACCTGCCGCGTTCGCTATAAAGTGATATGACTCTCCAGGATGAACCTGGGGGCGAAAGAAAACAGCGAATTCCATGGGGAAAATATTCCAGCCCGCACAGGTTTTGGCGCTCAGCTTTTTGGCCGTCATGCTCATCGGCGCCCTTCTGCTTTCCCTGCCCGTCAGCACGCGGACCGGTTCCATCCCCTTCATCGACGCCCTCTTCACGTCGACTTCGGCCGTCTGCGTGACCGGGCTCGTCGTGGTGGATACGTCCGATTATTTCACTCTGTTCGGACAGCTTGTCATCTTGACTCTGATCCAGCTCGGGGGACTGGGCATCATGACTTTTTCCAGCCTCCTTCTTCTCGTCGCCGGAGGCCGGGTATCGGTCAGGGATAGAATCCTGGTGGAGGGCGGGTTCCAGCCGTTCGCGCCGAAAGATTTCCGGAGCCTCATCCGGATGGTCTTTTCTTACACGGCGGCGATAGAGCTGGCGGGCTGCCTCTCGCTGTTTCTCCGGTTCCGTAAGGCGCTGCCTCCCCTGAAAGCCCTGTATGCCGCGGTTTTCCATTCCATCTCGGCGTTCTGCAACGCGGGGCTTTCGGTTTTCAAAGGCAATCTGGTCTCTTATCGAGGCGATATCGCGGTGAACGTGACCGTCATGCTGCTCATTATCCTCGGAGGCCTGGGATTTTTTGTCCTCCACGAGGCCGCCCGGTTCTTCTCGGGTTTCCGGGAGAAAAAAAAGAGGCTGTCCCTTCATGGAAAGCTGGCTTTGACCGTCACCCTGATGCTTATTTTTCTGTCGGCCGGATTGATCTATTGGATGGAAGCGGGGAAGTCCATGGCCTCGTTCTCCGGCAAAGAAAAAATTCTGGCTTCTTTTTTTCAGACTGTGACCGCCAGGACCGCGGGCTTCAACACCATGGACCTGGCGGCTTTGGGGGCGAATTCCGCGCTCCTCCTCATCGTCCTCATGTTTATCGGCGCGTCCCCTGGATCGACCGGCGGAGGCGTCAAAACGACCACGGTGGGAGTCATCTTCGCCTTCATGAGGTCCAAGATCCTGGCCAGGAATTCCGCCAGCCTTTTTCGCAGGACGGTCCCGGCGGATGTCATTTTCAGGGCTTACACGCTCGTTTCTCTGGCCATCGGCGTCGTTCTTTTAGCCGCCTTCATTCTCCTGCTGAATCAGCCCGAGCTGAGCATGCAGGCGGCCATTTTCGAGGTCGTCTCCGCCTTCGGGACCGTGGGATTATCGTTGGGCATCACGGAAAAGCTGACGGTTCTGAGCAAGGGGGCGATCATCCTGACGATGTATATCGGACGGGTCGGGCCGCTGACGTTCCTGTATGCCTTCAGCCGCCGGAAGCCCTTCGGCCAATTCGCGTACGTGGAAGAGAACGTGATGGTCGGCTAAGACGGAGAGAGGAGAAACTCAATGAAATTCGCGGTCATCGGCCTAGGCAGTTTCGGATTCAACCTGGCGAAAACCCTGTACGAGAAGGGGATGGAGGTCATCGCCATCGATAAAAGCGAAGCCAAAATCGATTCCGTCAAGGAACTCGTCACCCACGCCGTCCATATGGACGCCTCCCTCAAAGAGAATCTGGAGGCGGTCGGCGTCGGCGATGTCGATGTCGTCGTCGTCTCGCTCGGCGACCAGGTCGAGGCCTCGATCCTGACCGTTCTCCATCTTCACGAGATGGGCATCAAGCGGATCGTGGCCAAGGCCATCACGGAGGACCACGCCAAAATCCTGGACGCCGTCGGCGCCACGGATATCGTCTATCCCGAGAAGGACATGGCCATCAAGACCGCCCTGAAACTGAGCACCCCCAATGTCCTGGAATTCCTGTCCTTGACCTCCGGGATCACGATCCAGGAGATCGCCGCTCCGGACAAGTTCGTCGGAAAATCATTGAAACAACTGAATTTGACGAACAGATTCGGGATCCAGGTGATCGCCGTCAAGGAGATCATCCCCGACCGCACGACGTTCATCCCCAAAGCGGATTTCGTCATTAAGGACAGCGATATCCTGATCATCGTCGGGGAAGAAGAGAGCCTGGTCAAGATCAATCAGCCCTAGCCGCTCAGAGCAGGCGTTGGAGGATCTCGCGGGCGACCTGCTTGGCCTGCTCCCCGCTTTCCGCCGCCGGGCCCACGCAGGAAGGGCACCCGTCCTTGCAGGGACAGACCTCGATTGTCTTCAGGCAGTGTTCCAGGAGCTTTTTTTCCAGGCTGAAGAGCGCCGGGCTGAGGCCGATCCCGCCTGGATAATTGTCGTAAATGAAAATGTTCGGCTCGAAATCGACATCGGTGATGACATGCTGGTCCTGGAAAGCCTGGATCTTCGGGCGGATGTCGCGGGGTGGGATGGATTCTCCGGTCGAGTTGTCGCCGATCGATACGCCGATGTCATGGATGTCACACATCAGGAAGAGCGGGGAGACATGGTGGAGAATGTGGGATAGGCCGAAGAGCCCATTGACCTTTTGCTCCGGCGAGAAGGGGAGAGTCTGGATGATCTCGGCCGGGATGGTCAGCCAGAACGCCGTCGTGTGCATCTCGTTCTGCGGAAGGGAGAGATCTCCGGCGCCGACGTTCTCCATGGTATGGAACTTGATCTTCTTGAAGCCGACGACCTGGGTGGCCACATGGACTTCCCCGTGGGAAAGCGAGCACCGCGCCAGGTTGTTCCGGTCGAAGACATCGAGGACACTGATTTTCGTGTAGTCGATGGCGTCCGTGTAGTAATCCACGTCCGTTTCCGTGACATAAGCTTTGCGCTGCTCGAATTCGAGCTTGTCGACGAAATACTGCTCTCCCTCGCAGATGTAGATGGCTTTGGGATGGAGCGTCGTCAGCGCCGATGAAAAGTCGACTTCGGCGATGGCCCTGGCCTTGCCCGTCGTGTCAACGACCACGAAATTGTCCGAGCTGATGCTGCGCAAGCTCACGGCGTCGGCCGGATAGGCCTCGGACGTCCAGAACCATTTACCCTGGGAATGGTGAACGAGCTTTTCCTCTTCCAGGAACTTGAGAATTTC
>Ga0228535_1001701_pt1 | contig 29511 bp, 32 predicted proteins | sample SJ1metagenome_FD_168457 | JGI IMG/M metagenome (GOLD analysis project Ga0228535, IMG submission 168457) | Enriched culture of PCE-dechlorinating microbial communities from Ithaca, New York, USA - SJ1 | ecosystem: Engineered > Modeled > Simulated communities (microbial... > Unclassified | place...
ATCGTATCCGATGCCGGAAAAGTGACGCACGGGAAAACGAGGTTCGGTGCAAGCTCATAATGTTCAACCTGCATCAGCTGGCAGTGACCGGGCTAGCCCGGTCACTGTGATTTTGCAACAAGGCCTAATTATATGAAATAAAAACAAGGGAAAAGGTTGGGATAAGAGGTTTCATTCGGTCTTGCTGTGGGCCTTGCGCATGAAGTTCTCCACGTCCCCCACGTCCTTGGTCAGGTAGCTCACCGCCACCCCGGCGATTATGGCCGCGGGCAGGCTGTACAGCGCAGGGTTGACCAGGACCGGGAGCCCCAGCACGCTCTCCACCCCCATCAGGGTGGCCGCCACGAACACCACGGATACGATCAGGCCGACCGTCATGGTCACCAGGGCCCCCTGCCGGGTATACCTCTTCCACCAGATGCTCATGAAGAGCACCGGGAAGATCACGCTCGCCGCCATGCCGAACGCCAGGGTGACAAGGTAGGACACGTTCTGATCGGCCATGCCCAGGCTGATGACCACGGCCAGCGCCCCCATCGCCACGATGGACAGCTTCGCCACGAGCACCTCGCGCCTGTCGGACGCGCTCTTGTTGATGACCTCCTTGTAGAAGTCGTGGCTCACCGTCGTCCCGACGGTGATGAGCAGCCCGGCCACCGTACTGAGGATGGCGCAGAACGCCCCCCCGATGGCGATCCCCATCATTATCTCGCCCCCGGTACGCTCGGCCAGAAGAGGCACGGCCATGTTCTGGGCGATGGACGAATTCCCTCCAAGGAAGTACCCCATCAGGTCCGGGTAAAGGACGTACATCGCCCCGAGCCCGACGAACACGGTCATGATGTAGAAGGACCCGATCATGAGCAGCACCCCGATGGTGGAGGTGCGGGCGTCCTTGGGCCTCTTCACCGTGTAATACCGGGTGAGCACGTGCGGCAGCCCGGCCGTTCCGAAGACGAGCCCGGCGGCCAGGGCCATGGTGTTCATCCAATTGGGCGCGAACGTTCCGGGCGTGAGCGCGGTGGCCTCCCCCGTGAGCCTCGAGCTGACGAAGGAGATCGCCTCGTCCGGCGTCAGGGTGGAGAGGTCCGGGACGCTGGGATCATTGACCAGCAGATCGGAGGCCAGCTTGGGCGGGATCATATCGTCCGCATGCGAGAGCACCTCGCCCGGGTCGAACCCGAAGGAAACGCCCAGCATCAGGACCATTATGATGAGCATGGCGCTCCAGAGCACCAGCCCTTGGATGATCTGGTTGTAGGTGGTGGCGCGCATCCCTCCCGTGGTGACGTACGCTATCACGAGCACTCCGATGACCAGGACCGAGAAGGTGTAGTTCCAGCCCAGGAGCAGCTGCAGGAGCGCGCCCGCCCCCACGATCTGCGGGACGACGTAGAAGGTCGAGATCACCACCGTCCCCAGCATTCCACCCATGCGCAGGGACCTGCTCCCCTTGAAGCGGGTGGTCATCACCTCCGACGCGGTGTACTTGCCCACCTTCCTCAGCGGCACGGCCAGCAGCGCCAGGAGCACTATGTATCCGCCGAAGTAGCCTAGCCCGTCCCAGGTCTTGTCTATGCCGAATATGGCTATGGCGCCTGCCACCCCAAGGAAGGACGCTGCGCTCAGGTAGTCCCCGGTGAGCGCGAGGGCGTTCTGCAGCCAGCTGATGTTCTGCCCGGCCACGTAGAACTCCGAGGAGGTCCTTGCCGAACGCCGGGTGAACACGGCAACCCCCATCGATACGGCTATAAGGGCCACCACGATGACCATCGCCACGACACTGGTCATGGTCCGGCCTCCTCCCTGCTCGACAGGATATGGAACGTGATCGCGGTGAGCCAGCCGATGGGGAACAGCAGCAGCACCCAGATCACCGCCACGTTGGCGTCCCCCAGGACCTTGGCGGTGGCCGTGCCCACGGCCAGCGAGTTGAGCGCGCCCAGCCCGAAGTAGGGCACCAGGAATGCCAGGAGAGTGCCGGATGCGATCCTCATCTTACGCCCTATGTGCAGCTGCTCGAGGGGGATCGGAGGCACCTCCTCGGCCAGCTCCTCCGCGGGCCTCAGCATGGTCTTGGCGACCTCCAGGATGTCGGCTATGTACGCGTCGTCATAGCCCCTGGTCATTATCACCGGGTAGGGGGAGTGCCTCATCACCCCCTCGGCCACCGAGCCCAGGGCGATCTTCTCCCAGCCGCTGCGCCCGGCATGCCCCAGGACTATATACGTAGGATGGACCTGCTTGGCATAGTCCAGGATGGCCCCCACCACCGGCCCCCCCGGATAGGTCTTGAGCACCGCCGGGACGGAGTTGCGGGCGGCCCACTCCATGGCCACCTCCCCTCCTTTTGCGTGGATGCCCAGGAGCGCCTCCTCGGCCAGGAGCTCCTCCTTCCGCTCGAGGGGCATGCTCATGATGTCCTCCTCCACGCAGACGACGTGCAGGGTGGCGCCCATGGCCTTGGCCAGCTCCACCGCCCTCTTGGTGGCGGTGAGGGCCGGCTTGGAGCCATCGGTGGCCAGGAGGATGACGTTCCCGTTGCCGTTCGTTCGGTTCAGGATCCTCTCCAGCATCAGAGGGCACCTCCTCGCGGCGCGCGCTCGCCTAGGCGCTGCCTTGGGTCAGGCCAGCCCCTTCGCGGATCAACGGCGCTCATCGAGCACCCTCCCTCGGGCCCTCATCCTTTCGCGGATGGCGCTTTCAAACCGCCTCCTGCGCCGGGCATTGGCAACGCCATGCTCGTCCAGGGGGTCCGCCCAGGCAACCTCTCTCTCTGACCGATCGAGGCCGGCACCGGCGGGGCAGTGCCGTTTGCTGCTCTCAGATGGATGGGATCTGACATCCATGAGGGGGTAGCTACTTTCAGGCCCTTACTTAAATCTATGGATGCAACATACGATATTCACAGATATTAAGGGAAAAAATTACTGTAATTGCAGAAATATTACGATTATAATCTATATACGCATTGAATATCGGAGATGGAACGCGCGGAGTCGATGGCCATTGCGTGCCAATGACTAGCATTCCCTACGAGCCAGCAAAAAGAGGGAATACGCACCCTTTCGTACAAATACGAATAAAATGAAAAGAACAGAACGGCGTTCGTCGTAACGGTCCGATTCCTTTAGGCAGCGGACGTTCCGGTGGAGCCTCACTTCCTCATATGCCTGCGGACGTACCCGTTGACCGCGTCCCGCACGGTCCCCTCCTCGTCCGTTATGATCCTTATCCCCAGCTCCTCCATCTTCCTTCGGCCGTGCTCCCCCGCGTACCCGGTGAGCACCGCGTCCGGCCTCAGCTTGGCCACGTTCTCGGCCGTCTGGATGCCGTGGCCCATGTCGGTGTGCCTCTTGGGGTTGTCATGGACCTCCACCGTCCAGGTCTCCGGGTCGACGATGAGGAGGTAGCGGGCGTGCCCGAAGTCCTCCTCCACCAGGTCATCCAGGGTGGGGCCTTCGGCCGTCACCAACAGCCGGACCACTCACTTCCCTCCGTTCACCTTGACCAGCACCCTTTCCACTATCTCCTCGAAGGCCTTGGAGGCGGGGTTCTCCATCTCCTTGAGCACGATGGGCGTCCCGTCGTCCCCGCCCAGCACCACCTCGGGGTCCAAGGGCACCCGGCCCAGGAACGGCACCCCCATCTCCCTTGCCGCTTTCTCCCCGCCGCCGACCTTGAACAGGTCTATGACACCATGGCAGTGCGGGCAGACGAGCCCGCCCATGTTCTCCACGATCCCCAGGACGGGCAGCTTCAGGGCCTGGGCGAAGGTAACGGTCTTGCGGGAGTCCAGCAGGGCCACGTCCTGTGGCGTGGTGACGATGATCGCCCCGTCAGCGTCCTCGATCAACTGGGCAATGGTCAGCGGCTCGTCCCCTGTGCCCGGGGGCAGGTCCACGATCAGGAAGTCCAGGTCGCCCCATTTCACTTCGGCCAGAAACTGACGGAGGGCGCCCATCTTGATCGGCCCCCTCCACACCACGGGGGTGTCGGGGTCCTGCAGCAGGAAGGCCATGGACATGACCTTGAGGTGCGGGGGCAAAAGGACGGGCATGAGCCCGTCCTCGTCCGCCATGACGTCCCCGTGCTCGATGTTGAGCATCTTGGGGACGTTCGGGCCATGGATGTCCGCGTCCAGGATGCCGACCTCGTACCCGCGCATCGCCAGGGCGACGGCCATGTTCACCGCGACGGTGGTCTTGCCCACCCCGCCTTTCCCGGACATAACCATGATCTTGTGCCTTATCCTGGCCATGGACCTCTTGAGCCGGTAGTCCTTCTCGTCCATGGTGGTAACCTCTATCTTGTCCGAATCCTCCATAGCATCCCCTCAGCTCGTGCCTCGAATGCGCTTCCGGCCAGTGCCCCGTCCCTCCTGATGCAGGGGCCGCGTCCCCGAAGGGAGCGCTGCCGTTGCCTCGGTCGGAAGGTCAAGGTCGGCCGATATGGCATGGGCCCACCCGTCCGGTATGTCCACCGCCAGAACCGCCTCGATCATCCTCCGGCCTCGGGGCCGCCAATGAGCGGGGGCATAGAAAAGGTTACCCCCGTTCGCTTCGCCCCTCGCATATGTCGACAATGCGCCGCGCGGCCCCCGGCTCCCCGAGGGGGCAGCCCCATGTCCCCTTCCGGCCGAGCATCGCCATCGCCCCTTCCACCATCCGGGCGGGGTCGGTGCCCACCACCACGTTCGCCCCCACCTGGACCGTCTCCGGGCGTTCGGTGCTGTCCCGCAGTGTGACGCACGGGACCCCAAGAATGCAGCTCTCCTCCTGCACGCCCCCGGAATCGGTCAGTACCAGGGCGGCCTCCCCCTCCAGTCGCAGGAACTCCAGGAAGCCGAGCGGGGCGATCGCCCTAACGTTGCCTGGGACCGGAAGGCCGAGCGCGTCCAGGTTCTTCCTGGTACGCGGGTGCATCGGCCACACGATGTCCAGCCCCGTGGCCCGCCCCACCATCTCCAGCCCCCTCAGGATGCTTGTCAGCCGGCCCCCCGAGTCCACGTTCTCCTGCCTGTGCAGGGTGGTCAGGATGTAGCCGCCCTTGCGCAGCCCCAGGGCATCGCCCTTCCCCATCGCCAGGTCATAGCTCTCCCGCACCGCGTCCACGATCGTGTTCCCGGTGACGAAGATGCGCTCGGGGGGCAACCCCTCCGCCCTCAGGTTGCGCGCCGACACCTCCGTCGGCGCGAACAGCAGGTCCGAGGCGTGGTCGGCCAGCACCCGGTTGACCTCCTCGGGCATGGACCGGTCGAAGGAGCGCAGCCCTGCTTCCACGTGGCCGACGGCGATCCCCATCTTCGCCGCGGCGAGCGCCCCGGCCAGCACCGTGTTCGTGTCCCCCTGCACGAGGACGATGTCCGGCCTGCAGGCCTGGAACGTCCTTTCCAGCCCGATCAGCATCCTCCCGGTCTGCGCTCCGTGCGTCCCGGAGCCTACCTCAAGGTTGACGGCCGGCTGCGGCAGGTCCAGGTCCCGGAAGAACACCCTGTCCATCTCGAACGAGTAGTGCTGCCCAGTGTGCACCAGGTCGAACTCCTCCCCGCGGCGCTGCAGCTCGCGGACCACAGGGGACATCTTGACCATCTCCGGCCGGGTGCCGAGCACTATGCTGAACCTCACGCCCTCACGCTTCCCTGGAACTCCTCGGCCTTTCTGACTATCCTCTCCACAACCTCCCTGGGGAACAGCATGGGCAGCTCGCCCTTCCTCTCCAATATGTCACGGCAGAGCACGAGGCCATGGGAGAGGAGGGTCCTCTGCTCGGACCTTCTCAGGTTCAGGACGGTCACGGGATACGCCCTCGTCCGGTCGATGATCCGTTCTAGCCCTCCGTCCTCGGGATACTCCCACCCTATCAGGTTCATCCCTATGCACTTGGCGTAGCGGACCACGTCGCTCGAGAACTTCGTGTTGGTCACAAGCCAGGGGGCGGCGAGCCCGTCAAATCCCTCAAGGTCCAGGAAACGGCCCCAGGTGTAAAGGGCCTCCTGCACCGAGGACTTGGTCCCAAGCGAATTGTGGAACTTGCACTCCACGATCGCCTTCCTCCCGTCCTTGACAGCGACCACGTCCACCTCGTGCGAGATGCATTTCCCGACGAGGATCTGGCGGACCAGGACCTCGTACCCCGTGTCCTGGAACAGCCGCCCGACGAACGTCTCGAAGGTGTGGCCGTCGGGGCCCAAGAGCAGTATGGCCTTCTTGAGGGAGTACTGCTGGGCCTTGGGCGACGGGAGATGGGCGCGGATGCGCCGATAGAGTTCCTCGGTGGTCATCCCGTCATACAGGAACGGCCGCACCGCCTCCAGGATGGCCTCGGCCTCCTCGGGGGAGGTCCCCACCTTAAGGATCGAGGCGATGGCCTTGGAAGGATCGAACTCCTCCATCTCACCGGAGCGTTTGACCACTCGCATATCCATCTCTAAAGCGCTGATGGCTAATCAAGCTTCCTGGGCGTCCCTTTCAGACCAACCCCGCTGTCACCCTCGCTCGGATGATGACGATGGCTGATCAAGCTTCCTGGGCCTCCCTTTCGGAGGGGCCATCGTCCGCCCCCTTGGAGGCGGGGGACGCACGGGCGCCCTCCGCCTTGGCCTTCATGAACACCAGCTCCTTGCGGAACTCGTCCATGGTCCCGTTCTTCCAGGTCGCGGTCAGGACGATCATGCCACTCCTCACCTCCAGGCGCATCTCCTTCAGCACCGAGGTATAGGCGGTCGCCTTCCCGCGCCCGCCGTTCCTGCCCGCGCCGCAATGGGCCACCAGCCCCATCTGCTCCATCTGGTAGATGAGCTTGTAGCAGGTCGCCGGCGGTAGGCCCACAATCGGCGCCAGCTCCGCAACGGTGAGGCAGCGCTTGGAGGTGGCGGCAAGGATGTTCAGCACGCCCGGGTCGATCAGGAAGCGGGCTAGCCGCTCCCGGTCCACCTCCCGCATCTTCCTCAGTGCCTCATGCACCGCCCTCTCCACATGTAGATCATTCCCAGTGAACAAGCATCTTCCCCGGGTGCGAATGATGCGTATGGAAGTAAATAATTTTGGGGAGAAGGTATTAAAAAAGATGAGACGAACGACGCATCTGGCCCTGCCCGCTCAGCCCCTCCGGACGTCGGTCTCCTGCAGCGTTCTGTCTATCTCCGCCTTGAGGTGCTCGGGGATCCCGCGGATGCCGACGTCGAGGAAGCCGCGGACAATCATGCCCACCGCGTCCTCCTCGCTCAGGCCCCTGGACATGAGGTACTCCACCTGGTCCTGGGCGATCTTGCCCACGGCGGCCTCGTGGGTCATCTCCACGTCCGGGACGCGGGCCTCCAGCTCCGGGATGGCGATCTGGACCCCCTTCTCGCTCAGGATCAGGCCCTTGCACTCCAGATGGGCCTTGATGCCGGCCGAGTTCCCCACCAATTGCCCCCGGGCTATGACCGTGCCGCCGGTGGTAATCGTCCTGGATATCAGCTCGGCCCTGCACCCAGGGGCGTTCAGGATGGCCCGGGAGCCCAGGTCCAGGACGCTTCCAGGATGCGCGACGGCCACCGAGTTGAAGCGGCACACTCCGTCGGGACCGTTCATGTGCGCCGTCGGATACGTCTGGATGGACCGCACGGGCTTGAGCGCCACGTAGTTGTTGACATAGGTCGCCCCCTCGTCCATGACGACGTCGGTGCGCGGCCGCACACCAATGACCTCCGACCAGTTGTGGATCATGGTGAACGTCAGCTTCGAGCCCTTCCTCAGGAAGAACTCCGAGATCCCGAGGTGCAGCCCCTTCTCCACCCCCTTGGAGGTGGTGCAGCCGGTGACGACCTCCAACTCCGAGCCCTCCTCGGCGATGAGCACGTTGTGCACGTACTGCTTCGTGTTGCGGTCCTTCAACAGCAGACAGGTCTGCACGGGCATCCTGACCTTGGCCCCGGGGAGCGCCCTTATGAAGTAGCCGTCGGCGTTCTCAAGGTACGTCTCCGCCGTGTACTTGTCGGTGTCCGGCCGGACGGCCTTCCATACATAGTCCTTGAGCCAGTCATGGACCTTGAGCGCCTGGCTGAGGGGCATCAGCTCCACCCCCTCCCCCATGACCGCCGAGTGCACCACGCTGTTGTCCATCAGCAGGAAGTTGCCCGCCCGCCCCTTGCCGGAAGGCACGATGCCCGTGTCCAGGAGCGTGGTCTTTGTGTCCTCGGGCAATTCCTCCAGGGACCCCACCGGCGCCAGCTCCCGGCTTCCCTCGCTGTACGCCTCCAGGTCGATGTCGTCGCCGAACCTCGCCGCCTTCCTCAGGGCTTCCCTCGCCCTCCGCTCCTCGTCGCTGGCCATGCTCATCCCTCGGACGCGACGTTCTCTACGACCAGATTGGGCTGGTTGAGCTTGCAGCGGATGCACTCCTGATACCCCATCTTGCGGATCTCCGCCAGGAGCTCGCGGGGGTTGCCGGAGCAGGCCACGGTGCCGTTGCACATGACGTAGCCGCGGTCCGCCTCCACATAGTCCAATATCTGGCCGGTGTGGGTGATGATGAGCGCGGCCTTGCCGCTCCTCTCCCTCCACCCGGCGCAGTGCGATGGGCCCTGGAGCAGCTCCCGCACCTTGGCCCCGAGCTTTTCGATGGAGACCATGTCCACGCCGCTCTCAGGCTCGTCCAACAGCAGCAGGCACGGGTTCTGGGCGGTGAGCTGCAGGATCTCCGAGCGCTTGATCTCCCCGCCGGAGAAGCCGACGTTGACGTCCCGCTCCAGGAAGTTGGTCATGTCCAGCTCCTCGGCGATCTTGGCGATGTCCACCTTGCCCTTGCCGGCGATGCGGACCAGGTCCTTCAGCCTCACCCCCGTGATGTTCGGGGGGCGCTGCATCATCATGCCAATGCCCCGCTTGGCCCGCTCGTTCACCGGCAGATGGGTGATGTCCTCCCCGTTCAGCAGGATGCGGCCGCTCCTCACCTTGTACCCGGAGAACCCCATGATGGTCATCAGCAAGGTGGATTTCCCGGAGCCGTTGGGCCCGAACAATACGGTGGTGTATCCGCTCTTCACGCTCAGGGACACGTTGTGTAGGATCTCCTTGCCCGCGACCTCCACGGTAAGGTTCTCTATCTCCAGCATGGGCTCATCTCCCTCAGCGATTGTTACCCATTGTAATTAATGCTATCGGACCTAATACCACCGGAATGCCCCCAGTCCGAGCCTTCCAGGACCATGAGCTCATTTCCGTCCTGGTCCAGGAAGACCGCCATCAGCCCGCCCCAGGGCTGACGCTGGGGCTTGAGCTTGAATGTCACTCCTTCGTCCACCAGCCGGCGGTGCAGGTCGTAGATGCTGTCGCAGGAGAGCATCGCCCCGCTCCCATCCCCCGGGCGCCTCTCGCCTGGCCGGGGGACATAGAGCAGGATGAAGCCCTGCCCCTCGGAGTTCCCAAGCTCCGCCCATCCCCCGTCCCGCCTGCGGAGCCGCAGCCCCACCCTTTCGGTATAGAACCCCACAGCCTCGTCCAGATCCCGCACGGGCACGGCGGCCGTATGCACTCCCGTCAGCCAGCCCTTCTCCTGCTGGGATGCCTCGCCCCCTCCGGGGTCGCCGATCGGCATGATCGATGATGGCCTTGCGGATAGAAAAGCGTTCTTCACCGCGCCGTCTCGAGCATCCGCTGCCCCCAGTCCAATCGGGACAGGGCATGCTGGTGGAGGTAGCAGCCTAAGACCTTCCTCTGCACCAGGCCGTCGTGGCGGCCGTCTATGCCGGTCCCCCGCTTGACCAGGAAGCCGAACGGTCCAGGCGGTTCCGGGACGAGGCGGGAGTAGTGGAACTCATGCCCCCGGACCTCCCAGCCGGCGAAGAAGGGACTCTCGGCCGTCCCCCGTGCCCGCACGTACGAGAGCCCTTGGCGGCGGGAGGAGAGCTCCGCTACGTAGGGGAACACCCCGGCCATGTCCCTCCGCTCCCCGGCCTGGATGGCCGAGCACAGCACCATGAGCCCCCCGCACTCGGCGTAGATGGCCTTGCCGTCCTCCGCGGCGGTCCGGAGGCCTTCCAGGAAGTCCCGGTTGGAGGCGAGTTCCTCCAAATGGGCCTCGGGGTACCCTCCCCCCAGGTAGTACAGGTCGGCCTCTGGCAGCCGCTCCCCTTCGGTGGGGCGGAAGAAGGTGAGGCGCCCGCCAGCGCGCTCCAGGGCCTCGAGGTTCTCCGGGTAATAGAAGCAGAAGGAAGCGTCCCGGGGGATCGCCACCCGGATGTCCGCGCTCCCCTCGGGGAGGACCGGGGCGTCCCTGGGCTCCATGGGCCCAGCCTCCTCCCCTATCTCGAGAAGCATCTCCAGGTCCACCTCCTCGACCAAGGCCCTGAGCCCCGCCCTCAGCGCCTCCAGGTCCCCCTGCTCCTCCGCGGGAACGAGCCCCAGGTGCCTTTCCGGAAGGGGGCTTCCCCGCTCGACCGCCCCGAGCACCGGGACCTTGGCCAGCCGTTCCACGGCCTCCGTGGCCTTCCTCCGGTGCCTCCCTCCGCTCACGTTGTTCAGGATGGCCCCCGCCACCCGCACCCCTGGGTCCAACTGCTTGAAGCCGAGGGCCACGGCGGCCGCGCTCTTGCCCAGGCTCCGGGCGTTGATCACCAGCACCACCGGGGCGTCCAGCAGCTTGGCGATCTCCGCCGTGCTACCGACGTCCCCCGTTGCCGTCAGGCCGTCGTACAGCCCCCTCACTCCCTCGATGAGCGCCAGGTCGGCGTCGCGGGCCGCCCAGCGGAAGTGCTCCCGCATGAGCAGGGGGTCGAGCATGAAGGAATCGAGGTTCCGGGAGGGGCGGCCGGAGGCCAGGGCATGGAACATGGGGTCGATGAAATCGGGCCCGACCTTGAACGGCTGCACGTCCCCCATCCTGAGCATGAGCCCGGCGGCGATGGAGGTCTTCCCCACCCCGCTCCCCGATCCCGCCAGGACCACCCGCCTCATTCCGCGGTCAGCTCCTTCAGCAGGGACCGCAGCTCGATCGGGTCCATAGGCCGTGGCACGGCGAAGCGCTCATTGGCCAGCATGGCCTTGGCCAGGTCCCTGTACGCCTGGGCCTGCGGGGACCCCGGCGCCCCCTCCACCACCGTCTGCCCGACGTTCTCGCACTCCTGCACCGACCGGTGGCGGGGCACGAGGCCGACCATGCCGATCCCCAGCCGTTCGGCCACGGCCGCCACCGCCTCCCTCTCCCTAGGCACCTCGCGGGCGTTGCATATCAGGCCCCCGACCCCCACCCCGAGGTTGCGCATCCCCCGGCAAATGTTGTTCGCGGCGTACAGCGCCAAATATTCGCCGGAGGTGACGATGTACACCTCGTCGGCGAAGCCTTGCCGGACCGGGGCGGCGAACCCCCCGCAGACCACGTCCCCCGGGACGTCGTAGAGCACCACGTCCGGAGGGTCGGAGAAGTGGTCCCGACAGAGGGCCTGCAGGGCGACGATGATCCCGCGGCCGGCGCACCCCACGCCGGCCAGAGGGCCGCCGACCTCCAGGCACCGCGCCCCTTTAAACCCCTCCCCCACCTCGTACTCCCCCGGGGCGCCCTCCCGCATTCGCTCCAGGAACGTTTCCACCTTCCTCCCGCCCAGCAGGGCCATGGAGCCATCGGCCTTGGGATCGCAGCCCACGTACCAGGCGCGAAGCCCCGCCTCGGCCCAGCTCGCCACCGCGTTGGCGGCGACCGTGGACTTGCCTATGCCCCCCTTCCCGTAGAGGGCGAGCTGCCTCATGCCCCCTCCCTGCACAGCTCGCGCAGCGTATCGGCCAGCTCCATCCTCAGGACCCCAGTGGCGCCCATCGCCCTGGAATGGATGTCCGGTTCGGAGACGACGGTCGCGAACCCCTCGCGCATGTAATTGTCCACCTCGCGCGGCTGGTCCGAAACGAGCACCGCCGAGCGGTCCAGGTCGGGGATGGCGTGCACGATGCCGCAGGCCACCACGAGGTCCCAATGTCCCCGCTTGATCAGGGACGAAGCCCTCATTCCCGCGACGGGGTACTCGTCCAGGCCGCCGGTCACGTGATCGATGTCGACCCCGGCAACGTTAAGGTCCCTGAGGATCTCCCGGGCGTACCGCCGGATGCGGGGCAGCCCCACCTCAGGGTCCAGGTTGGCCATGAACTCTACATTCCCGCCGACGCGCTCGGTGCATTCGCGCATCGCCCGCAGCACGTCGGCGTGACCATAGGCCAGCTCCTTCTTGCCGTTGAGAACCACGAGCACCTCCCCCCCTCCGGCCAGGACGTCCCGTATCCTCTTCGCCGCGGTGTACTTCGTGACACCGTAGTTCGGGGAAAGGTGCTCCTTGCTGGTGAGCCCGCGGGCATCCTCCAACAGGGTCGCCTGCGCCAGCATCTCCCGCTGGCGGGCCAGTTCCTCCTGTGGGACGACGCCGCGCTGCGCGGCCGCCTCCAATGCCCTGATCGCCCCAGCGGTGTTCGCCCCGGAGCAGCCGTGGACGTCCACCGGGATGACCTTGGCATGGAGCCCGGCCCGCTCCACTGCCCGGTCCAGGTTCTCACCGATGATCATGCTGGCGCATGTGCCGACCACGCCCACCAGGCTGGGATGGAACCTTTCCTGCACGACGCCCAGCGTCCGGACGAGCCTCTCCTCCGCTCCGAAGATCAGGTCCCCCTCCCCCATGCCGGTGGTCACCACATGCACTCCCGCGTCCTCCAGGCGCCGGGAGGCCATGAAGCCGCAGCCCGCCGGCCCATGGACAACGATCACCTCCGCGTCCATGTCCCGCAGGGTGTACATGGCGGCCACTATGGGGTTGGGCCGGGGGTGCAGCACCACTTTCACAGGTACCCCTCCTTGGTGGCCCACACCACGGTGCCATGCCTCCCCATCACCTCGGCCGCGCCCTCGACAGATCGGAACCCCGGCGTCCCCGCCCCGGTGGGGAGAACGTACCGGCCGCGCACCTCCGGGATCAGGTCGCACACCTCCCTCACCCTTTCAAGGTCGAGCCGCTCGCACACATTGCGGTCTACGGGGTCCAGTACCAGGCCGATGTCCCGGCGGCCGTAGGCATCTACCAGTGTCCGCATCAGGAAGGCGAGCGAGGGGGCGCTCACCCCGGGGCTGCGCTCGCGCACAAGGGCCGTGCTTCCATCCTCCACGACCTGTCCGCGGCCAGGGACCCCCTCGAAGGCGGGGAGCCCTTCGGCCGCCCGCAGGGGGTCCATTCCCAAGGCCCGCAGCGCGGCCAACGCGGCCGAGAAGGCCAGGGAGTACGTCGCCGCCACATAGCCCCCTTTGAGGGGGACCGTCCGAAGGGCCGTCCCGCTCCTGACCGTAACCATGGCCGGCCTCCCCAGGTCCCCAGGGGCGACCACGGCCTCCACATCCCCTCCCGGTCCGAACGTGGTCACGCCCACCCCGGGGGGCACCAAGGGATGCCAGAGGGCGCGCTCGTGCTCGAGGAACACCACTTGGTCCTTGGCCAAGGCAATCATCTGTGCCTTACCATCGAACGCCCGCCTCGTCCCTTGGGCGATGGGATAGTCGTCCTGCAGGCCCGTGACCACGCCCACCCGCGCAAGCCCGGTCCCTCCCAGGCTGACCTCGAGGACCCCGATGTCGTGGGAGCCTGGAGCACGGGCCGCCCCGATGAGCGTCGCCGGCGCGATGCTCGTCCTCTCCATCAACACCCGCCGTCCCCGCTCCCAGGAGGCCCGGCCCGCACTGGTCGAAGAGAGCACGCCCAGCCCTTCGTTGGCCAGCAGGGAGGAGAGGACCTCGGCGGTGCTGGTCTTTCCCCGGCAGCCGGTCACCTCGACCGTGGGGAAGGGGAAGCGGGCGAGCTCCCCCACTGCCTGATGATGGGTGATGGTCCTGCGGGCTCTGGCCGGGGAGAGGTACGAGGCGGGGGCGTGCACCGGGACCACCGCTAGGTCGAATTCCTCGGCCGGGGAGGCGTCCAGGCACCGCACCCCTTCCCCCCTCAGCTCCTTGAGGAGCGCTGCGGAGGTATGATAGATGTCCACGGCGGTCACGGCGCAGCCCAAGCTCAGGTACTCAAGGGCGAGGGCCCCTCCCCCATGCGTCAGGTCTAGGACGAGCACGTTCATGGACGCATCTCAGCCCGGACCCGGTCTGCCAGTATGTCCACCAGGCGGGGGTCCTCCCCCATCGGCAGGCAGTAGCGCACCTCCACCATCCTGCCCTTCACCCTCACCCTTCCCTTGGTCCGCCCCTTCCCGAGGCCCAGCTCCTCAGGGATGTCCTCGGTGGTGTGAACGCCCGCGGCCAGGAAGCAGGGCACGACGTAGATGATGTCCACCCCGCGATCGACCATTCGCTCCATCCCCGTCGGGATGTCCGGCGCGTTCAACTGCATGAACGCCGCCTCTACAAGCCCGAACTCCCCCTGGGCATTCAACTGTCTGGCCAACGCGACGACCAGGTCCCTGTTATGCTCCAGCTTGCTTCCGTGCCCCACCACCAACACTCCGCTCGTCATTGGATCCCCTGCCTGGTGTATGCCCTCCGTTCATTGATAAATATTACTATTTCCAAGAAGAATAACATTAATTAGTAGATTGCTATTCATATTAAAATTATAATTGAAAGTACTATTGGAGAGGAAAGGGATGGAACTCGTTCGGGGGGGCGGCGGGAGCAGGTCCGGATGCTCGATCAGCCCGTCCCCTCTCCGATCGCTCCGCGTCCTCGATACGTGCGACGCCTCCTCCCTACCGATCTGCCTCATCGGTTATTCTCCCATTCCTTCGGTCTCGGGCTCTAGCCCGGCCGTCCGCACCCCCGGAACCCGGGGGACCAATGCCGGAATTGAGTTGGATATATCATCCAACAAAGTATTAGAAACTTTTGTCCAGATGTATAAATTGCATGATATAGTAGAAAAAAAATCTCCTTTAGGGCATATGCTAAGGATGGAGCGGGCAGGGGTCGGGGCCGGGGGGCGGCCGTGATGTTGCCGATGCTCATCGACATGACCTCCTGCAAGGTGGTCGTCTTCGGAGGCGGGGTCGTAGGTCTAAGGAAGGCCGCCTATTTCGCCAAGGAGGCCGAGGTGGTGGCCGTCAGCAGGGAGTTCGTGGACGGCTTTACCGAAAGAGGGATCAGAACGGAAAGGGCGGAGATTGTGGAGGCGGCGGAGCGGTGGATCGCCTGGGCGGACCTGGTCGTGGTCGCCACCGATGACGCACCCCTCAACTCCTGGCTCGAGGAAAGGGCGCGAGGACGGGGCAGACCGTGTAACAGCGCCGACGGTGTCTCCTCCTTCCTCATCCCCTCCGTGATCGAGCGCCGGAACTTCATCGTGGCCGTCTCCACCCTGGGCCGGAGCCCGGGGATGGCGAGGTATCTCCGTACATACCTAGACGGCCTGCTCGGGGAGCGCCATAGCCGCATGATAGACCTGCAGGAGGAGCTCAGGGCGGAGGCCAAGGCCGCCCTCCCGGACCAAAGAGCGCGGGAGCGGTTCCTCGGGGAGGTCCTCGCGGATGAGGCGATCTGGACCGCCCTAGGCATCGACTACGGGGAGGCCAAGGGGATGGCAATAAAGCGGATGGAGGGGCTGGGTGCAGGGCATAATTAGCGTGCACATAACGCACAAGAGGGCCGACATCGGACTGATGGAACGCATCGGGGCGAAGGATACGGAAGCCCTGCTCTCCATGGTGGCGAAGGTGCAGGGGGTGAGCGAATGCGTGGTGCTACGGACATGCAATCGCGTCGAGGCCTACATCATCACCCAAGACCCCGAGGCGACCCGTCGGGGGATCGAGGTACTGATCAATGGCCGCATCCCCTTCGGGAGCTCCGAGGAGCTCGTGCAGTACCTCAGCGGTCAGGACACCCTCCGGCACCTCCTCCGGGTGACCTGCGGCCTGGAGTCCATGGTCATCGGCGAGGACCAGATCCAGATGCAGGTACGAGAGGCCTTCGAGCTGGCGGAAAGGGAGGGACATGTGGGCGCGGTGCTCTCCATCATCTTCCGCAAGGCCATCAGCGTGGGGAAGAGGGTCCGCACCGAGACCAATGTGAACAAGGGAGGGGTGAGCATCGGCAGCGCCGCGGTGGAGCTCGCGGAGTCCATCCTCGGGGACCTCCGGGGAAAGAACATCCTCGTCCTCGGCGCGGGGGAGATGGCCACGCTAATCGCGAGGCATCTGGTGGACAAGGGCCCCAAGGCTGTGTTCATCTCCAACCGCACCTATAGCCGGGCGGTGGAGCTGGCCTGGGCCTTGGACGGGAAGGCCGTGCGCTTCGATTCCCTCCCGGAATACCTGGCCCTCTCGGACGTCGTGCTCTGCGCCACCTCGGCCACGCACAACATCCTGGAGAAAAGGCACATCGAGGCCGGGATGGCCCGGAGGGGGGAGAGGAGGATGTTCATCATCGACGTCAGCTTCCCCCGGAACGTGGACCCCAGGGTCAGGGAGGTCGAGGGCGTTGAGCTCTTCGACATCGACGGGCTCAGGGAGATGGCCGGCAGGAGCATCAGCCGGCGGAAGGGCGAGATCGTCGAGGCCGAGAGGATAATAGGGCAGGAACTGGAGCTGCTCACGCGGAAGCTGGAGGAGCAACGGGCCAATGGGACGATAAAGGGCCTCTTCGGCAAGTTCATGCAGATCAAGGAACGGGAGGTCCGCAAGGCCATCAACAGGGTCCACGCGGGCGAGGACCCGGACACGGTGTTCGACGAGTTCGCGGACGTCCTCATCTCCAGGTTCCTTGCGGACCCGACCGACGTGCTGAAGAGGGCGTGCCTGAACGGACAGGGGGCCCTAATGGAGTCGGCCAAGGACCTCTTCAGGATCAACGGTGATCAATATGTTCCCCCGAACGAGGATGAGAAGGTTGAGGATGGAGCCAGGCGTGCGGTCGATGGTGCAGGAGACCAGGGTGTCGGTACAGGACCTGGTCTATCCCATGTTCGTCAATGAGACCCTTTCCCGGGAACGGGAGATCGCCTCCATGCCCGGCATCTGGGCGCATACCCTCGCCAGCCTGGTGAAGGAGGCCAAGGAGGTGGAGGGGCTGGGCGTTCCCGCCGTCCTCCTCTTCGGCGTGCCCAAGGCGAAGGACGAGGAGGGCAGTTCCGCCTGGCAAAGGGACGGGATCGCGCAGAGGGGCATCAGGGAGCTGAAGAGGGAGACGGGGCTGGTGGTCATCGCCGACCTGTGCCTTTGCGAGTACACCTCGCATGGGCATTGCGGCCTGGTCCGCGATGGAACGGTGGCCAATGACGAGACGAACGAGCTCTACGCCCGGACGGCGGTCAGCCAGGCCGAGGCTGGGGCGGACATGGTGGCCCCGAGCGGCATGACCGATGGGATGGTGGGGGCCGTCCGCACCGCGCTGGACGAGGCCGGGTATGCGCGCGTTCCGATAATGGCGTACAGCGCGAAGTACGCCTCCTCCTTCTACGGCCCCTTCCGGGAGGCCGCGGAGAGCCTCCCGCGGTTCGGGGACCGGGGGACGCATCAGATGGACCCCGCCAACGCCCGGGAGGCGCTGCGGGAGATGGAGCTGGATATCCAGGAGGGGGCGGACGTGCTCATGGTCAAACCCGCCCTGGCCTACCTCGACGTCCTCGCCAGGGCCCGGGCAAGGTTCGATCTGCCCCTGGCCGCCTACAATGTCAGCGGGGAGTACTCCATGGTCAAGGCCGCGGCGGAGCGCGGATGGCTGGACGGGGAGAGGGCGATGGAGGAGGCGCTCCTCTCCATCAAGCGGGCGGGGGCCGACGTCATCATCACCTACTTCGCCAAGGAGATGGCCAAGGCGCTGGGGGCGGGCTGATGGGCACCGCCGCGTCCGAGGCGCTGTACCGTCGGGCACAAGGGCTTCTGCCCGGGGGCGTCTCCTCTCCGGTGAGGGCCGCCCAGCCCTATCCCATCTACATCAAAAGGGGAAGGGGCGCCCGGCTGATCGATGTGGACGGGAACGAGTACATCGACCTTTGCCTGGGCTACGGTCCATTGATCCATGGCCATGCCCATCCCCGGGTGGTGAGGGCACTGCAACGGCAGGCCGAGGAGGGGACGCTCTACGGCGCCCCCATCGAGCTGGAGGTCGAGATGGCCTCTTTGATCTCCTCCCTCTACCCCTCCATGGAGATGATGCGCTTCGTCAGCTCCGGGACCGAGGCCACGATGCATGCCATCAGGGTGGCCAGGGGGTTCACCGGTCGCAAGCGGGTGATCAAGGTGGAGGGGGGCTTCCACGGCGCGCACGACGCGATGCTGGTCAAGGCCGGATCGGGGGCGGCGACCCATTGCGTCCCAGGCTCGCTGGGGGTCCCTCCGGAGGTGTCCGCGAACACCATGGTCGTCCCTTACAACGACCTCGGGGCGATGGAAAGGGCGCTCCGGGACGGCAAGGAGGAGGTGGCCGCGCTCATCGTCGAGCCCGTCCTGGGGAACATAGGCCCCGTCCTTCCCGAGGATGGGTATCTGCATGGGCTCCGGGAACTCACGGACCGGTATGGGGCGCTCCTCATCTTCGATGAGGTCATCACCGGGCTCCGCCTCGGCCTGGGGGGAGCCCAGGAATGGTACGGGGTAAGGCCGGACATGACCATACTGGGCAAGATCGTCGGGGGAGGGCTGCCCATCGGCATCTTCGGGGCATCCCGGGAGATCATGTCCCTCGTCTCGCCGGTGGGCAAGGTGTACCAGGCTGGCACGTTCAGCGGGAACCCGATGTCCTTGGCGGCGGGCCTCGAGACGGTCCGCCTCCTGCAGGAGGAAGGGTACGAGGGCCTCTTCGCTGGGGGCGAGCGGGTGATGGCCGGGTTGCGCGCCGTCCTCGCCGAGCTGGGCCTGGAGTACCAGGTCCAGGGCATCGGGCCGATGTTCCAGGTCTTCCTTTCGGCCAAGCCGGTGCGCGACCATGCGCAGGCCATCCGCTGCGACGAGAAGGGATTTCGATCGCTCTACGGGAGGCTTCTCCAGGAAGGGGTCTACGTGCCCCCCTCCCAGTTCGAGACCTGCTTCCTTTCGACGGTGCATACGCAAAGGGACATCGAGCGGACGATCGAGGCGTACGCCAGGGCGTTGGGGGGCATGGGATGATCATTGGCACGAGAGGAAGCCGGCTGGCCATGGCTCAGACCGACCTCTTCCTGTCCGCCCTGCGCGCCCGCTTCCCGGAGACGCAGGCCGAGGTGAGGGTGGTCGCCACCACGGGGGACCGGGCAAGGGACCGGCCCCTGAAGGCTCTCGGCGGGCTTGGGGCTTTCGTAAAGGAGCTGGACGAGCGCATGCTGGCCAGGGAGATCGATTGCGCGGTGAACAGCTTGAAGGACATGCCCGTGGACCCTACCCCCGGCACGGAGGTGGCGTGCGTGCTCCCCCGCGGGCCGCCGGAGGATGTGCTGGTAGCCGACGCTCCCCTGGAGGAGCTGAGGCAGGGGGCGGTCATAGGCAGCGCGAGCGTTCGACGGAAGGCCCTGCTCCTCAACGCCCGGCCGGACCTGGACGTCCGCCCCTTGAGGGGGAACATCACCACCAGGCTGGCCAAGATGCGGTCCGAGGGCTTCGATGGGGTGGTCCTGGCGAGGGGAGGGCTGGAACGGCTCGGGATCGGGCGGAGGCGCTTCGTCCTCGATCCCGACTCGTTCGTCCCTGCGGTCGGCCAGGGCGCCATCGCGATCGTGTGCAGGAGCGGGCTCCCGGAGCAAGGGCGGCTCATGGAGCTGGACGATGCACGTACCCGGGGGGAGGTGGAGGCCGAACGCTACCTGCTGCGGGCCCTGGGCGGGGGCTGCTCCACCCCCATAGGGATCCACGCCCGGACGGTGGACGGGGACATGCTGATCAGGGCGGTCGTGCTCAGCCCCGATGGCGAACGGCGGTTCGATCTGCGGGAGGGCTGTGGCCTTGCCTCCCTGGAACGGGACCTGGAACGGACCGCTGCCCGCCTAAGGCAAGGGTCGGAGGGGATGCTATGAGAGGCGTGGTGCACTTGGTGGGCGCGGGGCCGGGGGACAGGGGCCTGATCACCGTCAGAGGCCTAGAGCTGCTGCGACGAGCGGACGTCGTCGTCTACGACTCCCTGGCCAACGAGGCATTGCTGGAGGAGGCGAGACCGGGGGCCCAGCTGATCGACGTGGGGAAGAGGGGAGGGGACCACAAGATGGAGCAGGAGGATATAGACCGCCTGCTGGTGAGGAAGGCCGGGGAGGGCCTCATGGTGGTCCGCCTGAAGGGCGGGGACCCATTCCTCTTCGGCCGGGGGGCGGAGGAGGCCGAGGCCCTTAGGAAAGAGGGAATGGAGGTCCATGTTGTGCCAGGGGTATCATCGGCCATAGCCGCCCCGGAGACGGCCGGGATCCCGGTGACCCACAGGGACATCTCGTCCGTGGTCACCATCGTCACGGGGAACGAGGGGCGGGCGAAGGGCGCGGAGGCCGTCGACTGGGAGCACCTGGCCCGATCGCGGGGGACCATCGTGATGCTCATGGGCATGGCCAACCTAGGCCGGAACATGGCCCGTCTCATGGCCAGCGGTTTGGACCCGGGGACCCCGGTGGCGGTGGTGCACCGCGGCGCCTCCGCCGGGCAGAGGACGGTCCTGGGGACGATCGGGGATATAGAGGGGGTATGCCAGAGAGAGAGGGTATCCTCCCCGGCGGTCATCGTGATCGGGGGGGTGGCGGCCATGCGAGCCGTGCTGGGGGACCTGCTATGACCCGTGTCGCGGTCATGAGACCTCCGGACAAGCTGGAGGAGGCGGCGCGTGTGGCGGGTGCGATCGGACTCACCCCCGTATGCGCCTCCCCCCTCCGCATCGAACGCCACCGGGCGCCCGAACTCACCGGCCTCCTCCAGGACCTGCGACGGGGGAGGGTGGGGATGCTCGTGCTCACCAGCACCACGGGGGTCGCCGCGCTGATGGGGATGCTCGAAGGGATCGTAGGGAAGGAGGAGCTCGCCGCCCTCCTTCGCCCCGTGCGGACGGTGGCGATAGGCCCCCTCACCGCCAAGGCGATGGAGGCCGCAGGCCTAGGCACGCCATTCGTTCCCAGGGTCTATTCCTCGGAGGGGCTCGTGGCGGAGCTGGAGCGCCTCGATGTGCGAGGGATGAAAGCATACGTGCTGCGCTCGGACCACGGGGAAAGGGCGCTGATCGCCGGGCTGGAGGGGGCGGGCGCCGATGTCACGGAGATCGTCCTCTACTCACTGGTGCCCGTGCCGGACTCCCCCGACCTTCACAGGCTGGTCGAGGAGATGATCGGGGGAGGCATCGATGTCTTCGCCTTCACCAGCTCCCTCTCGGCCAAGGCGTTCATCGAATACGCCTGCCGTACCAATCCCCGGGCCGAGGTGGTCAAGGCCTTGGGCCAAGGGCTCGTCGCGGCCGTGGGGCTGCCCACCCAGAGGGCGCTCGAGGAGGAGGGCATCAGGGTCGATGTAGTCCCAGAGAGCGCCACGTTCGAGGCGATGATGCAGGCGGTGAAGAAAAGGATCGACCGAGGCGGGCCGGGCGGACCGCTTACGGGGCCAGGGCATGCTCTCGACCGAGCGCCTTGATGGGGCCCACGGCCCGGGCGCCCCTTTCTGTCACAGCCGGTCGGGGCCCCGAGGGCAGACGAGCGATGGCCAGCCTGATATCCCCCCGGGGGCTCGCGCCGGCCTTCATTCCTCATGATCAATGCCGACCGTTCAATGGCAATGTTCTAAATATCAATTGGATGATACATCCAACTGAGCAAATGACGTTGAACGGTTGTCCTACCCAGGACGAGATAATGGCCGTTTCGCTGTTCAAACTGGGGCTCCAGAAGGGCAACGTCATGGCGGACATCGGTTGCGGGACCGGGAAGGTGGCACTCGCCGCCGCCCGAACGGCGGGCAAGGTGCACGCCATCGACATGAGGGCTGAGGCCGTAGCGTACGCAAAGGCGGAGGCGGCGAGGACCGGAGTAAGGAACATCGAGTTCTTCGAGGGAACGGCGACCGCCTTCCTGGAGGGCTTCGAGGGACTTGACTGCGCCTTCGTAGGGGGGTCGAAGGACATCGAACAGGTGCTTGACCTCCTTTCGGCGAAGGTCCGAAGGAGCATCGTTGTCAATGCTGTGATGACCAAGACCCTCTGCGCGGCCGTCCGCAGCATGCGAAGGCACCACATCTTCAAGGAGGCAGTCCAGCTCAACGTGGCAAGGTCCTACGGCATTTCAGATGGCTGGATGTTCAAGCCCATCGACCCCGTGTTCATCGTGGTCGGAGAGGTGGGGGGGTGTTGATAGGGCTCGGGCTAGGGCCAGGGGACAAGGGCCTGCTGACCCTCAGGGCGGTCGACCTGCTGCGAGGGGCGGATGCGGTCTTCGTCCCTGGCCGCCGGGCCCGGGACCTCGTCAAGGACATCTGCGAGGCCGAGGTCCTCGATTTCCCTATGACCAATGACGAAGGCGTCGTGCAAGAGGCGCTGGAACGGAACGCGGACCGCATGGCCGAGGTGGCCGCCAACGGGACGGCGGTCCTTGGCATCATCGGCGACCCGGCCTTCTACTCTACCTTCTCCAAGCAGTGCGCCGTCCTCTCTAGGCGCCATCCATGGGTCTCGATTAGGACCGAGCCAGGCATAAGCTCGATCACCGCCTTCGCCTCTCGCGCCGGGATCTCCATCTCCGGCGGGTTCGTCGTCACCGACGGGCCGGAGCCGGGGCCCATGGTCCTGCTGAAGGTCAGGAGGCCAAGGCAGAAGATGGAGGAGCTCCGGGGGAAGGGGTTCAGGCACTTCATCCTGGCCGAGAACGTGTTCATGGAGGGCGAGCGGATCTGCGTGGACGATGGGATCCCCGAGGCCTGCGACTACTTCAACATTCTCTACGCGGAGAGATGACGATGGGGAAGGTGCACTTCGTAGGGGCGGGCCCGGGGGACCCTGGGCTCATCACGGTCAGGGGGATGGAGCTGGTCAAAGGGGCCGACGTGCTGATCTACGCCGGCTCCCTGGTCAGCCCCGAGCTGGTGGAGATGTCCAGGGCGGGCCTGAAGCTCAACAGCTGGGGGATGGACCTGGAGGGGATAGGGGACGCCATCGAAAGGGCGGTCGGACAGGGGCTCAACGTGGTAAGGCTGCACAGCGGCGATCCCTCCATCTACGGGGCGGTGGTCGAGCAGATGGCCGATCTGCGCCGGCGGGGCATCGAGGTCGAGGTGGTGCCCGGCGTGTCGTCCATGTTCGCGGCGGCCGCCGCGCTCCAGACGCAACTGACCCTTAAGGGAGTGGCGGAGACACTGGTGATCACCCGGCCCGCCGGAAGGACCTTGAAGGAGGACTCCATCGCCAGGTTCTCCCAGGAGGGGACGACGATGGTCATATTCCTTGGTACGGAGCATCTCCAGGAGGTCATGGCCAAGGTCTCCTATCCGCCCGATACCCCGGTGGCGGTCGTGCACCGCGCCTCCTGGCCTGACCAGCAGGTGATCAGGGGGACGGTGGCCGATATCGTCCAGAAGGTGAAGGATGCGGGGATAGGGAGGACCGCCCTGATCATCATGGGCGGGGTGGTGGGACCCCTGAGCGCCTACCGGAGGTCCGAGCTGTACTCATGAGCTCCCTAGTCGTGATAGCGATGCCCGGGGACGCCCGGGGACGGGCCGTGGCCGACCTGTTGGAGGCCGACCTCGTTCCCTACGCCCCCGATGCCTTCCGCCAGGCGTTCGAGCGGTACGGGGGCATCGTGGCCATCATGGCCGTGGGCATCGTGGTACGGAAGATCGCCCCCCTGCTGCGCGACAAGTGGACCGACCCCTGCGTGGTGGCGGTGGGGCAGGACATGCGCTACGCCGTGCCGGTCGTGGGCGGGCATCATGGCGCCAATGAACTGGCCAAACGGCTGACCTCCCTGGGGGTCATCCCGGTGATCACCACGGCCACGGAGGCCGTGGGCCTGGAATCGGTGGAGCAGATCGCCTCCCGCATGGGGAGGCAGGTACTGAACCGCGGGTCCACGCGGGAGGTCAACGCCACGGTCCTGCGCGCCGAGGTCCCCCTCTACGCGATCACCGGCCCGGGCATCGTGGTCACCGGCCCCGGGGTCTCGGTGCTGGTGAGCGAGGGCGAGTACGTCCTGGGCCTGGGATGCCGGAAAGGCGTCGGCAAGGAGGAGGTCCTCTCGGCCATCCGCTCCGCCCTACGGGAGAAGGGATTGACGGAGCGCGAGGTCATGGTCTTCGCCACCACCCGGAAGAAGAAGGGCGAGCGGGGACTGTCGGCGGCGGTGGAGGAACTGGGCGGGAACCTGGTCTATGTGGACGACGGAACGATCAACGCCCAGCCGGTGACGCCCTCGCCCGCCGTCGCAATAGGGCTGCGGGGCGTTTCGGAGCCCTGCGCCCTGGCGGTGTCAAGGAGGCATGAGCTCGTCAGTGGAAGGAAGGTCTACGGAAATGTCACGGTCGCGATCGCCAGATAGCAAAGGGGTGCTGTTCATCGTCGGCACCGGCCCAGGGGACGCGGGCCACATCACGTCCCACGCCCTGTATGTGATAGCGCAATCGGAGTACGTGGTGGGCCACCGCTTCTACCTGGATATGCTGGGCGAGGCACTGAAGGGCAAGCAGGTCGTCTCCAGCTCCATGGGCGGTGAGGTGGAGCGCGCCCGGCGGTCGGTGGAGCTGGCCAAGGACCATGTCGTGACCATCGTTTCGGGAGGGGACCCCGGGGTGTACGGCATGGCAAGCATCGTCCTGGAGGTCATGGACTCCCTAGGGCTGGACATCCCGGTCGAGGTGGTGCCCGGGGTGACGGCAGCCACGGCCGCCGCCGCGAGGCTGGGCTCGCCCCTCTCCGGGGACTTCGCCGTCATCAGCCTCTCGGACCTGCTCACTCCCTGGGGATCTATAGTGAAGCGGCTCGAGGCCGTCCTCTCCGCGGGGATCCCGGTCGTCCTCTATAATCCCAGGAGCGAGCAGCGGAGCGGGAACCTGCATTCCGCGCTCGCCATCGCCACGAGGACGCTCCCCGAAGGGACCCCGTGGGCGTGGTGAGGAACGCCTACAGGCCGGACGAGGAGGTCCGGGTGACCACCCTCGGAGGGCTCCTGCAGGACGACAGCTTCGTGGACATGCGCTCAACGGTGATCATCGGTGGGGCGGAGAGCAGGCTATGGAGGGTAGGGAAGAATGTCAAGGGGATCATCACACCAAGGGGATACGACAGAAAATACGTATACTGACCTGGGGGCCTACACCGAAGAGGCATATGAGATCTCCCGGAGGGGAAGAATGATCGTCCGAGGGGCCGTGGGCAACGAGACCCGGGAGGACCGGATCAGGCAACGATGCTCCGTGGCCGTAGGGGACTGCTCCATGGCCGGCCTGATGCGCTTCAGGGGCGACCCAGTCACCGCGGGGCTGACCGCCCTGGCGGAAGGAAGGCCGATCGTCACCGACATCCGCATGGTGAGCGTGGGCATCCAGAGAAAAGGGCATGGCTGCCCCGTTCACTGCGCCCTCGACCGTGGCGCGGCCCTCGCCCAGGAAAGAGGGATCACGAGGGCATCGGCCGGGCTCCTGTGCTCCCGCGACCTGCTCACCGGGGCCATCGTGGTCATCGGGAACGCCCCTTCCGCCCTCCTCACGCTCTGCACGTTGCTCGACGAGGGCACACTACCAGCGCTGGTCATCGGGACCCCGGTCGGGTTCGTCAACGCCGCTGAGTCGAAGGAGCGGCTGCGGGCCATGCCGGTGCCCTCGATAAGCAACGACGGGACGCGGGGCGGGACCCCCGTGGCGGTGGCGGCCATGAATGAGCTGATCACCATGTTCAGCGAGGGCCAGCATGATTAAGGACCCCGTGACCGGCTTCGATTACCCTTCGGAATGGGCCCGGGCGTGCAAGGACCCCGGGGCCTTGAAGGAGGTGGAGGCGGGACTGGCCGTCCTCCTCTCCAACGGCAAGGTCCTGCGCCGCGGTTACACCACCGGCACAACGGCCGCCGCGGCCTGCAAGGCCGCCCTGCTCTCGCTCCGGGAGGACATCCGTTCCGTGCGGGTGCGCACCGCCTGCGGCATCGAGGTCCAGGTCCCCGTGCATGTCTCGAGGGGAAGGGCCAGCTGCCAGAAGTATCCAGGGGACTACCCCGAGGACGCCACGGCCGGGCTGGAGTTCCTGGCCGAGGCCGTCCCAGGAGGGGTAGGGCTGAGGGTGAAGGCGGGCGAGGGGGTGGGCCGCTGGGCGAGGGACATGCCCCGTGGGAGGAGGGGGGAACCGGCCATTAGCGGGACGGCCATGGCCAGCATCATGGGGGCGGTGGAGCAGGCATCCGCCACGGCGGGGATCCACGATGCCGAGGTGCGCTTCCAGGTGGTGGGCGGAAGGGAGGCTGCCCTAGGGACGTTGAACGCGCGTATGGGGGTGGAGGGCGGCATCTCCATCCTCGGCTCCACGGGGCTCGTGGAGCCGTGGGACGACCATTTAGAGGAATCGATGATTGCCAGAATAAGAGATGCCCCTCGCGTGGTGCTCACCACAGGGCGTTCGGGCCTCCGCTCCTCCCGCCTCCTCTTCCCGGAGCACGAGGCCATCCTGGTGGGCTCCAAGATGACAAGGGCGATGGAAACGGCCAGGGGCGAGGTCGTTCTGTGCGGCCTTCCTGGTCTGATCCTCCGGTTCATAGACCCCGATATACTGGACGGCAGGCCGGAGGGCACGGTGGAGGAGCTCATGCTCTCCCCGGATTGGAGGAAGGTCATGGAGGACCGGCTTCAGCGGTTCAAAGGGGTCCATCCCCAGGTCCGGGTGGTGCTTGTGGACCGTCAAGGGACCATAATCGGTGATAGCGGATGATGGTCATCGGCGTGGGCTGCGCCCCCGGCCTCGTCACGGTCCAGGCCATGAAGGCCATCCGGAACGCGAAGCGGCTGGCAGGCTCCCACCGGGCCTTGGAACTCGTGGCGGAATACATATCCGAAGGATGCGAGGTGACCTATCTGACGGCCTTCGCGCATCTGGGTTCGCTGCCCGAGGGCACCGTGCTCCTTTCCACAGGCGATCCCATGCTCGCGGGCCTGGGCTGCACGGTTCCTGATGCCCAGGTGCTGCCCGGGATCTCCTCGATGCAACTGGCCTCCGCCCGGCTCGGCATCCCGGAGGAAAGGCTGAGCGTGGTGTCCGCTCATGGCAGGCCGGACCAGGCGTCGGCCATCGAGCGTTCGGTCGAGGAGGTGGAAAGGGGCAGGGCTGTCTTCCTGGTGGCCGACCCAGGCTTCAGCGTCGACCGATTGGCCGCCGTGCTCATGGCCAAGGGGATCGACTGCCGGATAGCCTTGTGCGAGGCCCTGGGCTATCCGGAGGAGCGCATCGTCTTCGGGGACCCGTCGCACCCTCCCTCCCCCCAGGCCCAGATGTTCGTGGTGATCGTTGGGAGCTGGTAGCCGGGACGAGGACGGGGCAAAGTTGTATATGCCCGCCGCCCATCCCCCGCGGGATGAGGAAGCAGGTGGTCATCCTCGGCCCCCCGGAGCAATGGGCCCCCCTTCTGAGGGACCACAGGCAGCTCATCGATATCACCTTCGCCCCGTCCCTACGAGCCGTGCCCAGGGACGACTCCGCATTCTCCCTGTTCCTTGTGGACCTCCTCTCCGGACGCTACGACACGTTGGTCGCCACCTGCCCCATGGCCATAGAGGCGACGGCGCGCATGGCCAAAGAGCGGAGGATGCTGGACCGCTTGAGGGAGGCGGTGGCGCGCACCGAGCTGGTGGCGATCGGGGAGCGCACGGCGCAGCGCGCCGCCCGCAACGGCCTCGCCGTGTCGTCGATCGCCCCGGAGGCCACGACCGATGCTCTGGTCGAGCACGTCAATCGCTCCCCTCACCGGGGAACGGTCGCCCTGCTCCGCTCCGACCAGGGCTCCGAGCGCATGGTGAGGGGGCTCCAGGCCGCGGGCTGGGAGGTGGAGGATGTGCCGGTGTATACCCTCCTCCTGGACGAGGGGGAGGGCATGCAAGCTCTCCTGGACCGCATCGAGGACGGCGAGGTGGACGCGCTGGTCCTCCCGACCCCCGCCCACGCCCAGGCCTTCATGCTGCAGCTGCAGGAGCGCTGCGGCGACGACGCGCCCCGCATGCTCGAGGGCATCACGATAGCGGCCATGGGCAGGGAGACGGAGGAATGGCTGGAGGCGTTCGGGGTCAAGGTCGACGTCCGGCCCGAGAGGGCGGAGGCCAAAACGCTCCTCTCCGCCCTGACGGACCGGTTGGGCGTCTGACCGGGCGAGGCCTCGCCGCCCCCCTTACCGCCTTGGCATTTTCTCGGACGGCCGTTCCAGGGATGAGCAGGAGCGCATCCTCGGGCTGGTCCGTTTTCTCCCCCCTTCTCTGAAGTATAGGTCGGAAGGAAGGCGTCGATATGGCCCCGGGCATCTCCCTTCTCAAGGTCGTCCCCCCCGCGCCGTGGCCGCGCGTGCGCTGAGACGATGGGCAGGCATGACCGAGATTGAATATAAAAAAAGAATAAAGGGGCGCGATGGCGCGCCTTTTTCCGGTCCCCTTAGGCCTCTTCCTTGGTCCTTTCCTTGGCCAAGAAGATGCACGCGCAGGCGATGACCATGCCGACCAGCATGAACAGCCAGACGCTCCGGTACTCGCTCAGCGAATAATCCAGGATCATGTACCCGCTCAGCAGCTGCAGGATGGCCCCGCCGGCGAAGGGGAACAGGTTCAGGGCGCCCGTCGACGTTCCGGCGATGGCCGTGGGGAAGTGCTCCTTGATCATCGCGTAGCACACCACGAAGAAGCCGCCGAAGAAGCCGAACAGGAAGTGCAGCGCGTGGTACACGAGCTCGCTCTCGCACTCCCCCATCAGGAGGAGCAGGGCGGCCCAGACCGCGGTGTAGCAGACGGTCCCGATCACCAGCACCTTCTTCCTCGAGTGGATCTTGTCCGAGATGGTCCCGGCCAGGGGGCTGCCGAAGATCATGCCGATGCCGATGAAGGTGATTGTCAGCGCATAGGTGCCCTTGTCCCAGCCCAATATGTCCCGGAAGTACTGGGAGCCCCAAAGCCCCTGGTACACCATTATGCTCCCGTACATGAAGAAGAACCATATCGCCAGCGGCCAGAACTTGAGGCCGGAGCCGAACACGTCCTTGAGGGCCTTGCCCATGGGGACCTTCTCCTCGGCCTTGGCCTCCTGGGCGGACGTCTCGGGAAGGGGTTCGCCCTTCTCGAACGCCTCGATCTCCGGGATGGTCGGGAAGCCCATGTCCTTCGGGTGGTCCTTGACCAGAATGAATATCAGGATGGCGGTCACCACGGAGACCATCCCCAACAGGAGGAACACCTCCTGCCACCCCAGGGCGTCAGACATCAGGGCCAGGGGCGTGGCGGCGCTCAGGGAGCCTATGCTGCCCACCGCAAGCAATATCCCGTTGACGGAGGCGAACTCGTACTTCCTGAACCAGAGCGCGAGCACCTTCATGACAGGTATGTACACCATGGCGGCGCCAAGCCCTATCAGGAGGCGGCCCAGCAGGATCATCTCAAAGCTGGTCGCCACCCCGCACAGGACCGCGCC
>Ga0228535_1001703_pt1 | contig 29467 bp, 21 predicted proteins | sample SJ1metagenome_FD_168457 | JGI IMG/M metagenome (GOLD analysis project Ga0228535, IMG submission 168457) | Enriched culture of PCE-dechlorinating microbial communities from Ithaca, New York, USA - SJ1 | ecosystem: Engineered > Modeled > Simulated communities (microbial... > Unclassified | place...
GTTCTTAGTATTTCCCTACTGGACAAAACACCTGTTAGAGAGATACTTACGCGCTGCGATTACAAAAATGTCAAAGAACTAAATCTTAACCAGTTAAGAATCAGCGGGTTTTAAATGCCCACTAATGGTTACAATTCTGAAAATTACTCCCGGGCTTATGCCGACGGCAAATCCGGAACTAAATATTTTTTTCCGGAAAAGGCATTTTAATAATTAACCACCATTTTATTGATCAGTATATTTATTTTACATTTAGAGGTATTTTTGTTAATTATTCTTACATAAAAGCTCTTTTTAGCCTCCAATACTTTCCGTTTGCCAAAAGACCGGCATGGTGAGTTTTATTGATTTGCAGAAAAGACCTTCATGAAATGGAGCAACACCCCTGCATCTCAATCCGGAAAACCCGCAGCTAAAGAAAATAATTGCAAGCCCGGCACCGGTCGTCCGATCCGGGAGTCCCGATAAGCGGAATCATCGGATTTCTTCGGTATTTCTCTATGATTGCTCTATGCTTTCCTTTGACTTTCTTTTGAAAAAGTAAAAGAAAATACGGACCTGGTACGGAGGAATCATAGAGAAACATAAGAGAAAGCCTGGAAAAATAATGGAGAATCACCGGAAGATGACCCTTCCGGGAACCGGACAAAAAAAAGGAAAGGAAGTTCCTGAGTCCGGATTAATGCTTTGCGGAATTTCCCCACCGGACGAGCGGAACCCGGAAGAAGGACCGATACGGATTTAGCATACTTTAATTACGATCCTGCCGTTGCGATGGAGCAGACTACACATTTCCGATACAACCCGACCGTACGACCCTTTCCCGGCTGCAAAAATTACCCTTAGCTTTAATCTCAATTCGTTTTTGTGTCGACAACACGACGGCACAACATCTGAGAATAACAAAGAGATTCGGGCCCGCACACCGTGTAAGCAGGTCTGAACTCTTTTACTATCGAAGCATCAGGCTTCTAATCGATGCACATACTGGCATCCATAAAGTAGGTAGCGGGATTACCACCCGGAACGAATTCATCGGTACCCGCCCAGATACAGAAACTACTGCCGGAAACCGGGACGATCTCCAGATGCGCGGCAGAAAAAAACTGTTCGTTGCATTCCAGATACTCCGGATACGGCATGGTGAAGGTATGCGTTTCGCAGGGGCTGAGACCGGATTTGTACGGGAAGCGACCGGGGATGGGTTCGCCCTTCTTTGTCTGGGGAATGGCAGCAAGGGACTCCTGCAGATCAAAATGGTACGCAGTAATCAGATAGCCCGGAACTACTGCAAAGGTAACGTCAAGTATACCGGTGACCGGACTTCCGTAAAGGAAGACAGTGCCGATTTCATCGCCCTGAGCGTTATGCAGTCCGCAGATGCAGTAGATCAGCTCGTCGAGATAAACCATATCCTTCAGCTGAGGGCCCGTAGAGGAAATTTCGGCAGACCCTTGCCCGGATTTTGGAATGTCCTGCGATTCCTTCGAACAGGACGCAAGAAGAATACTCAGCAACAGGAGGCCGGCAAGCAGCGTAATTCGTTTCATAATCGTAGGGATAAGGTTAATAACTGGTTAATATGATTATACACTGGCATTCAAACGAAAACTAAGTCCTGCATATCCGGCAATGCATTTATTAATCGAAGAGATTACCTGGAACACAAACCGGACAATCCCCAACATTCCGGAAACATCTGTAAGCCTTCTGCCCGGCGAACTGCATTCCGGTTCAACCGGATAGCAGGGCCTGCAGATGCAGCGGCTATCCTGAAGTGTCACACGGGAGTGTAAAACAGAAAAGGAAGCAGAGCGGACAGCCGGTCGTTCAGGCACCTCCTGAAAACTACTGAAAGATAAGCGATTCCATCGCAAAATCGCAAGCCGGTATCAAAATTTTATTAACACGCCAATGTTGAATACCTTAATTCATGGCAATCATCGGATAATTTCAAATATTAAACCATTGTTAATACAAACGGCTTTAGAAGCAAATATTTACCGGAAACCGAAAAAGGCCGCCCGGAGGGGCAGCCTTTTCAGTTTATTAAATCAGTAAGCGTCTATTCCACTGGCGGAGGCAGGCATTCAACCCTTTGCTCAACGTCAACATGCACGCCATAGAATCTTTTAAAACTAACTGCAATTGAATAAGAGCTTCCCGAAGCCGTCCTTTTATACTCAAAATTTCCTATTTGTGGATTGCCAGTTGGCATGGTATCGTATCCCTGGATTTTTATATTATCACTAACAGGCTTAAAACGCCAATTCTCATTCAAGGTTATTGTAAGAATGTTTGTGTAAAGGTCAAATACTACGGTTCCACATTCCATACTTTGACCCGCTACCAAATCTACAGATTGAACAGGCCCACTGGTAAAATCAAAGTTAGTATACATTGCCCAGGACCCTCCCTGATCAGGATTATATGGCAATCCATCGGCCCAGGCCGTTTGACCTTCCCAACACTCCAAATCATCTGTACAGGTAATCGCATCCTCGATCTTTGTGGCCCAATTCCCACCGGGTACGAACTCCTCGGTACCACCCCAGGCGGTTTGGGCTGCAAAAACATCATCCGTCCACATCCCTACCACAACATGAGCTGCAGCAAAAAATGGGGCATTACACTCATCCAGGTTTTCCGGCGCGGGAACATCAAAACAGAATGTCGTTTCATAATCGATTCCTCCCTTATAGGGGAATTGCCCCGGTATAGGCTCCCCTCCCTTGGTTCTGGGGATTGCAGTTACGTTCGTTCCAATGGCAAAATGATACTGCGTCATTACCCATCCCGCCTCTGTAATTACATAGCACACATTCAGCTCACCGGTAATTTCATTTAATTTTATCTGAACGTATCCCACATAAGTATTCTGTCCGGCATAAAGAGGATACTGGCCTGCCAGTAATTCCGGCGTTGTCTTAAAATTCAAATCTTTCTGCATTGGGGTTGCATCCTGCTGCTCCTTCGAACAGGATGCAAAAAGCATTGCGGCCACCAAAAGGCCGGCGAGAATTTTCAGTTTTTTCATGGCATTAAAAATTTGGGTTAAAACTTGGTTAATTTGTTAATAGTTCCGGCCTTTTTTTGTGCTAATGCTTTGCCTGATTCACCTCCTTTCTTTTTGAACCATGAGCACCGTTAAACATACACTTGAATTAAACTTACGATATTCCCCTCCCCGGCCAGTCCCGGATAAAACCGATGAACGCCCCCCGAACGTTTATCTTTCACCAATTGAAACCATAGCGACTCCTATCCGGATTATACCCGCCAACTTACTAATCATAAAGAATATGCAATAAATGTTCATCAGGAATCCGGAATTAGCAATTTTTTATCATCATAATTCAAATAATCTTCTGAATTTCATTCATTCAATCTCAGGTTTTATTTCTATTTTGTGTGTTTGTCTGTTATTTTTTTTATTTCATATGTTTATTTACACTATTTTATTAAACGGCATTAATACATAATTTTACAGTAAATCAAGGCTAGCCGATGGCTTCGTTACAATCCGGATTCATTTTAAAAAGTTAATCTGTAACTTAAGGTATGGTATCTGCGTCAAAGTAAAATATATGATGGTAAAACAAGCAATTATTCACTCCCGTTTGTACCAAACACGGAAATATGTTTCGCGATCTTCTCCGGCACAGCATTCGCGCCCTTAAACGCCATAAATCGTACGTTATCATCAACGTTCTTGGTCTTGCTACCGGGATGGCCTGCAGCCTGGTAATCCTGCTTTTCGTTCTGCACGAAATCAGTTTCGACAATTTCCATGAAAAAGGTGATCGGATTTACCGTGTAATCCTGAGCGGACGCATCAGCGGGCAGGATCTGAAAGTCACCTCCACTGCAGCACCTATTGGCCCGACCATGGCAGCCGTGTTTCCGGAAGTGGAATCGTTTGTCCGCATCAACAACTGGAACGAAACCATCATCCGCGATGGCGATAATTACTTCACCGAAGAACACTTTATTGAAGCCGATTCCAGCTTTTTCGATTTCTTCAGCATCCCCCTTATCCGCGGAAACGTGAAAACAGTCCTGAACGAGCGTTATACCCTGGTTCTTTCCGCGACAGCAGCGGCCCGAATTTTCGGCGATTCGGATCCCATCAACCGCATGATCCTTGTCGGAACCGACACCACACGATACCGTATAACCGGAATCTTCGAAGATATACCGGAAAACTCGCACATCCAGGCCAACATGATCGGTTCGTTTATGACCAACCGGCGGGCAAACGATAACCACTGGCTCTCAAACAGCTTCAGCACCTACGTTCTGCTGCACCCTGAAGCAGACCCTGAGACCGTGAATGCCCGCTTCGACCAGATGCTCGTAACCTACGTTGGTCCGGAACTCAAACGCTACCTTGGTGTTACCACCGAAGAATTCATGCAGCAGGGCAACCGATACAGCCTGTTTGTTCAGCCGCTTGCCAAAATCCATCTCGACCCTTCCATTGAACAGGAGATGAAACCGGCCAGCGACCCAAAGTATTTGTGGATTTTTGGAAGCATCGCCCTGCTCATCATCCTAATTGCTGCCATTAACTTCATGAATTTGTCAACGGCACAGGCCGGCCGGCGAGCACGGGAGATCGGCATAAAAAAAGTAGCCGGTTCTTCCAGGGGTATGCTGATCGCTCAGTTTCTTACCGAAACCATTATCCTTTCGCTCATCGCCCTGCTCATCGCCCTGCTGATTACTTCCCTGGCTCTTCCATCCATCAACAACCTGCTCGGCACTTCCCTGACGCTGAACCTGCTGCAGCACTGGTGGTATACGCCTTCCCTTCTTCTTCTGGCTCTTTTAACCGGACTTCTGGCTGGCAGTTACCCTGCATTTTACATGTCGGCCTTTAACCCCTACCTGGTGCTGAAAGGCCGCATACGGGCGGGTCGCAACAACCTCAGGCTGCGAAGCGTTCTGGTAGTTCTGCAGTTTTCCATCTCGCTCATACTTATAGCCGGCACTCTGATTATGTTCAGGCAGATACATTTCATGATCCACAAAGACCTGGGCTTCGACAAGAACAACGTTATGGTCATCCGCAGAGCACAGGTATTGGGAACCAAGGGACTGGCGTTCAAGACCGCCCTGCTGAAGATCCCCGGCGTGGTGGCCGTTTCAGCATCTACTGCGGTTCCCGGACACGGCAACAACAACAACGGCTACCTTATTTCGGGGCGGCCCGACGAATCGTTTCTGATGCAAACCAACTGGGTGGATCCGGATTACCTTAGCGTTTACGGCCATGCCATTGACCAGGGACGGTTTTTTGATGAAGCCGTTACAACCGACCGCCGTGCCTGTCTGCTGAACGAATGCGCCGTAAGAAAGTTCAACATCAGCAATCCCCTGGAAACAAAGATTGTCACCGACCGCAACGAAGAGGGGGAACCGGTGCTTACGCCTGTAATCGGGGTGGTCAGAGATTTTCATTTTGAGTCGCTGCGCGCGGAAATTGCCCCGCATATCATGATGTTCCGGACAAGCGATTTCCAGTGGGGGTATTACAGTATACGTTATGCTCCGGCTGCCGCAGCCTCTACCATTGAGGAGATAGAAAAAACATGGCTTGCATTCTCATCGGGCAGTCCCATGCAGTCGTTCTTCATGGACAAGAACGTTGAGCAGATGTACCGGGCCGAGCGACAGAACGCTACCCTTGCCATCGCGTTTACCATTATGGCAATTCTTATCGCCTCTCTGGGGCTTTACGGACTTTCATCCTATACGGTACAGCAACGGACACGGGAAATAGGGATACGCAAGACCTTTGGTGCCTCAGCCATACAGATATGGTATCTGATAACGCGCGAAATCCTGGTACTGCTGGGTGTAGCTCTGCTGATCGCCGTTCCGCTAACGTTCCTGGTAGCCGATAACTGGCTCAACAACTACTACTATCGTATTCCACTTTCACCGGAAGTTTTTATTACCGGATTTCTGATAACCCTGCTTGTGGCGCTTATCACCGTCAGCTACAGAGCCTTGTCGGCAGCACTTATCAATCCTTCGATCTCTCTTCGGTACGAATAAGCAGAACACAAAGTTACGGACCGGCATGAAAATCACCGGCTGAAATACCCGTCTCTGAATTCAGCCTTTGTCGTGCATCCGACAAATTATCTTAGGTTTGTATTTTTCAATCCGTTGAAAATGATCCGACAATTTGCAGCCAATATCCTCCGGACTGTCAGCACAAGAGGTGCGGCAATCCTGGTATTTGTCCCCCTGATGTTTTCCTTTTGCGCTGAAAAGAAAGAAAATCCCGATCCTAAGCCTGCGAAGGAAGTCATCCGGGCCGCCGATCTCTCGTTCCTTCCGGAGATGGAAGACGACGGCATCGTGTTCTACAATCGTTCGGGCGTAGCCGAAGATATGCTGCTTACCCTGAAGAATGCAGGGATGAATACGGTGCGTATCCGCTTGTGGCACACGCCTGCGTCATCCCGCTCGGGATTTGCCGAAGTGCAGGCACTGGCAGAAAGGGCACACGGACTGGGCCTGAGCGTTTGGATCACCGTACACTATTCCGACACCTGGGCCGATCCCGGACAACAGCAGACGCCCTCGGCCTGGCAGGAACTCGGCGTTCAGACGCTGGCCGACAGCGTTTACAATTATACCGCGCGCATCGTGGAAGCGATAAAACCGGAATACATACAGATCGGAAACGAGATAAATGCCGGAATGCTCTGGCCAACAGGAAGAGTATCGTCCATGACCAATCTTAAGGCTCTGCTGACGGCGGGATCGAAAGCCGTACGGGACAAAAGTCCCGGCACCAGGATAATGCTGCATCTGGCAGGAACCGGCAACGTCAGCTGGCTTTTCGGGCAGTTGCAGAGTGTGGATTACGACATTTCCGCAGTTTCCTATTATCCCTTCTGGCACGGCAAGGATCTTTCCGTCCTGGAGAACAGTCTTCAATCATTGGCAGGAGACTATCTCAAGCCGGTTGTAATTGCCGAAACGGCATATCCGTTTTCCCTTCAGTGGAACGACTGGACCAACAACGTTATCGGACTTCAGGATCAGCTGACTCCGGAATACCCTGCCACTCCGGAAGGGCAGCGCAGTTTTATGATGGAGATACGGCGCATTTCGACTGCAACGGACAGGCTGACAGGATTTGCATACTGGGGCGCCGATTGGGTAGCTTCCAAGGGTCCGCAGGCTGCCAACGGATCATCATGGGAAAATATGGCCGTTTACGATTTTTCGTTCAGGGCGCTGCCGGTTTTAGATTGCTTTGCGGAAGAGCCGGTGTCGGGTCTCGAAGACCTGAAATAAAAAAAGCGGCCTAAGGACCGCTTCTCATTGAAAGAGTATGGTTTTATCTAATGTCCCGGGGCTTCTTTTGCAGCCGCTTTAGGAACACCGGCTCCAAGGAATTTACCCAGTTTTTCCAGAAGCATATTCTTATCGATTGGTTTGGGGATGTAATCAATGCACCCGGAGGAAAAGCAGAGTTCGACTTCGTTGTCGTGTACGTAGGCGGTCTGAGCAATAACAGGCAGTTCGGGGCGTATGCTGTGGATGCCGACGGTAGCTTCAAAGCCGCTGATACCGGGCATGTTGATATCCATCAGAACAATATCGATTTCCCTGTGCTCACGCACAAGGTTTATAGCCTCCTGACCTGTTGAGGCCCAGAGGATTGTTGCTGAAGTGTTGCGAAGGATGGTTTTCAGGTAAAGAAAACTGCAATCGGTATCTTCGGCAATCAAAATTGTTTTCCCGGCCCAGTTATAAACTTTGCCTGCTGATGAACCGGAAAAATCGGTAAACAGTAGCTCTCTCATAGTGCCCAGTTTTTATGCAGTTCTCCGAGGACCGCTAAATTAAAGCATTTCACAATTAAAATCTAATGTTTATGGCACTTTTCCCGAAAAGTAACTGGCAGGTATAAAAATTTGTTAAAAAAAATTTTCTCCCCCTCCGGTAACTTTGCCATTGCTAACATCCGATTCTGAAAATTGTTTAAATTTGCAGCCGCGCATCAGGATATTGCAAATTCCAAACCAATTACAACCTGAAATGCACATGGTCCGGTAGCTCAGTTGGATAGAGCAGCAGCCTTCTAAGCTGCGGGTCGTGGGTTCGAATCCCGCCCGGATCGCAAAATGGAAACACAAATATCCGCAATTAGCTCAATAGCAGATATTTGTGTTTTTTGTTTTTAACACTTCCCTTCATCCTTCAGGCAATTTTGCTATAAGCAGACAAAGCGTCTTCCGGATTAAAAAGTGACAAAATGCATTTATCCGCCGTCGGTGAGCTGCTGCAATCAAGGGGACAGAACGTGAATTTTTCCACAATTATCCACAAAACGGAGCCTGATCATGGCACCGGATTAACGTTAAGAGAGTAAATCTGTAAAATTTCTCCGGCATTTTGCTTACGCTGATTACTAAAATACGTAGGTTTGAAGCACAAAAACAGACTTCCCGAAAGGCATATGAATATTCTGCAGAACGTATTATACCGGATTCTCTATGCGATTGTCCGTCTGCTGGCTTTTCTGCCGGTGCGTCTGCTTCGCCTGAAGGCACATGCCTCTGCATTTGTTGCCGGACGCATCCTGCGTTACCGTTATTCGGTTGTTATACAGAACATGAGCCGGGCATTTCCTGAAAAGAATTACAAGGAAATAAAAGGCCTTGCCAGGGAGTTTTACCGGCATTTTTTCGAGATATTTTTTGAGGTGATAAAGACGGCAGGTATGAGTCCCGGTCAGGCGGCAAAACGCATAGTGCCATCAAATCCGGAGCTTCTAACCGAGCTGCACTCTAAAGGCTATAATACCATCGTTCTGGGCGGGCACCTGGGTAACTGGGAATTGCTTTCGGACATGCCTTTGCATTTCCATTTCAGCATCTATACGCTATACAAACCTTTAAGCAGCCCTATAGCCGAAAAACTGATGCTGCGGATCCGGAGTCACTTTGGTCTGAAGCTTCTGCCCATGCAGAAAGCCGGCCGTTTTATTCTTGGCAAAAAGGACTTCCCCGCCGTTTACCTTTTTGTGGGCGATCAGTCGCCCACTCACAAAGACCCGGAATATTGTTTCCATTTCCTCCAACAGCCGAGTTTCTTTTTCAACGGAGCTGCCAGACTGGCCCTGGCTACGGGGTCGGCTGTACTTTATTATTCCATGCGCAGGGAGAAACCCGGATATTATTCCGTTACCTATAAACCGATCGCCCTTCCGGAGGACAAGCTTTCGGAACGGGAAATATTGGAGCGGTACGTAAAATACCTTGAAGAAGATATCCGGAAGGATCCTGCGCACTGGCTATGGTCGCACCGTCGCTGGAAGAACCGGCCGGAGCAAGGAAAGGCGTCATCCTGAACTGTTCAGCATTTCACCCGTCAGTTCTGTCCACATTATCCTGCTGCGCTCCTCATAGCCGAGGCTTTTAAAAAGGCAGAGCGAAGGATAATTGGATGGCTCTACGTGGGCAAACACGGGGCAAGTGCTGAGTGCCACCTTTTGTGTCATCGCCTTCACCAGCCTTCGGGCAAAACCTCTGCCACGGTATTCATCCAGCACATGCAGCATACCCACCGAGCCATCGTCGTGCGACATAATCCAGGCCACCGGTGTTCCGTTGACACGGATGCAGAATCCACCGCCGAAAGCGAGACGGGTGGTTAGATACGGCAGGTTAAGGAACTGCTGATATTTCGAAAACTGAAACACCAGCGGAAGATGCTCCGGAAAAAGAGGTTCAATTTCGGGATCGCTGAAATCCGAAAAAGTTCGGGAAGCAAAGAGGCGGTTGCAATACATAAACCACTTCACCCGGTATCGCCGTAGAATCCATTCCGAAAGCGGCTGACCGGCTATTACTGCCAGCAAGGGTCCGGGGTGCGTACGCATAAAACGCTGAAAGAATTCCGGTTCCGAATCGCTGCTGAAATGGCACCAGGCATCATCCGAGATGTAGCGCAGCATTACCCCCTGCCCATCGTAAACGACTTCGGGCAGCGGATATTCCCGGTGCATGCATATCATTGAAACGTTGCGATCCAGATCAGCCTGAAGCCGCTTCAGGCAAGCACCACCGAGCATAGAACGGTATTGGTTTTATTAAAAAAAGCCATCCAATTTACAAAAAAACAAGCCGCTATCCCCTACCCCAGCCATTCCTTAAAACGCGTTACTTTATCACGGCTTACAAATACCTCACGGTCGGACAGGGGGTTGAGTTCCAGCTTTAACCTGCTTTTAGGATAGATATGAACGTTGCGGATCGATGAAAGCTTGACCAGAAACTGCCGGTTCACGCGAAAGAAAATACCCGGGTTCAGCTGATTTACCAGCTCTTCCAGACTGTAATCGACGGGATACTGATGATTGTCGCAGGTTACCATAAACGTAATTCCTTCTTCGGAATAAAACCAGGATATTTCGCTGAGCGGGAAGCTTTTTATTTTTTGTCCGATCGTTACCGAGAACCGCTCCCTGTATGCCGTTTCGCTGTTGCCGGAAAGCATGCGAAACAGACTGCCAAGGTCGGCCGGAGGTGCTTGCCGGCTGAACTGTCTGAATTTATCCAGGCTTCTGGCAAGATCTTCCTGAACAATGGGTTTCAGCAGATAATCGATGCTCTTCAAACGGAAGGCCCGGATGGCGTACTCATCGTAAGCCGTGGTAAAAATCACCGGGGCATCCACCCTCACCTTCTCAAAAATAGCGAAACTCAGGTCGTCTTCCAGGTGAATATCCAGAAAGATCAGATCGGGCGAAGGGTGGTTGCGGAACCATTCTACCGAATCCTCCACCGATTCAAGGCGGGCGATCACCTCAATGCTGCCGTCGCAATCCTGTATCATTGTTTCGAGCCGTCGTGCTGCCAGCTCCTCGTCTTCAACGATCACTACTCTCATCGTTTTGCGCTTTTATTATACACAGTAAAAATTTATTCCTGCAAAAGGGGTATTTTAACCACAAACCGGTTATTAATACGTTGCGCCGACATTTTCCGGCTGGTAAAGAAGGCATAACGGCTTTCAATGTTATTCAGTCCGACGCCGGTAGACTGCACATGGGCTTCGCGGATCTGAAGATTATTCGAAATCACCAGGTAATCGTCTTCCATAACAATGGTTACCATCAGAGGTTGCTTACGGCTGAATGCATTATGTTTTATAGCATTTTCGATGAGCAGCTGCAGTGCAAGCGGAACTATTTTCAGCTGCATGCTTTCGTCCGGGATATTAACTTCCACCTTCATTTTGCCCGCAAAGCGGATATCGAGAAGGAAAGTATAGGCTTTAAGGAAGTCGAGTTCGGTTCGAAGGCTTACCAGATCGCGATCTTTATTTTCCAGAATGTACCTGTAAACCGTTGAAAGTCCAAGGGTGAACTTCTCGGCCAGATCGGGCTCCACTTTGATAAGTGACGTAAGCACATTCAGGCTGTTAAAAAGAAAGTGCGGATTTACCTGACTCCGGAGGGTTTCAAACTGCGACTGAAGATTCTCTTTCTGCAGGCGGAGCAGTTCGTTTTTACGCGTCTCCAGTTCAAGGGAGTAAGATTGCACTTTAATTTTCGATTCCGAATAATTTTTTTCGAGGTTTGTCACGTATTTCTCCAGTTCGGCTTCCAGTTTTTTCTGTTCGGTGACATCCTGCACCAGGGAAGCCAGTCCGGTCACCTTACCGTTTTCATCCTTCAGGGGGGTGTTGTACCAGTTGCAGTATATGGTTTGCCCGCTTTTTGTGATGTTTTCGTTGGAACTGCGGTGGCCGCCTGTTTGCCCGAGTATTTGCGTCAGCAGTTGTCCGATGGATGCCTGCATGGAATCCGGAACGATGATATCGAAGGCATGACTTCCCAGCACTTCTTCCTTTGCATATCCGAATATCTTCTCTGCTGCGGGGTTCCAGTCGGTTACCTCCAGATTTTCGTTCCATTCGATATATGCCAGTGGCGTTTCCCTGAAGTGCAGGGTAAGCCTTTCGTTTACTTTCCGAAGCTGCTCTTCTGCCTGTTTTCGTTCGGAGATATCGCGGATGTAGGTTTGCGTAGCGATCCGTCCGTTATAGGTAATGATGCTGTTGTTGAACTCAACCGGAGCTGCAGAGCCGTCCCTCCGCACCAGCAGCGATTCGTATATTGCGGGGGGATGGCTTCCCTGCTGTCTTTGACGGTAGAGATCCAGCACCCGCTGCCGTTCTTCTTCTGCGATAAACATGCTGAACGGTTTGTTTACCACATCCGAAACATCGTAGCCCAGAATCCGCGCCATCATCTGATTAATGAACTTTACTTCCCCATCCTGGAGGATAACGATGCCATCGTTTGCCTGTTCAACCAGGGAGCGGTACTTCTCTTCGCTTTCGCGGATTTTGCGGGCAGCTTCCATCTGGCTGGTGGTATCACGCATGATAACATAGGCAGCCGGACGGCCTTCGTACTCTATGGTACTACTGTTCAGCTCCAGGTATATTTTTCGTCCGTCTTTTCGGATACCGGTGGTAGAATGTATGGATGGAATATCGGCGCCTTCCAGCCGGCGTTTAATGGTTTGAACAATAGCTTCCCGGGCTTCGGGTGCAATAAGGTCCACAACCGGTTTCCCGGTAAGCTCTCCGGCCGGGAATCCAGTTATTTCGCAAAAAGCGGGATTTACGAACTTCAGCCGTTCGTCCTGGATGATAAAGATGCCATCTTTAGCCTGACTCACGAGATTCCGGAATTTCTCCTCCGATTCGCGCAGGGCAATTTCCGCCTTTCGCCTTGCGGTGATGTTACGTGAAACGCCAAGCATTTCAACAAGCTCGCCTTTTTCGTTGGTAATCAGTGTGGCTGCCACTTCAATCCAGACCGTCGAACCGTCGCGACAGGTCTGTTCCAGCTCGCCCACCGTGAACGACAAATCATCCACCCCGTTGTTAAAGTCTTTCAGCACTCCGGCAATCATCCGCTTTACTTTTTTTGCACTATCGGGCGTGAACGAATCTTCCAGATTCATCCGCATCACCTCTTCGGCCGTAAATCCTCTGAGTTTCTCCACAGAGGGACTGATCCAGGTAAAACGCTGACGGTACAGGTCGAGTGTCCAGATTACATCCTGCATGTTCTGGGTCAGGATCCGGTAACGATCATCGCTCAGCCTCAGCGCTGAAGAACACGTATAATTAGCGGCGGAGGCCTTGTTGTTTACAAACGCAATTATAATTCCGGTAGCAAGGGAGCCTGCCAGGAAAATGCCGCTGCCGTACAAGCGTGAAAAGCCCGGGTGTTCCGGTTCAAAAAACCAGAGACTAAGTGCATACTGCAACAGAAAAATAAACGCATGCAGAATGAGATCGGAATACCGGAAAGGAATAAAGGCAAGCCACACAACGATAACCAGTGCGATGCCGCCCCACAGGTAAGAGCTAAACCCTCCGGTAAGAATGGCAATGACCGAAGAGCTGATGGCCCAGATATAGAAGGTGGAATAGGTCAGCCACCTGACTTTGTGCAGGTATGGGGTGGTTAGCGCCAGGGTAAGGTTAAGCAGAAGGATGGCAACGGTAATCAGGCGGATCGTCAGCAAGGGTTCAGCGACCGGCGTATTGTAGGAATAATCTAGGGTAAGTCCGAGAACCAGTACAAAGATGGCGGCAATGGTAGAAGCTGCAAGGATTTTCCGGATTTTCAGTTCCCGGTAGCGGAGAAAATCCCGGTCCTGGTTTATCACTTCCAGGTCGCGGATAATTTTAAGTATCGGATTCAGGATCATGGGCAGCCCGGGTTAACTTTCAGATGCCTCAAATATATAAAAGCTTTCAATACCGGCGAAGTAATCTGCAAACCGGAACGACTGCAGTCATGCATACTGCAAGGGTGGTCCGGCCATAAACCTTACCGTTGCACTGCCGGAGTCATCAGAGGCTTGTGTTCGTGCCCCGGCCGTAATTCCGGCTTGGTAAAGATGAGGCAGAAGAGGTTTCCTCCGTCGAGTATGGAAATTTCGATGTTTTTCATTCCGTGCGGTATCAGCCGCGACGGCAGAGCCATAGTACCACCCGGTAAGGAGATGTCGCCCGGATTAAAGGGATTGAATCGTTCGCCGCGGGCAGGGGTATCCTCTTTATCGTCGACGATCAGCAGCCTGGCTCCGGGTCTGGCAACGCGGATCATCTCCTGAAGCGCACGCTGTCCGTCGTTGAACAATACGATGCCTCCCACGTGAAAAACCACATCAAACGAATCCGCCGGAAACGGCAGGTGTTCTGCTTCACCCTGAAACAGAAAAGCGGAGCGTTTCCATTTACGCAAGTGCTTAGCGGCCATGGTAAGCATTCCAAACGAAATATCTATGCCCGAATAAATGGCGCCTTCCGGAAGGTATTTCAGATTATCGGCCGTACCTACGGCAACTTCCAGCACGCGATTACCCGGGGCTATGTGCAGCTTTTGCAGATAGCGCATTCTGCTTTTCCGGTCGGAGTAGCCTCCGAATCGGCTGGCCAGGAGCGATGAAAACCGGTAAAATCTGCTGATGCGGTCGTAGAATCGGGAATACTTCAGGTTGTTTCCGCTCATCAGCTCTTCGGGGAGAAAAACGGGTATTCCGCCGTTGATATAGTATTTATCTCCGCTGAGCGGATTCTCCCAATAGCCCTTTCCCAAACGCAAAGAATAGTGATTGAAGGGATCTGACAGTGCCGGATGGAGGTCGGTCGACATATTTTTTTTCAGGCTCAGCAGGTACTTGCAGTTACGATAAAACCATTTGATCCTACGGGTTCGCTTTCGATGCAGCAAAAACCGGCCTGACGCAGCAGGCGGACAACCGTGCGTTCGGAGTAGATCCTGCGGCCTTCGGTCCTTTTATAGGATTGTAAAAGATTTCCGGTATTCGGGGTTCTGTATCTGAACCAATGGTCGGCAAGCACCAGCCGGCCATTTGACCCCAGCAGCCGGTGAATGTCTCTCAGGGCATTCAGGGGGTTTTTGATGCGGTGAAACGCATCGACGCATATTACCGTATCGAATGAGGCATTTTCCCATGGCAGAGGGGTAGTTCTGAAATCACCGTCAACGCTTAATCTTATGCCCAGAAGGCGGAAGAAACGCGGCAGGCGGTCGTCGACGCATCCTTCGTACAGGTTCACATTGGCAAAAATGGAATCGTCGCTTGCTGCACCGGCAATTTCAAGAAGAATACCCTTGCGGCTGCTGTGCAAACGTGCCATGGTTTGCCGGTATATGGAACGAAGACCTGTATCGGGCACGTTCGTCTCAAACGAATAAGTCTCGTGATACCGTATTTCGGGTCTGGGGATTGTAAGTACTTGCATTTGCAGCGGTAATGTTGGTTAATAAAATGAAACGGTCCGGATGAACCGGATTTCGTTTCCGTTAAAAAATTCCGAGTTTCAGTGATGCGGTAAGGCCGAGTCCGTTAACGGGATATTCGGGACCGCGGTCGAGCCGGACAGGGGTGGCAAACCGGTAACCGGCACCAACACCCAGGCGGATAACAGAAATCAGATTAATTTCCATTTCCACACCCGGTTCAACGATCAGAAACGGCGCCGAATCAATAACCACGCGATCGGAGTAGTCGTCCCATCCAAACCAATCGTAAGCATCGGATTCCCGGGTAAGTGCAACAAATCCGGCTCCCATGACAATTGGAAACGTAAGATGAACCGGAAAATGCGATGCCAGTACAGGTTCAATCATCAATCCGCCGTAGCCTCCTTCCAGGTAGTAACCTCCCGGGCGGGCGTAAGACCTGTCGTAATTCAGGCCCCACGGAAAATCGCTGAATCCGGTACCTGCAACGCCAAGGGAAAGAGAATGCGCAAACCGGACAGCAGCCCGCCCCTGAATCAGCAAAGCATTATGGCCGTTAAGGTTTCCGCCTCCCATACCAAACGAGATATAACCTCCAAGTGCCGAATTATTATTGCCGAACAAATTAATTTCCTGATCCGGGACTGAAGACTGCTGTGCAAAAGCCCGCATACCCGGTACGATCAGTAAGCCTGACATAAAAAGTAAAAAGGTAAAGCGTCTCATGATATTCTTAATTGATTGCAACGATTTACAAAAATAAAACTGAGTTTCCCGCATTAAAACTAAAACTGACTGAAAGGCATCATTTAAAGCACGAATAGTGCGCATCGGATCATGAACGGTAAAACATCCCCTTACCAGCGCAGCAACATTATGAAAAACGGCCTCTCTGCATTTATTGAGCATGCGGCAAAACAGCATCCGGAACGGTTTCAGCCTGCAGGCATACACTAGTTAACAGGCCTGGCAGGAAATTCTTTGAAACTATCCAAGTATTATATTGATTTACAATATCATATATAATTTTTGTTATCTGGAAAATAATGGAAAAAACCATTTCCCGCATCAACCGCAAATCGCAAGGCAGACTATCGTCCCAGCGTGTGCCTGAATCAAACAAAATTCACATAATCTTTCACCAATCAAAACATCCTCATTAACCATAACTTCAGGTTCCCATCCGATTCCAATAGTTACATGGCAAGTTTTAAAGTGTTTAATCAGCGCAAAGTAACAATGTGTTAAACTGCGTTACCATTTCATTTTTCCTAAGGGGAAAAGAAAACCCAGGCTGAAGCACTTAATCAGATCCATATTCCGTAGTTTTGCTAAAAAAGCCGTGAAGACCTTTTCAAACATAGGTTCTTTGCTCAGGCAACCGGGGTTTGTATTCAGGTCGCTGAAATACCGGAATTACCGGTATTACTTTCTTGGGCAGCTGATCTCGCTGCCGGGAAACTGGATTCAGAACATTGCGCTGAGCTGGCTTGTTTACCGGCTAACGGGATCGGCATTTATGCTGGGAATCGTGGGTTTTACCAGTCAGATTCCCGCACTTGTTCTTACACCTGTTGCAGGTGTGTATGCCGACCGTCTCAATCGCAGAAAAGTACTTATCCTCACACAGAGCATCTCTGCCGGTATTGCGCTGGTAATGGCAGGTTTAACTTTGACGGGAGCCATCCGGATCTGGCATATTCTTGCTGCTGCCCTGCTCAACGGCGTCACCGTAGCTTTCGACACTCCGTTCCGGCATGCTTTTGTAGTTGAAATGGTGACGGAGAAGCAGGATCTGCCGAATGCCATTGCGTTAAACTCGACGCTTTTCAATACTGCCCGGTTTATAGGCCCTCCCGTTGGAGGGTTTCTTATTGCCATTGCCGGGGAAGGTATTTGCTTTCTGATTAACGGACTGAGTTACCTTGCCGTGATAGGCACCCTCGCGGCCATGAAAATACACACTCTAGCATTCGTTCATAAAGGGAAGTCGGTGCTTTCGGATCTTGCGTCGGGCTTCCGTTACTCATGGCAGACGCTGCCCATCCGGTACCTGTTGCTTATGGTTATTACAACAAGTCTTCTTGGCCTGCCATATCAGGTATTTATGCCTGTATATGCAAGCGACGTTCTTGGCGGCGGGGCTCAGACTCTGGGATTTCTGAACGGTGCCATAGGTGCCGGAGCGCTGGGCGGAGCTTTTTTCCTTGCTTCTCGCAAAGAACTGAGAAATTTCCCGCGAATGGTCTTTTTGTTTGCCCTTATTTCCTCACTCGGGCTGATGGCCTTTTCGCATTCGGGTTATCTGGCGCTTTCGCTGATGTTGCTTGTAGTCACCGGATTTGGCATGATTGCCGAGTTCAATGCAAGCAATACGCTGCTTCAAACGGTGGTTGACGATGGAATGCGCGGGAGGGTGGTTGCATTTTACAGCATGTCGTTCATGGGGATTCAGCCTCTCGGAAGCCTTGCCCTGGGCAGTATTGCGGAGTGGGCAGGCATTCAGTCTACCCTGCTGGTTTCCGGAACGCTCTGCCTGCTGGCTGCGCTGGTCTTTTCACGCAAAACAAACATCATCAGCGAAAGCTTAAATCGGAATGGAGCACAGTAATAGTAAAGCGGTACCGGCAAAAAAAAGCCGGCCGGAAATCCCGGCCGGCTGAGAATACTGTAAAGGTCTCTACCGGGCAATGATAACCCTTGAAGTCGTTTCCTTACCTTTTCCGTAAAGCCGGACAAAATAAAGTCCCGAAGGCAGGTCAGCTGTATTGACAGCAGCTTCGCCGCGGGCAGATCCGAAATTATTGACTGAACGAACCACATTTCCAACCACACTGATGATTTCTACCTTTTCGAGTCCGTTTACTTCGCTGATATAAAGAACATCGCCGGCGGGATTGGGGTAAAGGGTGCGGTTGATAACTGGTTCGGAACCAACGCCGATATTCACCTCAGTGGTAAACGTGAGAGAAATGGGCAGTGTAGCTACGCCGCTCATATTTTCCACTGCATCGAACCTGAAATAATACTGCTGACTGTATTTCAGATCCGGGCTTGGGGTCACGGTGATCTGTGTTTTGGCAGTATTGATGGTAGCGGTAAATCCTACAGGAGCTCCCGTCGGGTTGAATTCGCGGTAATTGATCAGCTGAGCTACGTTGCTGTTGGTAATCTGCTGTCCGCCCCGCATGCGTATGGGCTGGCTGAAGTTGATGATGATCGGCTGTGTAACGCTTACGTTAACGGCATTGTTTTCGAGATTAACGGAGGAAGATGCTCCGATGGCCTGTGCATAGGCTGAGTGATGTATAATTTTGGTTCCGTTTTCCTGGATAAAGATAGCCAGCAACAGGTCGTCCATCTCTTCTACGTTGGTGGTCGACATGTTAACCGTATGTTTGAGGTTCAGCGTTTCACCCGGGACCAGATTGGCACTTGTTCCGTTTGCATCGGGAACCATCTTCATCATAACGTGATGAAATTCGGTTTCGCCGTTGGTAGCTACGTTCTGGGTCGTAATTTCCTCTACAATAGCCATGTGGATTTTCACATTGGGATAGCTGGCATAGGGGATGAAGTTGGCATCGATGATCACGTTGTTGCCCTGGATTTCATACGTAGCTGCGATGTCAACGTAGGTGTATGTACCGTAGGTTGCATTGAATGCTGCGTTCACTGCAGCCTGGTTGGTTCCGGTTTTCTTTCCGTCGACGTAAAGGTCGGGAACTGCATTTACACCATAATACTGACGGCGGACACCGCCTTCAGCTGTATAGTAGGGATCGCCGGAGCCGGGCCAGTTCATCTGGTATTTGATAAGGGTAAGGTTATCGCCGTTCTGGTTGATGAACGGATTGAGCACGGAATTGTTAAAAGTAGCGCAGGGCGCACAGGTAGAGCTGGTAAACTCCTCAAAGAGAGGACGGTAAGGAATGAGGGCTACCGGAACGGTGAGCGATTTCACCATGGTATCGTTGACAGGGTTCAGGTCATCGCCGAGGCCGTTTACGTTTGAAACCCACACTTTCAGATCGTAGAAACCGGGGGTTACGATGAGGGAGTCGGCACATTCAAAATTGTACACTGCACCTGTTGCCACGTTGAGTCCGTCAAAACTTGAAGTATAGATATCTCCGTTATCCAGTTGCCAGCTGACGTCGGCACTGGTAATGGCAGAAGTTCCCAGGTTGGAAAAGTTGCCTTTAACGGCTTTATTTCCGACAAAGAGGGCAGGTACATCGATCATCGACATGGCTGCATCCCTTTCGAGGGGTACCATTACTTCCACATCATCGATATACCAGTTCTTCATATTCGCGCTGGCTCCGTTAACGAATATGCTGAACTGAAAACTGGCAGCTCCAACATTGGCATTGGAAACAATTATGGTCAGTGTCTGGGCCGGAATATCACCGGTAGCAGCAACTGTCCATACGTTATTCCAGGCGCCGTTGTTCGAACGGGTGTCAACACCAAGGGAAATGGGCGTTGAATTACCATCGGCATGATCGAACATGTGCTTAAGGCGAATGATCAACATTGTTTGTCCGGTTGTATTGATCTGAGGTCCGATGATTCGCTGGGTTCCGGTAAAGGTTGGTGTACCCTTGATATTCATTTCCGGAGCAATACCACTGGCGTAATTGGTTGCTGAGGCAGAAAAATTCTGCATATTTCCAAAGACCATCCAGCCGGAAGGCGGAAACGACGCCCCGCTGAAATTTTCCTGGAAAATTACCTGGGCAGAAAGCAGGGTACTTGCAAAAATACCCAAAACAAAAAGTAGGGATTTTTTCATAAGCTGTTGAATTTGTTTGTTTTAATAAAAAGAACTCGAACACGAATCCATGCTCATAAAAATATATATAATTGAGTACGGATTTAAAAAAATCTGAAAAAAGGCCGGATTTTTTTACAAAAATGAGCCGGCCCGTTCAACAATTATTTAATCACAACAAATCGTCGTGTGAAGGCTCCCTTTTCGCCTTTCAGTGTAATCAGATAGGTTCCCTGACCGAGTCCGAGCAAAGGCAGTGCAGTTGTTTCACTGTCGGCCTGAGGGGAAAGCGCGCGGCGCACAACTTTTCCGCTGAGATCGGTCACCAGTAATTCAGCGTTGTTTCCGGCTTCTGAACTTCCTTCAACAAAAAGGAAATTCTGCGCGGGATTGGGATAAATCCTAAAAGCGGAAGGTATTAAGCTCCCGGTATTTGTACCGGTTTCTGTTGCAAACTCCGAAGAATAGGTATAGGTCTGAACTCCGTTTTCGTTTTCAAGCGCAGCTACTGTCAGACGGTAGATGGAAGTCTCTTCCAGATTCTGATCGGGGGTGATGGTTATACGGGTTTTTTCGGCATTTACCTCAGCACTGTAGTTTACGGGAATGTTGCGCGAACTGAGCAGCTCAAGCGTTACAATTTCCTGTACATTTTCGGGAGTGAGTTCTTCACCGCCGATAAGGCGGACCGGCTGGCTGAAATCAATGACCAGAGGCTCATCAACGGGAACGTTTACAGCCAGATTGGCCGGCTGGGAGCTAACCAGAGCTCCTGCAAGAGTGGCATAGGCTGCCTGGAAAATTTCCTTCGACTGATTGTCCTGCAGGAATATGGCAACAAACAGGTCGCTCATTTCCTCAACGTTGGTTCCGGTCATATCCACAACATGGTTAACCTGCATTGGCACATTTGACTCCAGACTGGCGGCAGAACCGTTTCCATTGGGCAGTATGCGCATCATAACGTGATGAAACTCGGTTTCCCCGTTGGTCCGTTTGTTTTGAGTAGTGACGCCTTCAAAAATAACAACGTACAGAGTAGCATTGTCGATATCGGTGTAGCTGGTGACTGCAGCATCGATTGATACATTGGTGCCTTCGATGGTATAATGACCTGCAATATCAACAAAAGCAATGTTATTCAATGAGTTATTGAATGCTGTATTAACTCCGGCCGAGGAAGTTGCGACATTTTTTCCATCCACAAAGAGCATAGGCACGGCATTTACCCCATAGTAATTACGTCTGGCACCGCCTTCTGCGGTATAATAAGGATCACCCGAACCCGGCCAGTTCATCTGGTACTTAACGAGAACTATTTCATCCCCGTTCTGATTGATAAAAGGATTCAGAACAGAATTGTTAAAAGAAGCGCAGGGGGCGCAGGTACTGCTGGTAAACTCTTCAAAGAAAGGTTTGCGTGGCACGAGCTGAACCGGGATACGAATCGTCTTTGTAAGCGTATCGTTTTCCGGAGCATCGTCGCTTCCTGTAGCACCATTCACATTGCTGACCCATACTTTAAGATCATAAGTACCGGCAGACAGTTCCACCTGATTCTGGAAGGTTATACTTACCGATCCGCCCAGCTGGATATTCTGTCCGGAACGTTGTTCGGTATGCACGTCGTTATCGTCGACCTGCCAGTTCACATTGAACGCATTTAATGCGTTTATCCCCATATTGGTTATGGTTGCAGTTACATCTGCCGGTCCGGTAAAATAAGTGGGCGTGGAAATGTGTGTAACGGCTGCATCGGTATTTTCCGGGATAGTCAGGGTAATGTCGTCAATAAACCAGTCGTTAAGATTGTAGCTGCTTCCGCTGAAGTAGATACAAAACTGAAAGCCGGGATTTCCGGTATCGTTGTTGCTAATGGGTACAGATACCTGCTCGGCGCTAACGCCTGAAGAAATCGTGCGGCTCCAGGCCGGGGTCCACGACCCTGCGCCAGTGCGGGTAGCAATGCCAATCTGGTAGCTTCCGCTGTAATGATCAATCATATGTCTGAACTGAACCAGCACCATTCCGGCACCCGTCAAATCGATGGCAGGAGAAATGAGGCGGGTAGTAGTGTTAAACTCCGGAGACCAGGTCATTTTGGCTTCGGGAGAACTTCCGCCTGCATTAGCTGTACCGCTGATTGACCAGTTCGAGGTCTGGGCATCAATGGTCCAGCCTGCCGGAGGCATTGCTCCTCCCGAAAACGTTTCATTCAGTACAACCTGAGCCAGCAGCCCGGTTCCCTGTAGCATTAATGCTGCTGCCAGCAGCAGATTTCTCATTTTGTTTGATTTCATTCCGGTTTTTAGTGTTTGGTTGGTTTAAGCACCCGAATATACCAATTCTGGTTAAAGGATGCAGATTAGAATAATAAAGTCAAAGATATGCGGTTTTTTTGAACAATATTAAACTCCGCGCAGAAGTTTTTAATATTTTTTATCAACACAAATGAATAGATGACAATAACTCCAGAAGTATTGCAGGAAGGAATTTACCGGTCGGTTTCAGGGTAAACGCAATTTCGGGCCGGACAAAGCCGTTGAAATGATTCAACATTTAGGCTGGTGTACCTGTTTAATGGTATAAACTATTGAATCTCCATGAGCAACTACATCACAGAACTGACTTTACCGGTAAGTGGAATGAGCTGTGCCGCCTGTGCCTCAAGCGTAGAGAGCATGCTGAAATCGCAGGATGGCATTCTTCAGGCAGAAGTAAATTATGCCACAGCGAGCGTCAGGGTCAGGTTCAATCCTATGCAGATTGGTTTGCACGACATGCAAACGGCACTAAAACAGATTGGGTACGACCTTGTAGCTGAAGAAGAGGGGGGTGAAGATGCGTTTGCAGGGCTGGAAGAGGCCCGCAGGCGGGTGCTGAAACAGCGGCTTATATCGGCGGCCGTGTTCTCCACTCCTGTTTTCGTTCTTTCCATGATATGGCATCATCCGGGTGCGGCCCTGCAATGGCTGTTGCTGGGGCTAAGCTTGCCTGTGATATTTTATTCCGGGGCAGGATTCTACCTTAGTGCATTCAGACTGGCAAAACATTTAAAAACCAATATGGATACACTGGTAGCTCTTGGAACCGGGGCGGCTTTTGTGCTGAGTGTGATTAACACCGTGGCTCCGGAACTGATGACGGGCAGCGGAATTACCGGTTATGTATATTACGAATCGGCAGTAGTAATTATTACCCTGATTTTGTTGGGACGTTACCTTGAAGAGCGAAGTCGCAGCAAGGCATCCGCTGCCATCCGCAGCCTTATGGATCTGAGTCCGGCCACCGCCCTGCGCATAGCCGGCGGCAGCCGTCGGGAAGTTCCGGTGGCCATGCTGATGCCCGGAGACACGGTTCTGGTTCGTCCCGGTAGCGTTGTTCCCGTCGACGGAATTATAACTTCCGGCAGCTCCTGGATTGAAGAGAGCATGATGAGCGGTGAGCCGGTTCCGGTATTCAAAGGCGAGGGTGACCCGGTACTGGCCGGCACCCTGAACACCAACGGCGCCCTGGAAATCCGTACGCTGAAATCGGGCAAAGACACTGCCCTGGCCGGAATTATCCGTATGGTGAACGAAGCTCAGAATTCCAAACCACCGGTTCAGCAGCTGGTCGATCGCATATCCGCTGTCTTTGTGCCGGTGGTAATCCTGCTGAGTATACTTACGTTTGCTGCCTGGGCATGGATAATTCCAGCTCATACGCTCGCGCATGCCATCGTCACTTCCATCAGTGTTCTGATAATTGCCTGTCCCTGTGCGCTCGGGCTTGCCACGCCAACGGCTCTCATCGCTGCCATCGGGCGCGGAGCCTCGGCCGGGATTTTATTCCGGGAAGCTGCAGCTATAGAGACTGCCGGGAGAATTGACACCCTCGTGATTGATAAAACCGGAACCCTGACCAAAGGACGTCCGTCCGTGATGAAGGTGCATATTGCGTCAGGAGAAGATCCGGAGCGCATCCGGCACATCTTTGCTTCCGTTGCCGGATATTCGGATCACCCGCTTTCTGCTGCTGTGTCAAAATCCCTGACAGCTGAGGGTTTGAAACTGCCTGAGGTGACTAATTTCAGCAACATCCCCGGAAAGGGAATCACGGCAAATTGCGAGGGCACCGACTGGGTTGCCGGCAGTCCGGAATTCATAAGAAGTTCGGGTGCAGATCCGCAACCTGAAGAAGTCGGGGTTATAAAGCAGGCGGAAGCCGACGGCAGCTCCCTGGTTGTGCTTGCCGGAAACGGAAAAATTAAGGCAATAGCGATACTGACCGACCCGCTGAGGGAGGATGCCGTGCAAGCGGTTCAAGCCCTGCACGACCGGGGAATCAGCATTCATATGCTTACCGGAGATCACGAATCCAGTGCTGCCAGAGTTGCGGCAAAAACAGGGATTAAGCACTACGTTGCCGGTGCTTCGCCGGAAGACAAGGCGGAATATGTAAGTCGGCTGAAAGAAGACGGACATCTTGTTGCTGTGGCAGGTGACGGCATCAACGACACGATAGCCCTTGCCAGGGCCGATGCAGGCATAGCGATGGGAGGAGGAACCGACGCAAGCAGGGAAGCGGCATCCATAACCCTGACAGGGCACCGGCTGATGCAGGTAACGGAAGCGATTATTTTGTCGGCCAAAAGCGACAGAATAATTAAACAAAACCTATGGTGGGCATTCGGGTACAACGTACTGGCAATTCCGGTCGCGGCAGGCCTGCTGTTCCCCTTTACGGAACTCCTGCTCAATCCCATGATTGCTAGTGCAGCCATGGCTTTCAGCTCGGTATCGGTAGTACTGAACAGTCTGAGACTCCGTTCGGTGAAATTATCCTGAATGCAATGAACTGCAGCCGGGTTATTTTGTTAAAAAAGGAAAACGATTTATCATGAAAACCATCCTGGTCAAGACAAATTTAAAGTGTAACGGATGTATAGCAGCGGTAAAACCGGCGCTGGATGCCATTGAAGGCCTCAAATCCTGGGAAGTGGACCTGAGCAGTCCCGACCGCACCCTGAGTGCGGAAGTAGATGGAGAAGCGGTTGAGTCAGAAATCACGGCAGCGCTTGAAAAATCGGGATACAAAGCCTGGAGCTGATTGGAAGCAGGTTCGGAAAGAATAAATAAAGGGACTCCCGTTAACCGGAAATCCCTTAAACTCTGTGTCTGAGTGGTCAGAGGAAAGGACAGGACCGTTATCCAAGCCTTTCTCCTACTTTATCCCAGTTAACGATATCCCAGAACGACTTCACGTAATCGGGGCGGCGATTCTGGAAATCGAGGTAATAGGCATGTTCCCACACATCGCAGGTAAAGAGGGGTTTCAGTCCGTCGCGCATGGGATTTCCTGCGTTGGAGGTCTGAACGATTTTCAGTATTCCTTCGGCATCCTCAACAAGCCAGGCCCAGCCTGATCCAAAAAGCTTTACAGCGGCATCGGCAAACACTTCTTTAAAATTTTCGAAAGTACCAAAGGCGTCGTTGATTTTTTTCAGCAGCTTCCCTTCGGGAGATCCGCCTTTCCCGCCAAGGCCTTCCCAATAAAATGTGTGGTTCCACACCTGGGCTCCATTGTTAAAAATGGCGCCTTCCGACTGCATTACAATTTCTTCGAGGGATGCATTCTCAAATCGTGTGCCCGTGATCAGGTTGTTCAAATTATTGACGTAGGCCTGATGGTGTTTACCATAATGAAAACTAATGGTTTGCGCACTGATAACCGGTTCAAGGGCTTCCGGCGCATACGGAAGTGGAGGTAATTCAAATTTCATAAGGATAAATTTTTATGGTTTGTTTAAAGATTGCCGGCAGTTATAAAACAAAAATAGGTAAATTAATCGGATCGAATGTATTTAAAAACGGAAACTAGGGTTAAAAAAACTAGCGACTTCAACAAAGGTGCCACTCAGATATCATTTCAAAAAGTTCTCACATAACAATCGGACGACAGGCTTATCTGATTGCATACATGCATACACAGGAATATGTCTTTCTGTGGCCTGTAACGGGCAGGATGGCCGCACGACGCTCATATACTATTGTCTATCTGTACCTTACAAAAAATTGCTCAGATGTTTGCTGAAGCCGGCAAGCCAGAAAATTCCTTTCCGGATTCCCCCGTTGCGTAAAAAAGCGTATTTAAAATACATTAATTTACCCTTTTATGCCCCCATCCCATATTGTAACTTTAGATACCATTTAAAAGGTCATTATAACACGTTAATGCCTGATCAATAATTATATGGATTAATCAGGAAAAGCCTTTGAATTTTACCTTGCCATTTTTCTTATACGATCCCGTTTACTCCTGTCCGTCTGCCCTCTCTAAATTCTAATCAGCATGCCCTGAGCCGGTTCTGGTTCGGGATTCAAAACAAACCCCACCTGCATTCTACGGGCAGAAATCCGTAGAAAACATTTTGCAATTAATACGTGAAAGCACCAGTACTGCTGTGTGGCCTGGAGTTTTTGCCCATGGTGTTCAATAATCCGATGACAGAGGATATTGATTCCGGGGCTTTTTGTGTTGCAATCATTTTGTGGTGGCAGTATTTCATGTTTTTAATAATGATGCAATACCTTTTTTCAGCGGACGGCGGTTATGTACTGAGTATAATTAGAAGCCATACTTCAGACTGCATACTGCATCCAAACCTGAATGAGTTACCGAAACATAATCTGAAAAAACGTAATTGCCGTATCTCTTTGAATTTTCCTTATAGGTTATTTAGCCATTCCTTAAATATATAAAGTAATCGGAAAAAGTTATGGATGAAGATCTGCCACGAAACGAATGAGACACATTTAAATGTTGATCACTCATCTTCTAAGATCAGAGTTGTATCAATTTTTTTTGCATTTATTACCTGTCTTATAACCAGTTATATTTCAGCTTCTCAATGTCCGCCATCTGTTTTGGACATAGAGGAAAAACGACTTGCAGAAACCAATCCTGAAATTGAAAACTACTTACCTGAACCGTACTTTAAAATACGGGAAACAATCGTATCCGGAACTAAAAACCACACACAACCTTCTTACCGTTTAAATCAGTCCTACTTCGATTTCCTTAAAAGCGGAAGTCCGGTTTTTCCTGCATTGATTTCAGGAAACAACAACGCGGAAGCCGGCGGCAAAAACTCTGCATTTGATAACCGCACACAATTTCCATATACCGAAGGTCAAATTTGTGAAGGCAACCATCGTTCAGCCCTCCGCAAACCGGCCTCCTCCCCTTCGTGCCTCTGCTCCCGAATGCATTATCTCAGAATATTTTGTCAATCAAAAAAGATATTTCTTAAAAAAAGGTTGTTATGAAAAACCTGTTACTTATTAATTGTGCCGCAATAACCTCAAAGCTTAGGTTGCTGGCCGTTACAGCTTTGCTGATTGTTTTGTCGAATCAGTTTGCGGTTGCGCAGACGAATGACGGATGTATCCCGCCAACAAATAATGCGTCTGGAGATTGATGGACCCCTGAATGTTATTTTGGACCTGATTGTTCATTGGGAAATGTGTGCAATGCAGGCGATGTAACAGTAAACAGGATTTATATTGCAGACATGGATGGTAATCCCATCAATCCGCAATGTCCCGCCTATACAACAGCATATCTGTTTGCAGAAATGTATAACAATACAGGAACAGGAAGATATGCAGTAAGGGCTTATTTCGAGGTATATATGGATGGCGTTTATCAGGAATCAAGAAGCGAATGTTTGGGAACAATACCTCCCGGAATCACCCAGCTTAAGTTAGATACAGAGCCATTTATTATTGACTGCGATTATTCGTATACAATAGAAACAGTATGGCTTGGCTGGACAACAACCCCCGCTGACAACTGCGATAATGCCACAACTTGTAAAGACTATAACAATACCAAATGCAGCAAGGATTTAACAAACTCATATTCAATAGTTATTCCTTTAATTACTTATACTTGCGGAATTTATGACGAAAACAGCATTACGGTAAATTTTACCGGCACTCCGCTCGGAGGGTTAGCACCTTATACCTATGCCTGGGATTTTAATAACGATGGTACAATAGATGCAACCACGCAGAATCCTTCTTATACTTTTAACACTACGAGCACAGGTGATTTTACCGTATCATTAAAAATAACTGACGCAGAAGGAGCTTATGGGACGGCTGAACTTGATCTGTATTTGCCGAGGATTACTAACTGCGATGCAGGACCGATATACTTATGTAGTGATGCCGCTCCGATTAATCTTGCGACCAATCCAGGATTTACAGCTACACCTTCAGGTGGAACAGGGTCCTATTCCTATTCCAGTGGGGGGACTTACTACACTTCAGGTCAGGAAATTACATCGTTTAATCCTGCATTGGCCGGTTCAGGAACCCATTCACTCTATTATATTTATTCTGACCCCAAAGGCTGCAGCGATATCTGCAATTTTACCATTGTTGTTTATCCAAAACCGGAATTAAACTGCCCAACTGATCCCGATGCCTGTCCGAGTCCGACGCCCCTGGAATTAACCGGGGTTTATGGTGTGACAGCAATACCGGCAGGAGGTACAGGTGTTTACAGTGGAACAGGAGTATCGGAATCAGGAGGTAAGTATTATCTGAATATTTCTAATACCGGGACCTATACAATAAATTACAATTATACAAAGGATTGTTGTTCGAATTCCTGCACTTATACCATTACCGTAACCGATATGGGAATAACCTGTCCCTTTCCAAATCCTGTAACACTTGAAGGGTGCAATACGGATGTTATAGAAGCCTCAGGCCGTTTACCCTATACAGAAACTAAAACCTCACTAACATATGCCCAGTTCACAGATGCAGGAGCTATTTCTGTTTGTGGTGATGCGGGGTATAATTACTATTATCAGGATTCCAAAGCAGAAACTTGCCCGATTGTGGTCACACGTCGGTTTTTCATCGAGGTTCCAGATGGTGGTGCATCTGTGTATTGTGATCAGGTGATAAATATTCAGGATAACCAACTCTTGATGTTCTGTTCAGTGAAGTCAATGAAGTGGTTGAAGGTTGCGGCATTATCACAAGGACATGGTCGGTTACCAACTCCTGCAACAAAACAGCTACGGCTACTCAGGTCATAACCGTTCAGGATAATTCCGCCCCCGTTTTGGCCGGCGTTCCTGAGAATACCATCGCTGAGTGCACAAGCATTCCAGCACCGGCTACAGTGACTGCTTCTGACCCATGCGACCCAACTCTTGATGTTCTGTTCAGTGAAGTCAATGAAGTGGTTGAAGGTTGCGGCATTATCACAAGGACATGGTCGGTTACCAACTCCTGCAACAAAACAGCTACGGCTACTCAGGTCATAACCGTTCAGGATAATTCCGCCCCCGT
>Ga0228535_1001704_pt1 | contig 29466 bp, 23 predicted proteins | sample SJ1metagenome_FD_168457 | JGI IMG/M metagenome (GOLD analysis project Ga0228535, IMG submission 168457) | Enriched culture of PCE-dechlorinating microbial communities from Ithaca, New York, USA - SJ1 | ecosystem: Engineered > Modeled > Simulated communities (microbial... > Unclassified | place...
ACGCCGCCTTCGAATTGATCTCCGACACGGCCGAAGCGGGGCATGGACGGCAGGAGCTGGAGGGGCTTGGACACTCGGAACGTGGACTGGTTCTGTCCGAAACAAGAGTCCACCGTCTGGGCGACGGCCATGATCCGGAACGTGGTCAGGTTGGACGGCAGATCAAAGCTCACGACGGCCTCTCCCTCGGCATTGGCGAGGATCGATGGATTCCAATATGCCGTGGATTTGAAATCCCCCCGGAGTTCGACCTGAGTCAGGACAGGCGCCGCTGCCGCCGTTCTCTCGCCGCCGCCTCCGGCGTCTTCGCCCTTTTCGCCGTAACCTCGCTGGCCGACGACATGAATTCTTGTCTCCGACGTTTGCACGGAAAGCGGCTTCAGGGCGTAAAAACGGTCGAAGGGATTCGGCGTCTGGTAGCCGATGAGGTTGAGGACGCCGACGTCGACGACGGCCAGGGAAAGGCAGGCCTTGACTCCCTCGCCTTTCCAGTTTTTGGCTTTGAGCCGGACGGTCACCCTGTCTTTCGGCCGATAATCCTGCTTGTCCGTGGCGATGGCGATGCTCAAACGCTTTTGGAAGGGATTCACGTTGAGCCGGACATACCCCATTTTGAAGGAGGGTTTTCCGACATCCCCGTTTTCGCCGGTTTTCGCGGAGGCCGTCCGTCCCTGCACCAAAAGGACCGAAACGTAGACGTTGGGCACGTGCTCGGACGACAGGGGGACCGCGATCTGCGTTGTGCTGCCCTGGATTTCAAGAACCCGGCTCTCCAGGATGGACTCGCGCTCGACGGTGACCAGCGCTTTGGCTTTTTCGTAGGGCGATTTGATCAGAATCTTCGCCGTATCGCCCGGGCGGTATTCATCGCCGTCGGCCACAAGTTCGATGCTGTCATCGTCCCGGCGTTCCCACGGCACGTAATCCTCGCCCGTCACGTAAAAATACGTCGACGACGAGATCGAGTTGCCGCGGGCGTCCTTGGCGTCCGCGCGGACATAGTAGAGTCCCGCCTGGTCCGCCCGGAAAGGCAGGACCTCGGCCGATGAGCCCGAATCGACCGTCCGTGAAGCGGCCTCGATATCCTCTTTTTCCGTCATCCAGCTGAAGCGGCCTCCCATGCCCGCTTTCCGGACGGATCGCCACTCGCGGCGGATGAGCTTCACCTGGATTCTCTTTTTGGAGACAAGCGCCCCCCCGGGATCCGCGGCGATAACGTCGACCGTGAGGCCCTCGCCTTTCTTGACAAACGCCGTGCTCGGGCGGAGGCCGATATAGAATTCGCCGCGGTGCACGGTCGTCTGGATGCGGCTCGATATGGAACGCCGACTCGGGCTTTGCACGGTGGCTTCCAGCGCGGCCTGGACGGAATTCCTCTCTTTCTCGGGGAGAAGAGGGACTTTCACCTCCATCTTTCCATCGGCGTCGAGAAAGCCCTCTCCCGAGGCAAGCAGGCGGCTTTCCTCGGTCCCGGTGTCTTCCCAATCCATTTCATTCCCGAAAATGAAGTCTTTATGACCGGGTGGGGTGAACGATGAGGCGTTGAGCCTCAACGACCAGGATGCCTTTTGGCCGGCCATCGCCCCCCCGAACAGGTAGTTGGCCCTGACCTCGCCCTGATAGCGGTCGCCGAAGGTGAAGCTGTCCTTGACCGAGCGCAGGAGCACCTCGAACTCGGCGGGACGGAAGGCTTCGACCCGGAAAGAATCGTAAAGCGCTTGAGGCTTTTCATCCTCCTGCAGGGCCGGGACTCTGGCGATGACTTGATAATTCCCCAAAGAAGCCTCAGGGCCCATGTCCAGATCGACATCGAAGGATCCGAATTCATCCAACGACGCTTTTCCGTTGTAAACCGGTTTTTGAAAGGGATCCATCACCTCGCATTCGACCTCGGCCACGGAAGGAAGGGCCCATCGTCCCTTTTCACTCCTGCGGATTATGCCCTTGATGTGGACCGTTTCTCCGGCCCGGTAAATGCCCCGCTCGGAGAAAAGATAGCCCTCGACCTCGCCCGGACGGGGATTCCAATCATAGTCGATGCCGAAACGATAGGGATAAATTCCCGTTCCCCATTCCGAGGACGTGAACGCGATGTCCTTGCCGCGCCGCGCGAAAATCCACTGCCGCGGCTTGGTCCACTCGTCCTTGGGCTTGAGGCCCAGCTTTTTCCACCCGAGCGTTTCGACTTTGCCCAGAGCATCGGTCTTTCCCTGCCAGCGCAGGACATTCGCGTCGTCGCGGATCTCGACATCAGCCCCGGCCACCGGCTGCCCGGTCCTGAGCTCGGAGACCCAGATGACATTGTTTTCCGGAGAGGACTTGGCCGATAGGCCCAGCTCCGTCACCTGAAGGAAAGCTTTCGGCCACCGTGAATATTTATCGCGCGACCCCGTGTCCAGCTGGATGTAGAGGAGGCCGTGTTTTTCGGGACAGATCTCGGCCAATTCGAGGGGGACCCTCGTGACTTCATTGCGCGGAACGGTATAGGACAGCTCTCTTTCGATCTGGAAAAATCCGGGGCGCGGAAGAACGCGTTCGCTCGTCCACATCGCATGCCTCACGAGAAGGGGAACGACATCCTCGGGCCGGACGTTGGCGGCCTGCAGGAGAAACCGGCTTTGGTTGGTCAACTTGACGGGGATGCGCAGCTCTCCATAAGCCTCGATGACCCCATGCCCGGTGGTCATCGAGACGGACGGCGGCAAGTTCCCGGTGACGAACTTGACGACGACCTCCCGGCCGAGCTTGTTACCGAAGTCATCCGCCAAATCCGGGGATAACGTGACCGCGTATTCCGTCTCCGGCTTGAGCGGCAGATCGATCCACAGCTGCGAGTTGGCCGAATCCCAGGAGGCGTAATAATCCGGGATGACGACCGCCGGCTCGAACTTGATATTCTCGATCAAGGATTTGTAGGGGACCGGGTTCGAGAAATGGAATCTCAACGGCTGATCCGGCGGGCCGGCCTGCAGCCCTTCAAATTTGAAGGTCCTGAACGTCTCGAAGCTGAACCGGTAAGCTTCATCCGATCCCAGGGGGCCTTCCGTGGAGGGCAGCCCGGCCTTGATCCCGATGAAATACGTGAAGTCCGGCTTCAGCGGCTCCCGCGGCTCCAGAAGGAGGACTTCTTCGGGAGCGGCCGGGAGGTCTTCCTCCTTCAGCATCCCCGCCGATGGGTGCCGGACGGAAAACCCGACGGTCATTTCCCCGTTTTGAGGCCCTCTTCCCGTGAACGAGATGAAACCGGCGGCCTTCTCTCCGGCAACCGGCTGATTGAAAATCAGGAGGATCCGGGTATCCAATTTCAAGCTTTTCTGCTGATCCCCGGGGAAAGAGCGGAGAAGCCGCGGCTGGATCGTCCGGAAATCCCAGCTGAACTCCTTTTTGAGCGTAAATCCGTCCGCGGACACCACATTGGCCGGGACGGCGACGCGGATCCGAGTCCCGAAGGGGAACCGCTTATCGGGCGTGAATCGCAGCGCGCGTGTTCCGAGCCAGCGATGCTTGCCGGGGAAAGAAGGCGTCAGCTTCAGGAAAGAAGAGCCCTTACCCTCCGGCAAGGCTTCCAGCGCGACCATCGGGCGGTCAAAAATAACCACGATCGACTGAGACTCGCGGGGCGACCGGGTCGGACCGTTCGGGGTGGCGCTGGCGATCCGGAGATCCCCCTTGCTCTCAAGTATCGGGGAAGCCAGGAAGCCGGCCGCCTCCCTGTCCTTTTTTTTGCAGCCCGTGAGAAGAAAAAGAGCCGGGATGATCAGAGAAAAAACGAAAATCTTGACACCTTTCCCCATCATGTTTCCTTCCTTCGAGAGATGGCCGTAATGCTAAAAGAAACTGGGATAAATATCAAGCAAGCGCGTCAAGGGCCGTCTTCAAAAACCGCCAGAATTTCTCCACGGATCCGATATGCGCCCGTTCGTCGGGTGAATGCGGATTTTTGATCGTCGGCCCGAACGAAATCATATCCATCCCCGGGTACTTTTCGCCGATGATCCCGCATTCGAGCCCGGCGTGAACCGCTTTGATCTCGGGCTGTTTGCCGAAGGTCTTCTCGTAGACGCCCTTGAGCGTCTGGAGGAGGGGAGACTGGAGGTCCGGCATCCATCCCGGATACCCCTCCGGCTGGCTGATCTTGGCGCCGGCGAGCTCGGAGACGGATCTGATGACGTTTCTGGTAGCCTCCAAGGCGGAGGCGATGGAGCTGCGCGTGCTGCAGATGATCTGGACATCGCTCCGGCGCGGATGGACGATGGCCAGATTGGTCGATGTCTCGACAAGCCCGATGATCTCCGGATGCATGGCGATCACCCCGTGGGGAATCGCCAGCAGGCCATTGAGGAATGCCCGCTGCGAATCCGCGGTAAGGGCATAAGCGGAAGGCGTTTCGGATTTCCCGAAGGAGTACTTGATCTCCGTTTCGACGGCCTTGTATTCCACCCGGATCTTTTCAAACGCCTTTTTGAAGAAAGCCCCCAGGGGTCGGAGGCAGGCCGGATCGACCGCCAGATCCGCCCAGGCTTCCCGGGGAATGGCGTTGCGCTTGTTGCCGCCCTCCAAATTGACCAGGCTGAAACGAAATTCCCGCTGCGCCTGCCAGAGCATCCGGGTGAGCAGCTTGATGGCGTTTCCGCAGCCCTGATGGATGTCAATGCCCGAGTGCCCGCCCCGGAGGCCGTAGAGCTTGAGCCTCGAGAGATTCTTTGAAACCGTTTTTTTCCTCGCCAAGGGGAAGATGATTTCCGTATCCGCGCCGCCGGCGCATCCGATGGTGAACGTTCCTTCCTCCTCGCTGTCCAGATTGATCATCCGCTTGGATTTCAGGAATCCCTTTTCGATCTTCCGGGCTCCCGTCAAACCCGTTTCTTCATCGACCGTGAAGAGAAACTCCAAAGGGCCGTGGACGAGCGACGCGTCCTCCATGACCGCCAGGCACGCCGCGACACCCAGGCCGTTGTCGGCTCCCAGGGTCGTTCCCGAGGCCTGCACCCAATCGCCCTTCACCTGGGGCCTGATCGCATCCTTCAAAAAATCGTGGGCCACGTCGGAGTTTTTCTCGCAGACCATGTCCATGTGGCCTTGAAGAATAAGTCCCTCGGCTTTTTCCCGTCCCGAAGAAGCCCGCTTCCTGACAAGCACGTTGCCGACCCGGTCCTTTTTCGCTTCCAGTTTCAAGCTTTTGGCGACGGACACGAGATGATCCCCCAGCGCCCGCTCATTTCCGGATCCGTGGGGAATGGCGAGGATTTGATCGAAATATTTCCAGATCAAAGACGGCTTTAAGCCCTCGAGAGGAGATGACATGTCGGCGACTCCTTTGTCGTGAAATCCATACGCGGAAAGCATGCCACAATCGCTTTCTGGATTCAAGCGGGCATGTGGATTATAATGGCGCGCGTGGGATATTCGAGCGGATGAGAAACACATGAACAAGCGGCGTTTTCTCAAGGTCCAGGCGTTGATCCTCGTCCTCGCCGGAGCGACGGCTCCTCCCTTCATGGCGGCTCCGCGGCTTCGCATCGCGGCCAGCATTTTTCCGCTCAAGGAATTCGCCGCGGCGGTTGCCGGCGAAAGAGCGGAGGTGGACATGCTCCTTCCCCCGGGCGCGGGAGTCCATACCTGGCAGCCCACGGCCGGAGACATTCTCAAGATCAGCAGGGCCGATCTCGTCGTCTGCGCGGGCGCCGGACTCGAGCCCTGGCTCGATGATATTTTCAAAGGCATCGGCGCGGGCGGGCCCGATGTTCTCGTGGCCGCCCCGGATTTGCCCCTTCTCGAGGCCAGCGGGGGGGAAGGACACGGGCATGAAGGGCACGGCCGGGCGGATCCCCATTTCTGGCTGGACTTTGAAATCGATCAGGGCATCATCGAGCGGATCGTCGAAGCCCTCGCCCGGCTCGATCCGGAGGGCGGCCCCGCCTATCGAAACAACGGAAACGCCTATAAGGCCCGGCTCCGGGAGCTTGACCGAAAATTCAAGGAGGGGCTTAAAAGCTGCAGGGGAAGGACCGTTGTCGTCGCCGGCCACGCCGCCTTCGGGTATCTTGCCAGAAAATATGATCTCCGCCAGGTGGCGCTCTACGGCCTTTCTCCCGATTCCCAGCCCACGCCCCGCCGGACCATCGAGGTGACGGAACTCGCGCGGAAAATGGGCGTCAGGACCATCTTTTTTGAAAATTCGGTTCCCCCGGATCTGGCGAGGACCGTGGCCGGGGAAATCGGCGCCCGGACCATCGGCCTTCACGCCGGACACAATTTGAGCCGGGCCGAAATGATGAAAGCCATGACTTTTTTTGATATCATGGAAATCAATTTGGACAATCTGAAAAATGGCCTCGACTGCGGTTCCTAGACAAGAACTCGTCTCCATCCGGGACGTTTCGTTCAGCTATGACGGCCCTCCCGTCATTGAGCATGTGACCTTCAGCATTTTCGAGGGGGATTTCCTCGCCATCCTCGGCCCCAACGGGTCGGGAAAGACGACGCTCCTGAAAATCATGCTCGGGCTCCTGAAACCCGAGCGGGGAGAAATCCGCATCATGGGAAAACCCGCTCCGGAATTTGACGCCTGGCATGAAATCGGCTACGTCCCGCAAAAAGCGACCCACATCGATCCGTTTTTCCCCGCCTCGGTCAAAGAGGTCGTGGCCATGGCCCTGTTGTCCCATAAAACGGGTTTCCGGTTCAGCAAGCGACAGGAAATCGAAGCCGTCCGGAACGCGCTGGGACAGGTCGACATGGAGCCCTATGAGAATCGGCCCATCGGCGGCCTGTCCGGAGGTCAGCAGCAGCGTGTTTTCATCGCCCGCGCTCTGGTGACGCGGCCGCGCATCCTTTTTCTGGATGAGCCGACAACCGGCGTCGATTCCAAAACCAAGGAGCGCTTCTACGAGATGCTCGGCCGTCTCAACCTGCGGCAAGGTCTGACGATCGTCCAGGTCACTCATGACACCGGCATCGTCAACAAGCATATCCGCCAGGTGGCCTGCCTGAATCAACGGCTGACCTATCACGGAACACATGAGGATTTCTGCCGCTCCGGAGTTCTCGAAGACATGCTGGCCGGCGGGCATCATCTCGTTTCCCATGAGCATTGAGGAGACAGGACCCCGGTGATCGACGCCTTCATTCACTACGGATTCCTGCAGAGGGCGCTCGCGGCGGGCGTCTTCATCGCCGTAGCCTGCGCGGTCCTGGGCGTTTTCCTGATATTGCGCAGGGACGCGATGATCGGACACGGCTTGTCGCACGTGGCCTTTGCCGGAGTCGCGCTCGGCCTCTTTTTGAACATCCTTCCCTTGGCCGCCGCCCTGGCCGTCTCGGTGTTGGCGTCCCTCGGGATCATGAAGCTCAAGGACACCGCGGGACTCCACGGCGATGCCGCGATCGCCATCTTCAGCTCCCTCGGCTTGGCCGTCGGAATCCTCCTGGCCACCATGGCCAAGAGTTTCAACGTGGACCTGATGAATTATCTTTTCGGAGATATCCTGGCGATCGAGCCCGTGGAAGTCTGGTTGTCCGTGGGATTGGCCGGGCTTGTCATCCTGGCCATCATCCTGAATTACCCCCGGCTTCTGTTTATGACCTTCGACCGGGAGAGCGCCCGGGCTTCCGGCGTCAAAGTCGCCGGGCTTGACGCCTTGCTGACCGTCCTGACCGCCGTCACCATCGTCCTCGGCATGAAGGTCGTGGGAATTCTCCTTGTCGCGGCTCTGGCGGTGATCCCGGCCGCTGCCGGTCTCCAGGCGGCCTCGAATTTCCGTGCGGCCATCCTCTCCGCCGCCCTGATCGGCGTCGCGGCGGTCATTCTCGGGTTGTGGCTGTCTCTTGTCCTGGATATCCCGGCATCGGCCGCCATCGTTCTCGTCAGCTTCTTGATCTTCAGCCTCTTTTCCCTTTTTTCGAAGAAAAAGGGCCTATGGAGAAAGCGGGGACGGGCCTAATCTCCGAGCTTTTCCAACGTTTTGCGGAAGACGGCCAGCGAGGCGTCGTCATGCAGATAGAAATAGACCTCTTTCGGAAACTCGTTTTTTCTGAGAAAGCCCGCGACGTTCCGGAGCATGATCCGGCTGCACTTGTCCATCGGGAATCCGAAAATCCCGGTTGAAATGGCCGGAAAGGCGATGCTCTGGAATTTTTTCCTGGCGGCGATCTTGAGGCTGTTGAGCGTGGCCTGGGCCAGCTTCTGTTCCTCTTCGCCGACCCCGATCATCGGCCCGACGGCATGGATGACATGACGGGCCGCGAGGCCGCCGGCGCCCGTCATGACGGCTCCCCCGGTGCGGACGGGCGCCAGGGCGTTACATTCCTCCTGTATGGACGGCCCGCCGTGCTCGCGTATGGCTCCGGCGACTCCGCTGCCCAGCACAAGAGATTCGTTGGCGGCATTGACCACCGCATCCACGTCGGCCAACGCGATATTGCCCTTGAGAAGGCAGATCTTTTTGTCTCCCATTATCCGTTCCATTATCACTCCTGTCCTTGCGATCGACCCAGCGTTTTTTCCAGCAGCTTCCCAGCTGATCCGGCGGACGCTTCCAGCCTCTTCCGGAGCGATTCCGCTTTTTTCCCGATCCGCGTTCCGAAGTCCCTATCCCGGATTCCCTGTAGATTGATCCGGATATTGAAATAGGCTCCCAGCCCGGCCGCCCGGGCCGTCAGAGCGGCGACGCCGGCATCGCTCAATGAATTTTTATACCCCTTCCGGACCGCCGTACCGGCCAGGCGGGCCACCTCGACGCTTTTTTGGAGCACGTCCAAGGGGACCAGCGTGGCCGCCTTCGAGGCTTCTTCCAACGCCTTCTCCTTTTCCTCCATATGCTCGGGAGTCCCCCGGGGCATCCTCAGGGCCGCCATGACCAGATCGAAAGCGCGCGCATCGAGGTCCACCGCGCGCAGCAGGTCTTCCTTGAGAATCTGGGCCCGGACAGCAACCTGCTTCATCTCATCCCAGACGTTTTCGCAGCCTTTTTTCCCGACCGTGAGGTTCGAAACCATGGCTGTCAGAGCCGCCGACAGTGCCCCGCATACGGCGGCGGCGCTTCCGCCGCCGGGCGTCGGGGAATCCATGGATAGCGCGTTGGCGAATTCCCGGAGTCCCAGGTCGACAAGCGATTTCGCCGTCTCTCCGAACTGGTACTCTATGATTTTTTTCTGCGGATCAAATGGGGAAATATCGTTGAGTCCCAGCGAACGCACGGCGATACGGATGACTTCCTCCTCGGGGACGCCGGGACTCTTGCCCTGCTTTTCGAGATAATGCCGGCCGGCGGCAAGGAGGGCCTCCTTTGGGATGAGGCCGACGAGTTCGCTTCCCGTGACCCGGAGGCCGAGCTTTTGAGCCAGCCGGACCGCTTCGTCGAACACCGCGTGGACCGGCGCGATTTTATAATTCGTGAAATTGATTGAGACCTGGGCAATTCCGTAGTCTTCGATATACCAGCCCACGGCCTTGACCTCACGGAACCGGCCCGGCAGCTTGATCGCCCGGCCGGCCCGGTCGCGGACGATGTTGCCCTCTCTGTCCTTTTTGATCCGGCCGCTCTCCCGTAGACTGAGGGCGATCTCGTTCGCCAGGCGCCGTTCCCGGGTATTTAAATTGATGTTGTAGGCGATCAGGAATTCGCGGGCGCCGACCACCGTCGCCCCCGACCTGGGATTGAAGACGGGCGGCCCGAAATCCGGAAGCCAGCGCGGATCCTTCATTTTTTCCGCGAGCCCCTCGTATTCGCCGGCCCGGATATCGGCCAGGTTTCTGCGGTCCGGGCGGCCGGCCGCGGCCTCGTAGAGATAAACGGGGATGCCCAGCTCGCGGGCGACGCGCTCTCCGACGGCGCGGGCGATGCGGACGCAGTCGTCCATCGTCACGCCGGAAACCGGGACGAAGGGACAGACGTCGGTGGCCCCGATGCGGCTGTGGGCCCCCTTGTGGGCGCTCATATCGATTTCCTCGGCGGCTTTTCGAATGGCCCTGAAGGCGGCTTCCCCGATAGCCTCCGGAGTCCCGATGAAGGTCACGACCGTGCGGTTCGTGGACGCCCCCGGGTCGACGTCCAGGAGCTTCACGCCCGCCGTCGCCTCGATTTCCCCGGTGATGCGGCTGATTTTCCCCAGGTCCCTTCCTTCACTGAAGTTGGGAACGCATTCCACCAGCCTCATTTTTCGACTCCTTTCATCATCGTGAATCTCATCTTGCCCTTGGCGTCATAGACGTCGACCCTGTCGAAATCTTTCAGATAATCGGCGACCGCGTTCCTGTCGCCGACGATGACCACGATGGGTTTGGGCAGAAGATATTTTTGCGCCGTCTCGAACCCCCTGTCCACGTTGACGAGCATGATGGTGTCATAAAACTCGTTCCAATGTTCATCGCCCAGTCCGAAAGCCCGGATCAGGGAAAGGCGGTAGCAGAGGGCGTGGAGCGACTCGTTTTTCAACGGAAAATTGCCGATGAGGAATGATTTCGCCTGCTCGATCTCGAAGGACGAGATTTTTTCAACGGCAAGATCCCTGATATCCTTGAGTATCTCCTGGACGGCGCTGTAGACCGCCGACGGGGTCACCCGGGCTTTCGCCCAGTACAAGCCGCAGCTCTTGAAGAATTCCGTCTCGCTGAAGGCGTAATAGGCGTACCCCTTCGACTCCCGGAGATTCATGAAAAGACGGCTGCTTGTCGTCCCGCCCAACGCCTGGTTGAGGACCAGGAACGGGAAATAATCCGGGCTGGACAGGGGCATGATCAGATTGCCCGCGTAGATCGTCGCGTCCCGGGCCTGGGGGAGGTCTATGACGCAGATGACGTCCTTGTCGTTCGGCTTCTGCTCGGGAAGCAAGTCCCGCTCAACCGGCCGCGGGGTCCAGGTGTTGAAATAATGGCTGATTTTCCTGGAGGCGGTCGTCAGGTTCAAATTCCCGCCGAGGATGATCAAGGCGTTGTTCGGCCGGTAAAACCTGCCGTAGAAGGCCTGGATATCCTTGCGGGTGATATTCCGGATGACCTCCTCGGTATAGACGCCCTTTTGGTAGGGATGCCCCTGAAAAAGCAGACGGGCGAGATGAGCCCTGGCCACGAACTCGGGGTCTTTCCCTTTTTCCAGAAGCTCGTAATAGGAGGTTCTTTTCAGCCCCTCCAGCTCCCGGTCCGAGAAATCGGCCTGAAGGGTCATGAGGCTCAGGATTTCGAGCGCCTGGTCGAGATTGTCCTCCAGGACGTCCATTATGAATATCGTATAGTCCAGAAAAACGCGCGAGGAAAAATCGGCGCCGATCGCTTCAATCCGTTCTTCGATATCCGATGACGACAGCGCCGGGGTTCCCCGGCTCAAGAGGCTCGCCGTCGCCGCGGCCGCTCCCGGAACGTTGTCGGGGCAATCGCGTTCTCCGGCCAGGACGACGAGCTGAACGCTGACAAACGCGGAGTCGGGTTTCTGGGCGACCGCGACCTTCAAGCCGTTGCTCAAGGTGACGTTCTGGATATCGGGGAGCCTCAGTTCGGCGAGCGGCCCCGGGTAGGGGGCCGATCTTCGAAAGCGCTCCTGGCCGGCGGCCTTTTCCCAACACACAAAAAGCGCCGCCGCGCAATACAGCGCCGTGAGAAACGCGCCCGATGTTCTTCGCCCCATCATTTTTTTTGCACGTTCAAGATCACGGTTCGCTCCGGAGTGAAATGCCTGTTGATGACTCCGATGAGCGAAGCCGGCGTGACCTTCATGTATTTATCGAACTCGGCCGAAAGGCCCGCCGGGCCGATCCCGGAGATCGACGCGTCGCACAGGAACAAGGCCTTCTCCAGGCATGTCGAGACGCGGTGAAGATAGTCCGCCTTAAACATGTTCTTGGCCCGCGAAAGCTCTTCTTCGGGGACATAAGCCGTTTTGAGCTTGGTTATCTCGGAAAGGACGGCCTTCTGGCAGCGCTCGGCCATCATTTCATTGTTGTTGACGGCGAATATCTTGAGCGCCATACGGTCCTTGCGTTCATCCAGGCCCCCGCTGAGATAGATGGCGATCCTCTCCTTCTTGACAAGACGCTTGTAGAGACGGCAGCTCTTGCCCCGCAGGAGCAGATAGTCCAGGATTTTCAGACCGTAATAATCGCCCGTCTGGAGGGGAGAAAACCTGTAGCCCAAGTGAAAAGCCGGGGCGGGGGCCAGTGAATCCGTAAGGGCCTCCGTGACGCCCCCGCGCGGGGGAAGCTTGGGCTGCTGCCCGGCGGCCGGGATGTCGTTCCCGCGGGGGATCGTCTCGAAATACCTGGATACAAGGTCCCTGGCTTTATCCACGTCGACCCTGCCCGCCAGGCAGAGGATGGCGTTGTTCGGGACATAATATGTCGCGTAGAAAGACTTGACGTCCTCCTCGGAAATCTTCTTGATGTCTTCCTCGGTGCCGATGAGCGGGTGGCCGTAGGCGAAATCCGGGAAGAGAAGCTGCTCGAAAAGGAAAAGGCTCTCCATGTAGGGATCCGAAGTCCTCCGCTGGCGCAACTCGCTGACCAGGGACTCTTTGACCCGCTCGACGCTGGCGCTCGTCAGGGAAAGGGATTTCATCCGGTCGGATTCGAGCCACAAGGCCAAGGCCAGCTGGTTGGAGGAAACCGTCTGATAGAAAATGGTTCTGTCGAATGCGGTTATGGCGTTGAGCTCTCCGCCGATGCGGTTGATGTAATTGATGTGCTGCATGGGGCTGATGTTTTCCGATCCCTGAAACATGAGGTTTTCGACAAGATAGGCCAGGCCCATTTGCCCCGGGCGCTCCTGCAGCGCGCCCGCACGATAGGCGATGACGACGGAAACGAGGGGCAAAGACTCGTCCTCGGCGATGATCACCTCGAGGCCGTTGCGCAGTGTGTACTGCGTCACCGGGAAGGTCAGCCCCTTGATCGGAGGGCTCGGGAGGCTCCAGGAGGCGAGGGGCAGAAATAACCATGCCCCCAGCAGCAACAAGGTTCTGGTTTTATCAAGCATCACAGCCGGTTAAAGAAACTGCCTCACAGTGTTTTTATAGATAACACAAACTCCTGATTAATTTCAAATAGCGGCGCTCCGGGCGGCGACGCCGGCCTAAACATTCTTATTGATATGCGGGTCCTTTTATGCTATCTATTTTGGCTATCCCATAGCTCCGGGTTGGGAGGTGACTCATGAGCAAGAGCGGAAAACATTTCTTCACATCGGAATCGGTGACCGAAGGTCACCCGGACAAAGTTTGCGACCAGGTTTCCGATTCCATCCTGGATGACCTTCTCAGCCAGGATCCCAAAAGCCGGGTCGCCTGCGAAACACTGGCGACGACCGGCCTTGTCCTGATCTCCGGGGAAATCACGACCGCCGGGTATTGCGATTTTCAAAAAGTCGTCAGAAACACGGTCAAGGAAATCGGTTACACCAAGGCCGATTACGGGTTTGATTATAAAACCTGCAGCGTTCTGGCCTCGATCCACGAACAATCCGCGGATATCGACATGGGAGTGACGGAGAAGCCGGGACACGAGCAGGGAGCGGGGGACCAGGGCTTGATGTTCGGCTATGCCTGCCGGGAGACCGAAGAGCTGATGCCCATGCCCATCATGCTGGCCCACAAGCTGGCCCGGAAGCTGAGCGAGGTCCGGCGCGAAAAACTGCTGCCCTATCTGAGACCGGACGGGAAAAGCCAGGTGACCGTCCAATACGAAGGCGCCAGGCCGCTCCGCGTCGAGGCGATCGTCATCGCCGCGCAGCACAACGCGACCGTGGAGATGGAAGAATTGCGGGAAGATATCAGGCATCAGGTCATCAAGAAGATCATCCCGCCCGATCTCATCGACAAAGAGACGTGGAAAAAGGTGTACATCAACGGCACCGGACGTTTTGAACTGGGGGGGCCGATGGCGGACACCGGCATCACGGGACGAAAAATCATCGTCGACACCTACGGCGGAGTCGGCAGCCACGGCGGCGGCTGTTTTTCCGGGAAAGATCCGTCCAAGGTGGACCGCTCCGGCTCCTATATGGCCCGGTACATCGCCAAGAACCTCGTCGCCTCCGGAATCGTGGACAGAATCGAGCTTCAGATCGCCTACGCCATCGGCGTCGCCGACCCCGTTTCGATCATGGTCGACACGTTCGGCACCGCCAAGATCTCCGAAGACAAGATCAAGGAGCTTATCCGCGCCCACTTTCCGCTCAAGCCCCGGAAGATGATCGAATATCTGGCTCTCCAGCGTCCCATCTACAGGAAAACCGCGGCCTACGGGCATTTCGGCCGCACCGAGCCTGAATTCACGTGGGAACAGACGGATAAAGCCGCGGCGCTCCGGACGGACGCCGGGCTCAGCAGAGGCTGAGCCGCGCCCGAGGAGACCGACGATTCCCTGAGAATACAAGAAAAAGGAAAAAAACATGGATTACGATATCAAGGACCTGACATTGGCGGCCAAGGGCAGACTGAAGATGGAATGGGCCTCCCGCTCCATGCCCGTGTTGGGCGCCATCAAGAAGACATTCGCGGCGGAGAAGCCCCTCGCCGGCCTGAAGATCTCCGCCTGCCTGCACGTGACCAGCGAAACAGGCAACCTCATGCAAGCGCTGAAGCTCGGCGGAGCCGAGGTGCGCTTGACGGCCTCCAACCCGCTCAGCACACAAGACGACATCGCGGCGGCTCTCGTCAAGTGGGACAAGATCTCCGTTTACGCCATCAAGGGCGAAGACAACCGGACGTATTACGATCACATCAACCGGGCGCTCGGCCACGGACCTCACATCACCATGGACGACGGCGCCGACCTCGTCTCAACGATCCATTCCAAGAAAAGGGACCTCCTGGAGCGCATCATCGGGGGGACGGAGGAAACGACGACCGGGGTCATCCGGCTCAGGAGCATGGCGCGGGAAAAAGTCCTCAGCTATCCGATCGTCGCGGTCAACGACGCCGATACCAAGCATCTTTTCGATAACCGCTACGGAACCGGCCAGAGCACGCTCGACGGCATCCTGCGGTCAACCAACATTCTCCTGGCCGGGCTGAATTTTGTCGTCGCCGGCTACGGATGGTGCGGAAAAGGCGTCGCCATGCGCGCCCGGGGCGCCGGCGCGCACGTCATCGTCTGCGAGGTCAATCCTCTCCGCGGCCTGGAAGCCGTGATGGACGGCTATTCGGTCATGACCATGGCCGAGGCGGCCAAGATCGGAGACGTCTTCGTGACGCTGACGGGCGATAAGGACGTCATCCGCCGCGAGCATTTCCTCAAGATGAAGGACGGCGCCATCGTGGCCAATTCGGGACATTTCAACGTGGAAATCGACATCCCGGCCCTGGAGAAGCTGTCCACGGCCAGGCGGCGGGTCCGCGATTTCGTCGATGAATACACCCTCGCCGACGGGCGGAAGATCAATATCCTGGGAGAGGGACGGCTCATCAACCTGGCGGCGGCGGAAGGACATCCAGCCATGGTCATGGACATGAGTTTCGCCAACCAGGCCCTTTGCGCCCGCTTCATCGCCGGCAAGGGGGGAAGCCTTGAAAACCGCGTCTACCCGGTCCCCGCGGAGATTGATGAAGAAATCGCGGCCCTGAAGCTTGCGTCGATGAATATCCGCATCGACCGGCTGACCCCAGCGCAGAAAAGATACCTGAGGGACTGGAAAGAGGGCACCTGAAATCCGCCGGCGTTCCGGCCGGCGATAGCGCCTATTGGTTTTTCCTGATCACGGCCATGCATTCGTTGATCGTCTTCCTCATTTCCATGTCCGTGACCATGGGCAGGATTTTCTCAAAGGCCTCCCGGGCCCTGCCATAATCCTTGTTCTTGAACAAGGCCGTCCCCAGGTTGAACACGAAGTTCATATCGTCCGGAACGATCCTGGCCGCCTGCTCGTAAGAAGAAATCGCTTCTTCGAGGCTCCCCATTTTCTCCAGAATCAGCCCCTTCAGGTTATGCGCCATGGCGAAGCGGGGTTTCGTCTGCACGGCCCTATGAGCGAATCCGTAAGCCTCGGGCAGCTTGCCCTGAGTGAAGTACATCCGCGCCAGGTTGTAAAGCGGGAGTTCCCTCGAATTGTAGGTCGGATCCAGCAGCGCTTTCCGGAATTCATCCTCCGCCTTCCCGGGGACATCCATTTCCTGATAAATGGAGCCCAGGTTGTTATGGGCTTCGCTGAACTGGGGATTGATCTCCAGGCACTTCTGAAAAGCGGCGATGGATCCCTCCAGGTCGCCCTTCATGGAGCTGGCCAAACCCATCGCGTTCCAGGCCAGGTAATGCCGGGGGTTGAGAGCCAGGGCCTTGTTGAGATGCTTGACGGCCTCATCGACCTGGCTGTTGTTGAGATAAAAAAGCCCCATGTTGTATTGATACTGCGGGTCCTTGTCTTTGGCCAACTGGATTTTTTGGGGAGAAGGCGAAGCGGAGCAACTCCAGATATAGAGGAAGGAGAGAAAGAGCGGGAAAAGCCTTTGCGGTTTCATTGAGGACTCCTTTCAACTCCCCTCGGGAAAAGACGGGGCTTATTCATTTTTTAGCCTCCGGGACATCAGCTCTTCGACGGCTTTTTCCGGAGCCTTCGACCTATAGAGAACTTGATAAACCTGTTCGGCGATGGGCATCTCGACCCCCCGGAGATGGGCGAGATGATGCGCGGAGAGGGTCGTGCGGACGCCCTCAGCCACCATCTTCATGCCGGAAAGGATCGACTTCAGGGTTCTTCCGCGTCCGAGTTCCAGGCCGACGAAATGGTTGCGGCTGAGTTCGCCCGTGCAGGTCAGGAGAAGGTCCCCCACGCCCGCCAGGCCGGAGAACGTCTCCTTCTTCGCTCCCATGTCCACGCCCATCCGCGTGATCTCGGCCAGGCCCCGGGTGATCAGGGATGCCCGGCTGTTGTTGGCGGCGGCCAGCGCATCCTGGATCCCCGCGGCGATGGCGATGACGTTTTTCAGGGCCCCGGCTATTTCCACTCCGATCACATCGTGGCTCGCATAGACGCGAATCGTCCGGCTCGAGACGAAGTGCTGGACGCGGCGGGCCGCGTCGGCGTCCCTCGAGGCCGCGACCAGGGCCGTGGGATGCCCCTCGGCGACCTCCTTGGCGAAACTGGGGCCCGACAGGACGACCAGACTGGGCCGGGCCTGCGGCCGAAAGGCCTCCTCCATCAGCTCGCTCATGCGTTTCAGCGTTTTCGGCTCGAGCCCCTTGGTCAAGCTGACCACGGTCTGGGCTTTCTTCAAATGCGGAGCCATCTCCATATAGATCTTGCGGCAAAATTGAGAGGGGACGGCGATGAAAATGACATCCGAATCATCCACGACCTCGCGGAAGTGATGATGAAAGGACACGGCCGGCGCGAAGACGAAACCCGGAAGAAACGTCCGGTTTTCACGCGTTTTTTGCGCATCCCGGAATATGTCTTCTTCGCGGATCCAGAGGCGCGTCGGGATATTCCTGCGGCCGAGATAATAAGCGAATGCCGACCCCCAGCTTCCGGCGCCGATGACACCCGCTTTCATATTTTCCTCTCTCCGAGTTTCCTTTCGGTCCCGGCCAGCAGGCGCCGGATATTTCCCGCGTGCCTGACCGCGATCAGGATAAACACGGCCAATCCGAGGGCCAGCAGATCCGCTCTTTTCTCGATTATATAAGAAGCCAAGGGAAAAACGAATGCCGCGGCCAGCGAACCGAGCGATACATAACGCGTCAAGATGATCGCCGCGAGGAAGGCGGCGGCGGCGGCCAAGAAAGGCCAAAAGGAAAGGGCCAGATATGAACCCATGGCCGGGGCGACGCCCTTTCCTCCGCGGAAATGGATATAGACGGGAAAACAGTGCCCGGCCACGGCCGCGGCCGCCAAGATGGCCGCCAGCGTCGGATCGCGAAGAATCTTCAGGGCCAGGAAGGGAGGCAGGAACCCCTTGAAAACATCCAGGAACGCCACGGGAAGCGCGTACGACCAGCCCTTGAGCCGCAGCATATTCGTGGCGCCCGTGTTGCCGCTCCCGAATTTGCGGATATCTTTCCGCTCGAAAATCCGGAAGACCAGGTATCCGCTGGGGAGCGCCCCGATGAGATAGGAGAGAAGGACATAGAGCGCTTTCATGGCAGTCGAGCCTCGGAGATGATCGAATACTCGGCGCCCTGGGGTTTCAGCGTGCTTTTGAAGAAGGTGATTTTCTCGACGGTCATCCGTCCAAAAATCGTGTCCGCGTTTTTCGCGAGGATTGACAGCGTTTCCTTTATGTCCGAGGGGTATTTGGTCCTCCCCAGCGTCAGATGCGGATGAAAAGCCCTTTCCTCCTTGGGAAAGCCGATCCCTTCGAGAGCCCCGTCAACGTCCGCCTGAAGCGCGGCAAGGGCCTGGGATTCTTCGATTCCCGCCCAGAGGACTCTTGGATTTCTCGCGTTCGGTGGAAAAGTACCCGTGCCCTTGATTCCCAGCGGAAACTTCGGATGCATGCCGGCGACCGTCCGGAGAGCGGATTCGACCCGCTTGGCTTCATCCTCGGAAATCTCGCCGAGGAACTTCAAGGTGATGTGCAGCCCCTGGACGCCGGCCCATTTGACGGACGGCTGTCTCCTGAGACGCCCGATAAACTCCAACAGAATATCCTTGATCCCGGCATCCAAGTCTATGGCTATGAAGGTTCTCACTTGGCCTCCTTTTTCGGCCGGGCGTTTTCCTCATGAAGGAGCCGCCGTCTCAACATGTCCAGCGCTTTTTGCGAAGATTGGTATTTGACCTGCGCGCGCCCTCCCCAGAAGAGGTTCTCCTCGATTTTCACGCCGCCTTCCCAGGCGAGGGCGGTATAGACCAGGCCAACCGGCTTGCTTGGGGTGCCGCCCGCCGGCCCCGCGATTCCCGTGATGGACAGGCCGAAATCCGAACCCGTTTTTTCGCGGACGCCCAGAGCCATGGCCCTGCCGACGGCCGCGCTCACGGCGCCCCGCGCGGCAATCAAGCGCGCGGGAACGCCCAGGCGCCTGTTTTTCGCCCGGTTGCCGTAAGCGACGATGCCCTCCAAGAAATAATCCGAGCTTCCGGGAACGTTGGTCAGCCGGTGACTGAGCAGCCCGCCCGTGCACGACTCGGCGCAGGCCAGCGTCTTATTTTTCTTCCTCAGAAGTCCGGCCACGACCTCTTCAAGATCTTCTCCGCCGCGCGAAAAAACGTAACCGTTCAGCCGCCGCGTTAAGAGCTTCTCGAAGCGGGCCATCGTCCGCTCCGCTTGCCTTCGCTCTCCCGCGCCGCTTCTCAACACAAGATGGATTTCAAGCTGTCCGGGAAAAGCCAGGGTGGTGATGCTCAGCCCGGGGGGAAGCTTGGGATAGACATCACGGATCTTATTCTCCATAAGGGATTCCCCGAGGCCGGTCAGTCTCATCACCCGCCTCAACAGCAGGCTTTCTCCGGAATCCTTTTCCAGGCGCGGCCGGACGGAGGAATCGAACATGGGCTTCAGCTCCGGCGGGGGACCCGGCAGGAGCGCGATTTTGCTGCCCGGCAAATCGATCCATAATCCGGGAGCTGTTCCGTTCGGATTTCCCAGGATTTCGGCCCCCTCGACGATGAACGCCTGTTTACGGTTCAACGCGGGCATAACGACGCCGCGCCGCTCGAACCGCGACCGGATCGACTTCAGCACCTCCGGGTGCAGAACACGCTTCCGGCCAAGCGCCTCGGCGAAGGCCTCGCAGGTCCTGTCATCCTCGGTGGGCCCCAGGCCCCCGATGGCGATGATGAGCTCCGACCTGCGCAAAGCGGTCCGAATGGCCTCCAGCAGGTCCGCGGGATCATCTCCGACGACCGTTTTGAACGCCACCTGGATTCCCAGATCGTTCAGCCGCTCCGTGAGGAAAAGGCTGTTGGTATCCAGAAAAAAAGGAGTCAGGAGTTCGGAACCGACAGCGATAATTTCCGTCTTCATTTCAGTGGTCCGGATCATCTCAACAGGAGATAGAGCCGGGCAAGGATAACCGCGAAAAGCGCCGCTCCCAGATCATCGGCCATGATGCCCCATCCCCTGGGGAGTTTTTCCAGCCTGCGGATGGGAAAAGGCTTGAGGACATCAAAGAACCGGAACAGCAGAAACGCGCAGAGAAGCGCGGTCCAATCGCCCGGAAAAGCGATCAGCGTCAGCATCTGGCCCGCCGCCTCGTCGACGACGATCCGGCTCGGATCCTTTTGGCGGCACTCCTCGGCATAGCGGGTGCAGGCCTGAATTCCGGCGGCGGAAAGGAGGACCGCCAGCCCAAGATAGACGGGCCAAGCCAGCCGGATGAGAAGGAATTTGTAGAGAACGACGATGATCAAGCTGGCAAACGTCCCGGGGGCGAAAGGAAAGAATCCGGCGAAAAAAAACGTCGCGATGATTTTCCAAATCGTTTTCATGCCGTCATCCTTCCATGAAGATCATATACATCCGCCTTCGTGATTTCAACCCTGGCAATTCCCGGGAAGGGGGATTGCTCCAGGGGGACATCGACGAAGACCAGCCCGTCGACCTCGGGGGCCTGAAAACGGCCCCGGCCGAGCCATGGGCCACGCGGCTTCTTGGATGGGCCCTCCAATAAGACATCGATCGTCCGGCCGACATAGTGTTTGTTCCGCGAAAAAGAAACCCCCGCCTGTATCTCCATGATTTCATCCCGCCGGGCGCGCTTTTCCTCCTCGCTCACGGCACCGGGCATGGCGAAGGCGGCCGTCCCCGGCTCGGGGGAATAGGTGAAGACGCCGAGATGATCGAAGACGGCTTCCCGCACGAAACGCTTCAGCGCCCGGAATTCCTTTTTTCCTTCGCCCGGGAAACCGACGATGAGCGATGTCCGGACGGCGATGTCCGGGATTTTCGCCCGGATCTTTTCGAGAAGCCGGAGCGCCCCCGGTCCGTCAAGCCCGCGCTTCATGGCTCTGACAAGACGGGAATCCGCGTGCTGGAAGGGAATATCCAGATAGGAACAGACCTTCGTTTCTTTCATGACGTCCAGCAGGGGAGGGGTGATCTCCTCCGGATAGCCGTAAAGAACCCGTATCCACTCGATTTTCGGGACGCCGATCAGCCTGCCGAGAAGCCCGGCAATCCCTTTTGTCCTCCCTCTATCCCTGCCGAAATACGTGCTGTCCTGCGAAATGAGATTGATTTCCAGGACCCCCCGCTCGGCCAAGGCCCGGGCTTCCCGGACGATGGAACCGATGCCCCGGGAGCGGTAGGTCCCCTTGATGAGCGGGATCGTGCAGAAGGAGCAACGGTGGGAACATCCCTCGGATATCTTGAGATAGGCCCATGCCGGGGGCGTCGAGAGGATGCGGGGCGACGTCTCGTCATAGAGGAAGGTCCTTTGCGATTCCTCAAAGGGGCGGCCTTGAACGATGGGGACGATTTTGTCGAAGCTTTTGACGCCCGTCCAGGCGTCGACCTGGGGAAATCTCCGGCCCAGCTCATCCCTGTCTTTTTCGACAAAGCAGCCTGCGGCAACGATTCTGAGCGAGGATTTTTTCTTCTTCAGGCGGACGGCCCGGCGGATGGCCGCAAGGGCTTCGTCCCTGGCCGGCCGGATGAACCCGCAGGTGTTAATGATGATGACATCGGCTTTCTTCGGATCCTCGACGAACCCGTATCCGGAGCCGGCGAGACAGCCCAGCATCACCTCGCTGTCGACGAGGTTCTTCGCACAGCCCAGGCTGATCAGCGCGACGCGCTTCATGGGAATTATGGATGCCTCGGTTTTCTCGGATGTCAAGGGTAGATTTTATAAAGGAGACGTGGGAAGGGAATGGTCTCGCGGATATGTTTGATCTTGCACAGCCAGGCGACCGTCCTCTCGAGTCCTAATCCGAATCCGCCATGCGGAACGGAGCCGTATCTGCGGAGGTCGAGGTACCATTCGTAAGCTTCCCGCGGAAGGCTGTGCTCCCGGATCCTTTGTTCGAGAAGCGAAAGATCGTGGATGCGCTGGCCGCCTCCGATGATTTCCCCGTACCCTTCCGACGCCAGGAAGTCCACCCCGAGCGCCAGGTCCGGCCGGCCCGGCGCCGGCTGCATATAGAAGGCTTTGATGGCTGAGGGAAAATGGGAGACGCAGACGGGACCGTCGAAGATCTCGGACAGCAACGTTTCCTCCGGCGCGCCGAAATCGCCGCCCCACTCGATGGCCGACCCCTTGCCCTTGAGGAGCGGGATGGCTTCGTCGTAGGTGATGCGCGGAAAAGGCTTCCTTATCCGTTCGAGCGGCGCCGTATCCCGCTCCAAAACGTCCAGGTCGATTTTTCTTCTCGTCAGGACGCGTTCCAGGATGAAGAGAATCAGGTCTTCGCCGAGCTCCGTGACATCCTCGAGGGTGGCAAAGGCGACTTCCGGCTCCACCATCCAGAACTCGATGAGATGGCGCCGGGTCTTGGATTTTTCGGCGCGGAAGGTCGGGCCGAAGCAGTAGACCTTGCCGAAGGCCATGGCCGTAGCCTCGTTGTAGAGCTGCCCGCTCTGGCTGAGATAGGCCTTCTGGTCGAAGTACTCGGTTTCAAAAAGCGTCGTCGTCCCTTCGCAGGCGCTGGGAGTGAGTATGGGCGTGTCCATCAGCCGGAACCCCCGGCCGTCGAAAAAATCGCGGATCGCCTTGATCACTTCGGCCCGGACCTGAAGAACGGCGTGCTGCTTCTGCGAGCGGAGCCAGAGGTGGCGGTGTTCCATGAGAAACGGCGTGCTGTGCTCCTTGGGCGTGATCGGGTAATCCTGGGAAATCTGGACGATTTCGATCCCGGTCATGGCCAGTTCATGCCCGCCGGGCGCTCTCTCGTCCTCCCGAACCCTGCCCCGGACGATGAGCGATGACTCCTGGGTCAGCACATCGAATTGCTTGAAGAGGGGATTGTCCTTGTCGGAGCTGAAAGCGGTCGCCTGGATGATCCCCGTCCCGTCCCGGACGAGAAGGAACCGGACCTTGCCGCTTGACCGCTTATGGTAAACCCAGCCGCGGATTTCAACATCCTGATCTTTGTAAGCCGCGATATCTTCGACGTAAACCCATTTCATAATTTCATGATTATAGGCAATATCCGATTGCGGGTCAATCGCCTTCGAAAACGGGGATTCACCCCGCCGCTCGAAGAGACGCCGCGCGGCGGCGGCCGGGGACCTCCTCCCCGCGCTGGACAGGACATAAGGACTTCCTTACAATATCCGCGGAATTCACATGGCGGATATCAAGGCTTTCTCTCCGGTCAAGATGATCTGCGGGATCATCGCCGGTTCCGAGGCCCGTTTTCGGCAGGCTGAGCTCCGCCTGACAGGCCTTCTCGGCCGGGTCGACATGCGGAGCCCGTTCTATGTCTTTGACCAGACGGATTATTATGCGAGGCAGATGGGAGAGGGCTTGAAACGGAAATTCCTGGCGTTCGAGACGCTTCGCGATCCCGGGGAGCTGAGCGCCATAAAGATACGGACAAACGGATTCGAAGAGGACATGAGGCTCGCTTCCGGCGCGGCGCAGCGGATCGTCAACATCGATCCGGGCTACCTGACGGCGTCGGCGCTCATCATGGCCACCGCCAAAGACTTTTCACACCGGATCCCCCTGAGCGGCGGGATCTACGGCCATCTGGAATTCTTATTCGGCAAAACCGCCGTCCGGACGCTGGATTGGACCTATCCGGATTTCCGGAAAATCGACTATCAGCTTTTTTTCCTGGATGCGAGGCGGGTTTATTTGGAGCAGCTGAAAACCCTCCGCCTTCGATCATGAGACTGATCGCCGGGAAGGCCCGGAAGCGCGCCGGCGACTCCCGGCCGGGGCGCTTCGCTTTCGTCAATCGGGATCGAAAGCGGAGATCTTCCTCAGCTTGTCGATGATCCCGGGAAGTTCCCTCAAGACGGCGTCGATATCGTCGTCCGTATTGAAACGCCCCAGCGACATGCGGATGCAGGACCGGGCGATTTCCGGCCTCAGGCCGATGGCCATCAGGACGTGAGAGGCTTCCTCGGAGTCCTCGCTGCAGGCCGAGCCCGTGGAGACGTAAATTTCCTTGGTGGCCAGCGCCAGAAGGATGGCTTCGGACTCGAGCCCCGGGAAAGCGAAATTCAGCGTGCTTTTAATCCGCTTTTCCGGATGGCCGTTGAACCTGATCTTCGGGATCCGGTCCTCGATTCCCTTTTTAAGCCTCTCGGCCAGCTTTTCCAACTGGCTTTTGTCCTTCTTCGCCCGTTCGGAAAGAACGCGCACGGCTTCTCCGAATCCGATGATCCCCGATGTGTTCTCCGTGCCGGCGCGCATACCGCGCTCCTGGTGCCCGCCGTGGATAAAGGGATGGATGTTGACGCCCTTTCGCACGAAGAGGGCGCCGACGCCCTTCGGGCCGTAGATCTTGTGGCCGGACAGCGAAAGAAGATCGACGCCGAGCTTATCGACATGGATATCGATTTTGCCCAGGGTTTGGACGGCGTCCGTATGGACCAGGATGCCCTTTTCATGCCCGATGCGGACGATGTCCTCGACCGGCTGAATGGTGCCGATCTCATTGTTGGCGTGCATGACGGATATCAAAGCCGTGCGCGGCGTGGCCGCGGCCCGGATGAAATCCAGGTCGACCAGGCCATAGCCATCGACCGGCGCATAGCTGACCTTGACTCCCGTTTTCTCCAGGTACCGGGCTGTTTCTAGAACCGCCGGGTGTTCGATCGCGGAGACGATGATCTCTTTTTTCTCGGGGCATGCCCCGAGGACGCCCATAATGGCGAAATTGTCGGCCTCGGTGCCCGAACCCGTAAACACGATTTCCGACCGCTGAGCCCCTATGTATCCGGCGACGGTTTCCCGGGCTTCCGTGATCATCTCCCGGACCCTGCGCCCGACGGGATAGAGAGAGCTGGGGTTGCCGAAATATTCCCTCAGGAAAAGCGCCATTTTTTCGGCGACGGCGGGATCCACCGGGGTCGTCGCGTTATTATCCAGATAAACCATGATGACCTATTTTAGCTCTTTTGCCGAGTTTTGAAAATACGCCGGCGCATTCCCGCCGGCAAGGCCCTCAGGCCAGTCTTTCCTTGAGGATTTTGACGACCTCGAGTCCCGCCCTCTTCTGTCCCTCGGCCGAGGCCGCCCCGATGTGCGGCACGGGCAGGACGTTGGGATGATCGATGAGCGCGAAATCCTCCGGAGGCTCTTTTTCGAAAACATCCAGCGCGGCCGCCCGGACTTTACCCGAATTCAAGGCGCCGAGAAGGGCCTTTTCATCCACGACGCCGCCGCGCGCGACGTTGACGACGATGACGCCGTTCTTCATTTTGGCGAATTCCGCCTCGCCCAGCACGGGCCTGGACTGCTTGGGGACGTGCAGGGTAATGACGTCGGACAGGGCGAGAAGTTCGTCGAGCGATACCTGACGTATATCGAGCGATGTCCGGATCTCCACGACATCATACGCCACGACATTCATTCCGAAGGCGATGGCCCTCCCGGCGACTTCCCGGCCGATTCGGCCGCATCCGACGAGCCCCAGGGTTTTACCGTAGAGTTCGATGCCCTCCAGCGCTTTTCTCTCCCATTTGTGCTGTTTCATGGAAAGGACGGCTTTGCCGTGGTTGCGGGCCGCGCCGAGCATCAGGCCGAGGGTATGCTCGGCCACCGTGATCGATGTCGCCGCCGGGGTGTTGGCCACGACGATTCCTTTTTCCCGGGCCGCGGCCGTGTCGATATTATCCACGCCGATTCCGGCACGAACGATCAGTCCGAGTTCGGAAGCGGCCTCGATCACCTTCCGCGTGACCCTGGTCGCGCTGCGGACGACGATGGCGTTGAAGCCGGGGACGGTCCGGATGAGCTCCGCCTCGTCCATCCCCGTTTTGACCATGACGTCCAGCCAGGGGACCTCCTTGAGCTCATCCAGGGCTTCCTTGTCCAGCGAGTCGGCGAGCAGGACTTTTTTCATTGCCAATTCTCCCTCAAGACCGCTTGCGCGGCTTTGACGGCATTGCCCGCCTCGAACGCATAGCCGAGTTCGGCCAACGTCATTTCCAGGGCCGAAAGGGCGGTGATGACGTCAAAACCTCCCATGTAGCCCAGGTGGGCGATCCGGAAGAACCTGCCCTTATGGGGATCCTGCGCGCCGGCGATATAAGCCATGTACTTGCTCTGCATGGTCTTGACGATTTTGACGCCGTCGACGCCGGCCGGCACCTTGACCGCCGTCAAAATATTTCCGGGCCGCTGGGAGAGCAGATCGAGGCCGATCGCCCTGACGCCGGCGCGGGTCGCATCGCCCAGAATGCGGTGGTGTTCGAAGAGTTTTTCGGTGCCCATGGCCTTGATGATGTCCAGGGCCTTTTTCTGCTGGATGATCAGCGAGATGCCCGGAGTCCAGGGCGACGTTTTTTGAGCGATGTTTTTCCGGCATTTCTTGGCGTCAAAATAAAACTTGGGCAGTTTCGATGTTTCGACCATGTTCCATGCTTTGGAGCTGAAGGCGACATAGGCCAAGCCGGGCGGCACCATGAAGGATTTCTGGGAGCTCGACAGCAGGACGTCGATTTTCCAATCGTCCATGGGGCAGGGCATGGCGCCGACCCCCGAGATCCCGTCCACGATGAGAATGGCATCGGTCCGGGCCACGACTTCGCCGAATCCCTGGATATCAAAAATGGCTCCCGTGGACGTTTCCGAGCATTGGGTCAGGACGGCTTTGACGCCCGGATTGGCCTTGAGTTCGGCGGCCAGCCGGTCCTTGCCGATATCCTGGCCCCACTCGAGAACGATCTCCTTGCAGTCGACGCCGTACGCTTTACAAATATTCCCCCAGCGCGCTCCGAATTTCCCGCCGTTGACGGAGAGCACCTTGTCTCCGGGATTGAGCGTATTGACGACGGCCGTTTCCATGGCCCCCGTGCCGGAGGACGTGAAAATGAAAGTATCCTCGGATTTCGTGCCGAAAACAGACTTGATGCCCTCGATGACTTCCATGAAGATCGCGGAAAACTCGGGCGTGCGGTGATGGATGATAGGCTCGGCCGCGGCCGCCAAAACGGAGTCGGGAATCGGGGTCGGCCCGGGAGAAAGAAGATAGTACTTTTTTATCAAAGCTGGCCTCCTCATCGCTTATAGAGCTATAAGAATCCTCATCGTGTCCGTTCAAAAAATCCTTTTCTGCTTAATGCCGGCACATAAATTACCAAAACTACCGGCGCGCAGTCAACAGGAAGGTGTTTTCCCCCCGGCGCACGCTGGATTCCGTTCCGGAGGAGTCTTTTGTTTAGAGCCTGGATAGAAGCTCCGTCAGAAGCGCCGTCCGTTCCAGAAAGGACGGCAGCCGAAGGTGTTCATGGTCGGCGTGGATGCCGTCGCCCTCCGGTCCCAGGCCGTCCAAAGTGGGAGCCCCCGCGTCCGAGGCTATGGACGCGTCCGAGCCGCCGCCCGATTTGCCTTCGCGCAGCGAGATATCCAGCGAGGAGGCGATCTTCCCGGCCCGTTCGAATAGCCCGGCGGAGGCCATCGTTTTCTCCATTGGAGGAGTCGAGCTCTCAACCGAGAATTTGAGTTTGGCGCCGGACAGGACCGGCTCCAGTTCCCGGAAATAGGTCATGACCTTATCGCGGTCCAGCCTCTTCCAGAAACGGATGTCAAGGATCGCCCAAGCTCCCTCAGGGACGACATTGGCCTTCTCGCCACCGCCGATGATGCCGATGTTGACGGTCGTTTCCCTGACGCGGATTTTCTTGAGGCGTGTGAGCTGCGAGACCAGCTCCTCCACGGCGCTGACGCCTTTTTCCGGGCTGCCGCCGTGCGCGGCCTTGCCCTTGACGTCAAGCCGGATCACCACCCGGCCCTTGCGCTCCACCTTGAGGGCGCCGCCCGGCATGGCCGGCTCGAGGCAGAGAACCGCCGAAGATTTTTTCGCCAGCTTGCGGATCCAATCATGGGCGGCCCCGCTCCCGGTTTCCTCCGCGGAATTGATGAAGAAGACGATCTTGCTCTGAGGCTTGATATTCAGCTTGTCGATCGCCGCCAGGGCGGAGAACGCCATAACGATGCCGGCTTTCATATCCAGGACGCCAGGCCCGTAAATCTTCTCTCCCGAGATGTAGAAGGGCATCCGGGTGATCTTCCCAACCGGCCAGACCGTGTCGACATGCGCCAGGACCAGGATCTGGCCGGCGTCCTTCGGCAAAAAGGGCGGGGCGTACTCGACGATGTGGAAATCGCCGATGTCCTTCTGGGGAATGCGGACGATGCGGGCGCCGGCTTTCTTGAATTCGGTTCCGACCATGGCCGAACAGGCGTCCACGGCCTTCTTGTCGCCCGTGGGCGATTCAAGGATGACGATCTTCTTGAGAAAATTCACCAGTTCGCTCTGACGCGATTTGAAATAGAGGCGGAAATCCATGCAACCCTCCTTCCTCACGACGTGGATCTGAATCTATCACAGCCGATATCCGCAGGCAACTCCATAAAAAAGCCTGGATCACCGCTTGCGGATCAACGCATCGACGGCCGAAATGAGCCCGTTGAGCGGCTTGCGCTTGAGCCTGATGGCGTTGTCCCGGCAGACCTCATTGCAGCACAGGCAATGAATGCACGACGCGGGGTCGATAACGGCCCCGCCGCTTTCAAGGCTGATCGCCTCCGCCGGGCAAATGCGGATGCATTCCCGGCAGGCGGTGCAGCGGTCTCGCCGGACTTCCGGCGTCAGAACCATCTGCCGCGAGACAAATCCGTAAATACGGGCCGGCATTTTTCTTCTCATCAACTCGACCGCCAGCGTCGGCTTCCTGAAGCCGCGAATAGACAGGGAAGCAAGGTCTTCTCCCACGATCTCGATGTCTTCGAGATCGCCGGCGCCGACGCCCCGCTGCCGGGCGAAGACTGTCGTCAGCACCTCTTCGGCCCCGTATCCGAGGATGTGCGCGGCCGCGGCATCAACGGCCACGCCGTCGGCACCGGCCAGGACCAAGCCGGCCGCGCGCGGAGTGCCCCCGCTGGGCCCCTGGCCTTCCATGGCCACGACACCATCCATGATCGTCAGCCGAGGAGCGCGGCCGGCGTAGAGATCGACCAGCATCCGGCTGAATGAGTCGTTCGTCTGAAACTCGCCGTGCAGTCTGTGCCTTTGTCCCGCGGGGAGGACGCCGTACATATTCTTCACGGCCCCCGTGAACGCCGTGAGGGCGTGCGTCTTGAGCTTCGGGAGGTTGACGACGAAATCCGCATCGAGCACGGCCGAGGAGACATAGGCCGTCTTCAGCAGTTCGCCTCCGCAATCGACTTTCCGGAAACCCGCTTCCTTGAGATTGAGCAGCCGCGCCCCCGTCTCCCGGCAAACGCGCCGGTATCCCGAGACCAGGAATCCATCGCGCCCTCCCCCCTGAATGTCGTCGCCGACCGTGATGCGGCAACCGATTTTCTGGAGGATGCGTATGACCTGTCCGGTGAATTCGGGATGAGTGATGATCGCTTTCTCCGGGGGCGACGGCGGAGAAAGGTGGTTGATCTTGATAAAGACGTTGCTCCGGGGACGGATCA
>Ga0228535_1001706_pt1 | contig 29432 bp, 25 predicted proteins | sample SJ1metagenome_FD_168457 | JGI IMG/M metagenome (GOLD analysis project Ga0228535, IMG submission 168457) | Enriched culture of PCE-dechlorinating microbial communities from Ithaca, New York, USA - SJ1 | ecosystem: Engineered > Modeled > Simulated communities (microbial... > Unclassified | place...
AAAGTACAAAGGGTATGTACGGGCTCTGCAGAATTACGGGGCTTCGTACGATGACCGGTATGTGAAATGGTATATCTCCGATGATACTCTCGATCATAAGGAGTTCTCAAAGAACTTGTGGAGATTCTTGAAGGCCCTGCCTGAGTGTACAGCCATTGTCTGCTGCAACTACATGATTTTAAAAACCGTGCTTCAGCTCCTTGCCGACCACGGCAAGGAGGTACCTGCAGACTATTCGGTGGTTGCCTTTGACTATTCCGACACCGACTGGACCGACAGCGGCATCACTGCTTCCATCCATCCTGGTTTCGAGATGGGTCTTGAAGTGGGAAAGCGTATCTTTCGGATGATTGAAGACAACGAATTTAAGATTCACGACTACTCATACACGTTCAAGCCCACGATTTATGATGGTTGGTCGATTAAGAAGCTGGAGTCATGAAACCTTTACCGCGGTATCCAGAGCCAGCTCCATCATGGCATGGAAGCTGGTCTGTCGTTCTTCTGGAGTGGCGGCCTCCCCGGTGAAAACCAAGTCGGAAATTGTCAGCATACAGAGGGCTTGGACTCCGGCACGCTGGGCTGCCAGGTAGAGGGCGGCCGCCTCCATTTCCACCGCCAGGATGCCGTGGTCTTTCCACGGTTTGAGGCCTTCAGGCCCATCCTTGGTGTAGAAGGCATCGCTGGAAAGAATCGATCCTGCATGAATGGGAAGCTTGGCCTGCATGGCAAGTTCATATGCTTGCTGCAGGAGAGCGAAAGAGGCGGTGGGAACCAGTGTTCCTCCTGGTTGGAAATCGCGATATGCCCCATCGTAGCTCGCACTGATGCCAAGAACGAGATCCTTCAGCTTGAGATGTGGCTGCAAGGCTCCTGCTGTCCCGATTCGTATCAAGTGCTTGACTCCATAGCCATGGATCAGCTCATGGGCGTATATACCCATCGAAGGTCCTCCCATGCCGGTTCCCTGGATGGAAACCCTGACGCCATGGTAGGAGCCGGTATATCCGAGCATACCCCGTACTTCATTGTAGCACTGCGGGTTTTCCAGATAGGTCTGTGCAATATATTTTGCTCTGAGCGGGTCTCCGGGCAAGAGGACGATTGGGGCGATGTCCCCATGCTTGGCTTGTATATGGGCTGTTGGTACGTTCATGGTTGACTCCTTGGAAAAAATATGTCGATATCGGGATCGTGTGCCTGAAGGCACGCTTGATGCAGTGTATCGGAAAGACTTTGAAGCAAGCCCGAAGAAGTTGCTTCATCGGCAAGGTTGTTCAGTTGGTAGGGGTCTTGTTGAAGATCATACAACTCATCGATATCAGCTTCGTTGCGTGTGTAGGAATGGGTTTTAGTGATCAGGGTTCTGCACCGTTTGGTATCTCTGAATCCTTGTCCGTAACTCTCCAGCAACAGATATTCACGACTGTTGTTCTCCAGAAGCTTGAACAGACTCTTTCCTGGCAGCTCTTCGGTTGGCGGTATCCCTGCGACATCGAGCAATGTTGGTACGATGTCCAAGGTGCTGACCAGCGAGTCGCAGCGGGTATTCGGCTGTATATGGTCGGGATGGCGGATGACAAGGGGGGTGCGGATGGTCTCTTCTGTCATGAAGCTACCCTTGTCAAACATGCCTCCATGACTTGCCAAGGCGTCGCCGTGGTCGCTGGTGAGCAGGACGATGGTGTTCTCGGCAAGACCTGTCTGGTCGAGGGTGGTCAGGATTTCACCGATGGCATCATCGATCATGGTTGTCTGGGCATAGGCGATGTGCAGCAACCGTTGCCAGGTTTCCCATGAGAAAACACTTGGAGTGATGAGATTGCCATGTTCATCCGCTATGGGTTGGTTCATGTGGCGATAGACATCTGGTTTACGGGCCAGGTCGTCGCAAAAACTCCCATACTCACCAATGTCCTTGGGGTTGTAGAGATCCAGGTACTCCTGGGTGGGGAAGTAGGGCTGGTGAGGGCCCCAGAAGTCAACCCGCAGATGAAAGCTCTGCTCTTGTTTCGCCAGCCTTTGCAGCTCCTGTTGGGCAAGATGTGCGAGAAAGAAGCTTTCATGGCTCCTCTTGTCGGTCGTTGTGGTACCGAATGCAGTCTCCCCGCACCACGTTCCAGTGCATCGATACGCCTCATTGTCTTCCTTGAGGAGGGGGAAGTGCCTTTGGGTATCGTTGTTCCAAAACAACGTTTCAATACAGTGTACAGCCTTGGGAATTCCCAGTCGTCGGCAATACTGAGCATATTTCACGGTCGTGTATGGGTTCCCATACCCAGGAAGGGAGAATCCTTTGGCTCCCAGGCTGTGGGCATCGCCGGGTCCGGCGTGCCATTTACCGAAGAAATACGATTCATACCCCGCTTTCTCCAGCTGTTGGAAGTAGACCGGGGAGGTGAATGGGATGTTGCTTTGGTTGTGAAAATTCCGATGAGTGTGCGGATATCGGCCGCAAAGCAGACTCCTTCTTGCAGGACTGCACAAGGGGGAGATGGCATACGATCGGGTGAAGGTGACTCCCTTGGCAGCCAAGGCATCCCGATGGGGAGTCAAGGGTTTTTGCCCTCCGTCCCATCCATGCCGATAGTAAAGCTGATGGTCTGTTACCAGCATGAGAATGTTTGGCTTGCTTTTAGACATAAGCGTTCTCCTCATTGGTGAAACCAAAGGAAGTGGCCTGCAAATGGTTGCGTATCGCTGCAACCAGAGCTTGCTCCACGTGTGGATGGCAGGTAACTACATTGAGTTGTTCATTCGGATCAGCGATAAGGTTGAAGAGCAGGTAGGGCTCCATCCGCTGGTTGACCACCAATTTCCATTCCCCGTCATGGGCCATGATTTCATGGTTGTACTCACTGAATACCAGTTTTTGTTGCTTCTCTTGCTGCTGCTCAAGTATGCTTCTGAGACTCCTTCCACAGTGGGGATAGTCCATTTCTCCCTGTGCATAGTCAACCAAGGTCGGTCCGATGTCGACCAGCTCCGCCAAGGAGTCGGTTGCCTGCCCCCTGCTTTGGTATGGTGTTTTGATGAGCAGCGGTATGAGAAGTGCAGGATTGAGAAAGTTTTGCTTGTACAGGCGGTGATGGTCTCCCAACAGCTCTCCATGGTCGGAAGTGAAGATCACCAGGGTATCGTCCCACAGGTTTTTTTCTTTCAAGAGGGTGGTGAGGCGGCCGATCTGCTCATCGATCAGGCTGACCTTGCCGGCATAATTACGTCTGACAGCTTCGATGTCCTCAAGATCCAGGGGTGGATGGTGGACTTCGGTATCCCAGTTGCCGGTGGTGCGGTCAACATTCAGGTCGGTAAAGGGAAAGAGGGGACGTTCCATGGTTTGGTTCTCAAAGCGCTCGGTATACTGTTTTGGACAATCCCAGGGATCGTGAGGCCCGCCGAAGCTGACAAAACAGAAGAAGGGCTCTTCCTCTTGGTAGGAAGCCAGGTAGTCATAGGCTTTGTTGCCCACATAGACATCGGGGTAAAGCTCGAGCGGCAGAGGGGATGGCTCGGTGTGCGTATGTTTGCCTGCATATCTTCTTTGCAAGTCCTGCTGTACGAGAGTGCGGTACCCTTTCTCCTCCCACAGGGCTGTCATGTGGGATAAGAGGGTCCCGCTGACTCTAGGTCCGGGGATTTCATCCACCACGTCATATCCATATGCATGAAGCAGGTCTTCAGCATCGCGCATATCAGGCACGCTTCCATTGTAGGGGTAGTAATGAGTCTTGCCGAAGACGCTGGTACGATATCCAAGGCATTTGAGTATTTTCACCCAGTTCTTTGCTTCAGGCGGGAATGTATGCGGCTTGTTGTCCCAGATATGCATCTGATGCGGGTACAGTGAAGCAAGGAGGCTTGCCCGAGCAGGGGCGCAGATCGGACTGGTGGTGACGGCCCTGGTGAAAGATGTCGACTCAGAGAGCAGCATATCGAGAGAGGGTGTGTGCTTGGTAGTGCCCCTGCCGGCGTTGATGGCATCACTGCGAAACTGATCGGTCATGATCAAGAGAATATTCGGCCTCATTCCTTGATCCCTCCACTGGTCATTCCTGCGATGTAGTAGCGCTGGAGCAGGATGAAGATGATGACCACCGGCACCGTCGAGAGCAGGGCGCTGCTGAAGATGAGTTCCCAGGCAATGCTTTGGTCGGTGAAAAGGTTTGCAATGGCAACCCCAAGGACCTGGAAACGATTGTTGCGAAGGATGATCAAGGGCCAGACGTACGAGTCCCAGGCGAAGAAGAACTTGATGAGTGCGCCGCTTACCAAGGCCGGGGTGATGTTGGGAAGCATGATCTTGCTGTAGATGCGTGTATGGGGGCAGCCGTCGATGACCGCCGCGTGATAGAGATCGAAGGGTATTTCGGCAAAGTGGTTGGAGAAAAGGAATATGAGGAAGGCGTCGGCGAGCCAGGGAAGGTAGAGGGCTGTGAATGTGTTGCTCAGCCCGATGTCCTGAACCACCAAGAACGTAGGAAGCATTCTTGCTTCAAAGGGGACCATCATGGTGAACATAATCACAAAGAAGGCAAGCCTGCGACCTGGAAAATCGAGCAGTGAGAGGGCAAAGGCCGCCATCGAGCACAACAGGACCGAGCCTAGTACGGTGATGGCGCTGAGCCCGAGGGTGTTGAGGATTGTGCGTGTGAATCCCAGCTCAAACAACAGGGTGGTGAAGTTGTCCAACGTCGGCTTGACCGGAATGAAGGTTTTCCAGCTTACAGGCAGTACATAGCTGAACAGTTCGCTGCGGCTTTTGAATGCAGAGCCCAGCATCCAAAGGTAAGGGAGCAGGAAGACTCCTGCCAGCAATGCAAGCGAGAGGACGACTAGTGTTTTCTTAAGCGGTTTCATCTGCTTTTCCTCCCCGAGAGCTTGCTTTGCAGCAGGGAAATGACGATGAGAAGCAGGGCGAGCAGTACCGATTGGGTGGATGCATACCCTAGCTGGTTGAATACGAAGGCGTTTTCATAGATTTCCATCACCACCACCCGGGTAGAGTTCAGCGGTCCCCCGTTTGTAGTCATCAGGATGGGGCCGAAAACCTGAAAGGAGCGGATTGTGGTGGTGATGAGGACGAAGATGAAGGTGTTCTTGAGCATTGGGATGGTTACATGCCAATGCTTTTGCAAGGCGGTGGCCCCATCAATCTCAGCGGCTTCATATAAGGTGGGAGAGATGGCCATAAGGCCGGCGAGGAAGAAGAGCATTGTCATGCCCACATTCTTCCATACGGTGATAAGGACGATGGAGAACAGGGCTTGGCGTGGGTCGGTTAGGAAACCCTGGGCCGGGAGGCCCGCCATGATCAGCATGGAGTTGATCAAGCCATTGGAGGGATGCATCATCAGGGCGAGAATGGAGGTGACTACGACCATTGACGTAACTACCGGCAGGAGAATGATGGTTCTCAGCACGCCGGTCCATCGCCTGGGTTGATAGATCAGCAGCGAGAGAAGGAATCCGAGGAGCACTTGGAGGGGAACGCGCAGGAGAAAGTACTCTACGGTGGTGGCCATCGATTGCAGGAATTTGGGGTCGGTTGCTGCCTTGATGTAGTTGTCCAGACCGATGAACTGTTTGGTACCTGCCATAAGGTTGACTTTCAAAAAACTGTACCAGCCTGCGATGAGGATGGGGACGAGCTGAAATACCAATGTCAGCAGCAGGGTGGGCAGCAGGTTGATCAGGATGGCGGCAAGCAGATCGTGTTGTTTGCCGCCCCTCTTGTATACATATCGTTCCATAGGTGCTCCTGGCAGGAAGGGATTGCCTTCCTGCCCTGGGGATATTACATCGAGCGTGCTTGTGTTTCGAATTCCTTGATCTTGGTTTGGACTGTCTGATTGACATCAGAGCCCGATGCTAGGTCCAGGAAGAGGTTGAATCCCATGATCGAGTTGTACAGGACATACGCCGGGGTGGTGGGCCGAGCCTCGCCGTAGGTTTGGAGGATGTAGCTGAAAATCTTCTGATACGGATCCTCAAAGTACTGCGGATAGCGTTTGGCGAAATCCGTGCGGCTGAGCAGATCGCTGCCTGATACATCGAAGTACGCCTTGATACCCTCATCGGAGCCAGCAAACTTCACAAAATCCTTGGCTGCTGCGGCGTTCTTGGTTTTCGCCGAGATTGCATAGGTGAACCCTCCGGTGTGGGTGAGGGGTGTTTTGAAATAAGGCAGCGGCATGATGCCCCACTCTAGATCGGGGAAATTTTTCTTCAGGTCGTGGGCGGAACTGAGAAAGCCTAAGAAGGTTGCCGATTGGCCGGTTCCAAAGGCATCGGGAACTTCGGCAGTCGGGGCAAGCTTTTTGGTGTAGAGGCTTTGATAGAAGCGATAAGCCTCAAGAGCCTGGGGGGTATCCGCATAACCGGTAAGGGTCATGCCATCATCAGAAATCGCTTTATACGTCGCTGAACCCTTCTCCCCGTTGCTGCGGATGATGGGGGTCAGCCAGAAGTCTCCGCGGCCGGGGTTGGCCAGAAAGGTGATGCCCCACACTGTCTTGCCGGTTTTCTGCTTGGCGGCCTGCATGACTTTTGTCACGTTCTGCTCCCATTGCGACCAAGTCCAAGGTTTGTCCAGAGGTGCCGCTTCTATTCCTGCCAAATCAAAGTAGGTCTTGTTGTAAAAGAGCGCGGAGGCTGCTTCCCTGAAGGGATATGCGTAGATGCTGCCTTTGTAACTGACAGCCTCAATGGCTCCGTTGATGAATTGGCTGCGTTCGGAAACCGGGATGAGATCGTCGATGGGCAGCAGTGCGCCATAATAGGCGTAGTTGCTGATATCGGGGGAGCCGGTGGTGATGATGTCGTCCACATCGTTGGACGCCCACATGATCTGCAGCTGTTCCTTGTACCTGTTGAAGGGTACTGAACGAATGGTGATGGTTACCTCGGGATGCAGGCGCTTGTAGGCATCGGCAACCGCTTGTACACCATCGACTACACCCGGGCTTTGTGGAACCAGAAGTTTCAATTCGGAGGGCTTGGTGCCTTGGGACTCAGCCTGTCCTGCTGCTGACAGGACTGTGAGGGACAAACAGAGGACTAAAAGCAGAATCAGTGTTGTCTTTTTCATAGTTGGTACTCCTTATAATAGTCCCACGCAACGTGGGGATTGTACTGGGGAAGCGAGGCTTTCACGCCATTGTTGCTCTCAACCGAGAAGGTCGAGAAATGAGCCCGGATCGCTTGGTTCATCTCGTCGATGATCAGCTGATATTCAGCATTCCCGTATAGATTTACCTGTTCCAAGGGGTCTTGAGCCAAATCGAAGAATAGATTCTCTTCAGTACGGGGAAAGAGCATAAGCTTATGTCGATGAGTACGCATCATACGAACGGGTCCGTATTCACAAAACTGATGCTGTCTTCCTGCGGGTCGGGGATGGGTATTGTTCAGCAGGGCGCAAAAGCTTGTGCCTGGACTGTTGCGGTTCTTCTTCTCGGTATCGGGTATGCCGGCCAGCTCGAGGATGGTAGCAAAGACATCGGTATGGTCGACGAATTCTGTGCGTTGTTGTTTGCTCAATAGACGGTTCGGAGCATGGAAGATCAAGGGGATGCGGATGGACTGTTCCACCATGTTCAACGGAAAGGTTGCATTCCCTTTGCCCCACAAGCCATGCTGGCCGCAATTCAGGCCGTGGTCGGAGGTGTAGACGACCAGGGTCGATTCATCAAGGTTCTGATTTCTCAGCTCTTGAAGGATGGCTCCGACACTGGTGTCGATTTCGGTGACACCGGCATAGTACTGGCACAGTGCTTCCACCGCATCTTCACGGGTGTGGTCGCATGCCTCGTTGACCAGCATCCCAAACGGATACTGAGTTGTTGGCTCAGGTTGCTCGAGGTGTTTCTTTCGATAATACTCCACCAGGGGCCGGGGATGTCCGCTCCAGGGACTGTGGGTTGCATAATGACCTATGACCAGGAGGAACGGCTTTTCAGAAGTACGGTGGGCCAGATAATCCAAGGCCTCTTCGGTTATGATGCTCGAGATAAGGCCGTCCTTGATTACAGGTTCATCATTGCGGTACCAAGTCCGCCTGCCTTGGTGACGGATGGGGTAGTCGGGGCCGATGGCAAAGGCTTGGTCGAAGCCCTGTTTGGCGGTGCGTTCCTGGCCGAGATGCCATTTACCGATGAGAATGGTTTCATAGCCGGCTTGTTGGAAGAGCTGGGGAAGCAGGGTTTCATGCTGCATCCAGTTGTAGTCGACATCGAATGAATCGGTTGTGCCGATGTAATCGTGTACTCCATGCTGCGAGGCCAGGCGCCCTGTCATCAGGCAGGCACGGGCGGGGGAGCAGACCGGGGTGGGGGTGAATGCGTTGAGCATCTGCACCCCGTTGTCGGCAAGGTAGTCCAGCGATGGTGTATGTACATCGGGGTTTCCATAACAACCACACGCCCAGGCTGCGTGGTCATCGGAGAGAAAGAGGACGACATTAGGGCAATTGCTCATAGCTATAGTTCTCCAAAGTAGTATTGATGCATTGCATATGTTCACGGGTTAGCTGAATTTTCTTTCGTACGATGACTCCCATATTCTCCTCAACCAAGCGGGAACAAAGCCTGTACGTGGTTCTCAGACTCAGCCCTAATTCCTGAGCGAGCTCTTCCCTCGTCTGGTTTACGGTCACCAGATTCTTGGTCTGCAGCTGCGAAGAGTAGGTCTTGGCCAAGTACTGAAGGAGTATGATGTACTTGGGATATACATGAGCCGAACCCATGGAGAAGAATGCTGGATAAAGTTGGTTGGCAAATGCCCTTACAATGCGGCGGAACGCTTGGATGTCCTCTTCCATCCACAGGGCGAAGGTACTCTTGTGCATCCTGAGGAATGACGATTTGCGTAACGTAAGAACGGTGGAGGTTGCCTTCTCCTGGCCTGACAGGAACTCGAGCAGTCCGCTGAATCCGGTGGCATCCTTTGCTGCATAGGCGAAGATTCTGTTGTTGTCGAACTCGTTGATGATCTGCAGCGATCCATCGTACATCAGGTAGACGTAGGGGTGGTTCTCCCCTTTGGTGATCAAGCGCTTGTTGGGTTCTACCTCGAATAGTTCCAATTTCGCCAGAAAGCGTTTGGGCATGGTTTGGCAATAGGTGGTTAGCCATGGGGATTGTTCGATGATGTGTTGGACCAGGAGTGTCTGTGTGTCCATGCATGCCTGCCTTTGTATGTATGTTGTAATCCGTACATGCATAGCAAACAATGCCAAATGGCAGGATGTAAAGCTTTTTTTAAAAATCTTATTTTGCATGGCCGATGCAGTACAGTATCCTTTCGTTCCAAGCTACTGATTTAGTAAGAAATCGCGCCGAGCGGGTATCTCGATGATTGTCACCAACCTGGTTTCTTCCTACACTGTCGATATACAGGTTTTGGGTTTTGTTTAGTGGAAAGGAAGCGCGACAGCTTTCCTGTCGCAAAGGACCCTTATATGAAACGAATCAATGTAGTACGCACGATTTCTCTCGTGCTTCTGCTCTCTACTCTGTTCTTGGGCTGTGCAACCCCTATTGATCAGCAGGTTGTCCCGCCGATTCCAGCAGAACCTGTCGAGGTTGAGCAGCAGAGCGAGGCTGTGGCGGTGTATGAAACCCCGAACGAATCGCAGGAGCCGGTCTTTCTTGCCGTAATCGAGGACCCTCCCCGGTTTTGGAAGTACCCTCCTGTCAAACCGTTCGGCAATAAGATCGGTGTCATCAACCGGACCGGCTATACCCTGAAGGTCTTTGACTTGTTCAACGAACCGCTGTATTCCAATAATGCACAACAGGTGAATCTGCTTGAAGACGCTGTAGAGGATGGACAAAGGGTGGTTGTCGATCTGCATAGGTGGCCGGATCTGCTCTCTGAGTTGGACAAGCGGGACGGCTCGAAGTTTATCTTCAATGCCCGTGATTGGGATAACGACCTGTATTGGGGGGAGTGGGACCCGCAGGTCGATGACTGGAACCTGGTGGTTGCCTATGAACAGCTGGAACGAGAGTGGCAAGGCGAGGGTGAGGTTGAGTCATTCGGCTCCTCCTTGGTTATCGTCAACGCTACAGGCTATCCACTTGAGAAACTGTTTCTGGAGAGAAAACGTGTGAACCAGATAGATGGTTCAGAGACCAATCTTCTTCAGGGCCGGTTGTTGCAGGACGGCAAGCGGGCAAGAATCCAGGTATCCGATCTTGGCCATCTTGCTGAGTACTTGAGCTTCGAGGCATACTCCACGCTCACCGTCAGTGCATACGATACCGATGGTGATTTGTACATCAAGAATTGGCATCCCACCACCGATCTTTGGCTGATACAGCTCACTTCGGCAGACATGCTGTGGAGTGACTCCACTCACTATGAACTGCAGGTGGAGAATCAAACGGGGGGTTCCATCTGGTATCTCTATGTGACTGATGATGCGCACTACCAAGCAGGCGAGCTTGGTGACGACTTGTTGGGGATGGACATCCTCGATGATGCAGAGCGTATGGATATAGATCTTTCAGAAGCTGCTGGATTTGACGATCTTCTGGAGCAGCCGGAAGAGACGGTGATGCATGTCGTTGCCGAGGGATTGGACGGGATTGTCCACCACGCAACCTTCTTGCTTGGGGATGCCTTTCCTTCGGTGGTGTTTGACCGTTCCTCCCTTGAAGACTTCGTGGTTGAGGAGGGAGAGGAGCTGACACTCTACAACGATACGCCTGCTGATTTGTGGTTTCTGTACTTGGCTACCGATGAGATGGTGCATGAGAAGAACTTTGGCAACGACCTGCTGCGCGACGGCATCTGGGAGATGAAGGAGGCTTTCACGTTCAAGGTAAGTCCTGCTTTGGTGGAGGATAATCAAGTGCTGCACCTGTATGCCTATGACTACTTGGATAATGAATACCACAAGGAGTGGAAAGTCAGCGACGGTTGGACCCTTACGTTCAACGCCGATGACTTGAGTACGCAGTAGTACTCGCTTGCGAAGAATCGGGATACAGGGTATACACAGAATATGGAAACTCAACGATTGCAGCTGACGATGATGATCAAACCAGCGTCGGCTGCCTGTAACCTTGCTTGTGACTACTGCTTCTACCTCGATACAGCCCATCACAGAACGATGGGTGTTCTGCCGCTTATGAAGAACGAGGTTGCCGATGCCATTATCCGAAAGAGCCTTGCAGAGGCAAAGTACTGCAGTTTTGTTTTCCAGGGTGGTGAGCCAACCTTGGCAGGCTTAGGGTTTTTTGAACGGTTTGTAGAGCAGGTTGCTTTGCTCAAGAGTGAAGACCACACTGTTTCGTATGCGTTTCAGACCAATGGACTGAAGCTTGATACAGCATGGGCGCGTTTCTTCAAACAGCATGGGTTTCTCGTTGGAGTCTCTTTCGATGGAAGTCCGCGCCTTCACGATCTGCATCGTTTCGACTCCCAGAGGAGGGGAAGCGGCAGGTCAGTTGCAGCAACTATTGCTTTATTGAAGGAAGAAGGCGTGCAGTTCAACGTCCTTTCGGTAGTGACCGACGAACTGGCCCAGAACATCAGGCAGGCGTACACCTACCTGGTCAACCATGATGTCTATTACCATCAGTACATCGCCTGCATGGACCCCTTGCAGGATGAGAAGAGTTATCTATCACCCCAGGCCTACGGACGATTCCTCAAGGAGTTGTTCGACCTCTGGTTTGCTTCCTGGCAGCAGGGAAAGCCGGTTTCAATCCGGTTTTTTGACAATCTGGTGGGGATGCTGCTCGGCTATCCCCCTGAAAGCTGCGATATGGGCGGGGTATGCTCGGCCAACTACGTTGTGGAGAGCAACGGCAATATCTATCCATGCGACTTCTATTGCACGGATGACCAACTTTTAGGCTCTATTGTCACCAATTCTTTTGCAGAATTGGATGCAAGGCGTACAGAGCTTCGGTTCATAGAGGATTCTCCCAATCGCATCGATGATTGTGTTGCGTGCCCATGGCGACTGCTCTGTCGAGGCGGGTGCAAGCGGTACCGCAGTGAGACGGGATACAAGTACTGCTCCTCGATGCAGGAGTTTTTCCCGTACGCCATCCAGAGGCTTGAGATGGTGGCACGGTCGGTGCAGAAGCAATAAGCCTGGAGGGGAGTGTGGAAATACTGTTGATTGTCATTACGTTCATTGCTACGGTCATCGGTGCCATCAGTGGTATCGGCGGCGGGGTGCTCATCAAGCCGGTCATGGATGCCCTGGTCGATTATCCGGTAGCCACGATCAGCTTTCTCAGCGGCAATACGGTGCTTGCCATGACCGCCGTCTCGTTGCTTCGCAGCCGCCGGGATTCAATCAAAGTAGATGGCGTGGTGGGAACCCCGCTTGCCATCGGTGGTGCGGTCGGAGGGGTGTTCGGAAAGCTGGTATTCTCAGCCATCAAGGAGGCGTACCAGAATGATGCGCTGCTCGGCCTGATACAGAACATCCTGATGGTCCTGCTCACCGTTACGGTGTTCTTGTATATCCTGAACAAGGCGAGGATCAAGACGCTGGCTGTTCGGAACAAGGCGCTTGCCTTGGCAGCCGGCTTGGTCCTGGGGCTGTTCTCCTCCTTTCTGGGAATCGGGGGAGGGCCGATCAACATCATGTTCCTTTCCTACCTGTTCTCCATGGACAGCAAGCATGCGGCACTGAACTCGCTATACATCATCTTTTGCAGCCAGGTGGCCAATCTCATTGCCAATATCGTACAAAACTGCGTTCCTGCGTTCGATGTGTTGCTTCTGCTCTCCATGATGGCAAGCGGCATCGTCGGGGCGATGGCGGGGCGGTCGGTATCAAAGAAGTTGGATAACGCACAGGTGGACAAGCTCTTCATGGCACTGATGGTGGTCATCATCGCGCTCTCGCTGAGCAATGTGGTTAAGTTTGCGGGTGCGTGAGAAAAATATACAGTTTTCTGATTGTGGAAACTAAAAACGCAGTATGCATGCCAAAACCCAGAACATGGCTGATGAACTATAGCATCTCCTGTCATATGTTGTAGCGTAAAACTTCAAGGTTTGTTACACTCTTGCTCAATGTAACGTTCGATGCACAGGAGTCTTCGATGATACGGATGACAAAGCGGGTGTTTACCGATCTTGCAATTTGGATGATGGGCTTTGGGATGCTTGTAGGGGTGGTATTCCCCTTTTTCATGGTCCTATTGGGTATGGATCGCTCATTGGCCTACACGTGGTGGTTCTTCAGCGTATGTGTTTTAGCCGGCCTTTTTGTCGGTGCAGTTAACATTTTGCTTGCAAAGAGCATTGTGGGAGGGCGGCTGATACTGCTTTCCAGACAGATGCAGAAAGTGGAAAACCATCTTAAGGAAGTGGCGGGAAAGAACGAAGTGATGGACTGCACCCCCAAGGAGTGTCATCTGCCTGTGGATAGCGAGGATGCCATCGGGTTGAGTTCGAAGGCTTTCAATACGCTCGTCGATACACTAGGCTCTTCGTTGCAGCTTGAAATGCAGATGCGTACCTACACCAACATGCTCACCAGTTATCTGGAGACCAATCAGTTATGCCAGCATGCCTTGCATAATTTGCTTGGTGTTTTTGATTTCTCTGGTGGAGCCATCTTGGTTGAACGAGGGGGAGCCCTGGAGGTGGAGTCCTCTTTGGGTCTGGTGAAGAGTAAAAATCTATCGGAGAATGCATTGGTGCTGCAGAGCCTGCAAACCCTCAAGTCAAGACAGGTCGATATTCCTGACTTCATTCAAGTCGACGGGGTGGTCACCACGTTCAGACCGAGCAACGTCTTGGTCCAGCCAATCGTCTACAAGCAGCTTGCGCTGGGTGTCATGGTGCTTGCTTCCTCCCAACCGATTCCGCAGGAAAAATTGAGTAATCTGGATTTGTTTTCTTCCAGTCTGGCACTTGCATTGCATAATGCCATGACGCACGACCAGGTGCAGCAGCTTGCCGCTGTTGATCCGCTTACCGGTATCTATAATCGTCGATTCGGTCTGACCAGGCTTCGTGAGGAGTTCGTGCGTGCGGTGAAGCAAAATAGTGCCATCGGGTTGTTGATGATGGATGCCGACCGGTTTAAACAGATCAACGACACCTACGGCCATACCGTTGGTGATCGTGTCCTGCAGGCTGTTGCCAGTACAGCGCGCAAACAGCTGCGCGAAGGTGATATCATCGTTCGCCTGGGTGGTGATGAGTTCATGGTGGTGCTTCTAGGGGCCAACCGTCAGGATACCTTGGAAGTCGCCGAATCGATTCGCAGAAGTGTTGAGGAGAAAAAAATTTCCTATGGAAATCAGGAGATACGAATCACCATGAGCATCGGCGGGGCATCGTTTCCCGAGCAGGATGCCAATCACGAGGAGGACCTTATCGAGGCTGCCGATCGTGCACTCTATCTGGTCAAGGAGAGCGGCCGCAACCGCGCTTCTGTTTAACCCAGGCTTCTCAAAGGCTTGTACAACAGTGCAAGGAAGAACATCCAAGGGATGAGTGAGAGGATGGAGAATACCAAGCCTATCATTCCCGCTGTTGAGGGAATGCTCATCAGTATGCCGCTTATCAGGCCTATAGCGCCGATCTTTCTTGGGAGGTCACTTTTCAAGAGGGCATACGAGATGAGAATAAGGCAGATTCCGTTGAGGATGTAGTAGGAGTTGAAGGCTGTTCCCCGCCACTGCAGGATGAGGGATTCAGCAATGGTCAGCCAGGTTTGTTGTTCAATAAGGGTGGAGGCTTGTGCGTAGTTACGCTGTGCTTCCCACAATTCAAAGGCGGGGTTGCTGCTGTAATAGGCTGCGATGCCGATGTACCCCAGAAGAAGCGCGATTTGTATAATCGCGCGGTGTTTCTCTTTCAAAAGTTCATAGAGTCCCAGATACACCAGGGCAACCAAGGCGTTGTCGATGAGGTAGAGTAGGTCCATCTCGATGAGGCCAAGGAACCAGTTGCTTGCAAACAAGTCAAACCAGAGCTTTGCTTCGCTTGGTGGACGATGCAGGCTGAAAACTATAATTTGTGTTGGAATGAGCACCAGCATGGCAAGGCTGCAGAAAGCAGCGGTTTTTCCGAGAAGGCGTGGACTGTTCTCCATACACTTCCTCCCTTGTGTTGAGCAGACGATACAACAGTAGCGCTCCACTGTCTAGGTGGAGGACAACGTTGACGCCATCAGAATCGGCCTGTATAGTGACTTGCACAAAACCTATGAAAAGCATTCTTCGTCTTGTCGCACTCAGTTTCATTCTTCTCCTGTTGTTTCTGGGCATCAGCCTCTCGGTTTTCTTTGTCTTGGGAACCTTGCAAGACCATGCACATCAGGCTTTTCTGAATAAGAACGAGGATGTTCTCACGCTTTCAAGGACTGTCAGCCAGCTGAATGTCCTTTCCAGCACCATGCTGCGCTCTTCCTCCACCGAGCTCATTCCCGACTACCGCAATGCCATGGCCTTGCTTGATCAGCAGATTGAGCAGGTTCGCTTGATTCCCGAGGTCGATGCCGAACTCGATGCAATACTCAGGAGGCTTGCATACTTCAATGATTACCAGCAGATACTTCTCAATGATTCTTCATTAATCCCCTTTGAGACATTCACCTACATTCGTGACAGTGTGATCCAACACCAGATGGCTGTCGATGAGCTGGTTTTGGGAATTTATCGATTAACCAGCGAAACTTTTTCCGCCTATGAAAACCGGCTTGGCACCATCGAATACTCGTTCTGGCTTCTGCTGATAGCCAGCATTTTCATGATTGTCCTTACGGGAACCCGTTATGCACGGCGGATCGGGTTGCAGATCAAACAGATCCAGCATGCCGCCCATCGGCTTTCAGAACGCGATTGGGCAACAGCCGATATACCCAGTTCCGGGTTTCTTGAATTGGATGAACTTGCCACCGGTATGAACAAGATGAAGCGGGAGATTTTACTTTCAATCCAGAAGTTGCACGCGCAAGCTGAGAAGGAGAAGGAGCTCGGTGAAAAGCTTATAGAGTCTGAGAAACGTGATAAACTGCTGATGCAGGCACAGCTTTCTGCACTTCGGGCCCAGATCAATCCGCACTTTCTCTTCAATGCCCTGGACATCATCGGCAAGATCGCCTTCCTCAACAATCCTGAACTGGCTATGGAGTTGATTGAGGCCATCTCCAAGATTCTTCGGTACTCTTTGGACGCCACCGACCAATTAGTGCCGCTTTCTGAAGAGTTGTCCATCATCCAACACTACCTGTTATTACAGAAGGTTCGGTTCGGCGAGCGGGTAGTCATCGAGTATGCAGCTGCAGAGGAAGCCAGGCAGGCTCGAATGCCGGCAATGTTGCTCCAACCTATTTTGGAGAATTGCTTCAAGCATGGGATGAAAGCACAAGCCTCGTTGCATATACGTCTAGAGGCTGATCTTGAGCAAGACATATTGAAGGTGATCGTTCATGATACCGGGGAAGGCTTTGAAACAGGGGAGATTGTGGCTGCCCCTTCCCCTCACATCGGGCTGAATAATGTCTCCTCCCGATTGAGCCTGCGTTACAAGCGGGACGATTTGTTCAGCATAGTCAGCAAGAAACATGCCTTCACTACGGTGACGTTGCGTATTCCCCAGCAAGAGGAGCCTGCATGACCATTCTGATAGTAGAGGACGAGCTGATCGAACAGCAGGCGCTGACCAAGATCCTTCTACAGCTGTATTCCTCCAAACAGCTGGATATCCACTATGCAAATGACGGACAGATGGCGGTCGGCCTGGCCTGTTCACTCCCTGTCGATATCATATTGCTGGACATCCAGCTGCCGATCTTCAGCGGGTTGGAGGCGGCCAGAAGAATACGAAGCTGCAACGAGACCGTTGAAATTGTCATGATCACAGCCTACAGCAAGTTCGAGTACGCCCAACAGGCGGTGAAGAATAATACGTTCGACTATATCGTAAAGCCCTACTCGATTAAAACCATCCAGACCATGATGGACCGCCTGTTTGAGAAAATTGAGCAGAAGCTTCGCAAGAGCAGGCAGATTGAGGAAAACCAGAGACTGAAGGCCCTGCTGCAGCATGAGTTTCTGCAAAAGCTCTACCTGGGTTCCGAGTTCTCCGATGAACAGATAGCCGAGTATACCGAATACCTCGACCTTGCCCCTTGTGCCTATCTATTGTGCGTGCATATGGTGCAAAGCGGACAGACAGCCCTGTCCAAATACCTTCCTTCCTTGCAGGCTTCCTTTGATGTTTCTTTCTATAGCGCTTCCTTCCAGTCCCAATCAGTATGCTTGCTTTTCGCCGAGCAGACGGAAACCCTGCAGGCAGCAAAAAGCCGGCTGGCCTCCAAGCGAGTCACCGGCCCTGTGGTGTTCAGTGACATCCAATCCGACTGGAAGCTTCTAAGCAGGGAGTACAAGAGCTTGATGGCCCGCCTTCCCGTGGATTTACAGAGCAGCTCATCCTCATCTGAACTGCTCATTTTCAAGATGGCGGATGCAGTGCTCTCAAAAGATGAAAAGCATTTGATGGAGTTTGCACAGGAGCTGTTGCTCGGCCCTGAGGCGCGCGATTGCAATGAATTGGAGATGCGACACTTTCTGCTTGCCATCGTGCACAAGATCATGGTCCAGGTCTACTCAATCTCCGAAGTGCAGGTATCTCAGCTATATCGGGAGATCGGATATCCAATCCAACAGGAGGTTGGGGGAGGGTTGCAACAAGCCAAGCATGAGTTCATTACCTGTCTCACACGCTTTTTTGACTATTTTCAAGCCAACCTTACCAGTGGAAATGAACGACTGCTCTCCCAGGTGAAACACAGGATAGCGGAGCAATACGCCAAGGCTATCTCCTTGGAAGGGCTCTCCTCGGAGATTGGGTTGAGTCCAAGCTACCTCTCCCGTCTCTTTAAATCCAAGGAAGGAATCAATCTCAAGGACTACATTCTCAATATTCGTGTTGACAAGGCCAAACAGGCATTGCTTGAAGGAAAAACTGTGGAACAGGCAGGCAGTGAGACCGGGTTCTCCGACCCTGCCTACTTCACCAAATGCTTCAAGAGGGTTGTCGGTTTGACTCCCCGTGAGTACGTACAGGAGAAGAAAAGACTTTCATGACAATAATTTCCTGGTATTGGACAATTTTGTCTCTCACCTTTCTTTTGCTGAAGCTTCTACCATGAACCTATCTTTGAATAGGAGTTTGTCTATGAAAAAAACAGCGCTTGTATGCATGCTTGTCCTTTTGATGGCGGGATCACTTATTGCCGGTGGTCAGACGGAGGCCTCCTCCGGTACCGCAGTAAAGCCGACCATTCTGAAGGTCGGTCTCAACAATCCGATCACCCACCCCCTGGACCAGGGAATTGTGAAGTTTGGTGAAATCTTGAAAGAGAAGTCGGGTGGCCGGTATGAACTGCAGATTTTCCCCGGCGGACAGCTTGGAAAGCCTGCTGTGCACCTGCAGTCCTTGCAAAGCGGTGTGCTTGATATAACCATGATCATGCCTGCAACCCTTGCAGACTACGGCGCCCAGGATTTGAAGGTTTTCACCCTTCCGTACCTCTTTGAGAGTGTCGCCCATGCCCGTGCCTTCCAGAAGACCGAGGCAGGCCAGAAACTGTTTGACAGCATCCAAACCAGCGGAACCCGCATGGTTGCCATCGGCTCTTATCAGGAGTCTGCACGTCACTACTTCTTCACCAAGAAGAAGGTCACCCGTGTTGCTGATATGAAGGGCATGAAGATCCGCTCGAACGAGGGAGCGATCGCTTTGGAGAATATGGCCTCCTTGGGAACCAACCCTGTTTCCATCGCCTTCACCGAACTGTACAGCGCCCTTCAGACCGGCATCGTCGACGGGGCCGAGCAGCCGCTTTCCGGTTTCTACAACAACCAGTTCCATGAAGTCGCCAAATACATGGTCCTCGACGGCCACGAACTGAGTCCGAACATTGTCCTGTTCTCCGAGATCACCTGGAACAAGCTGTCCTCCGAAGACCAGAAGTTGATCAAGGCGTGCTTTGCCGAGTCGGTCCCGTATTTCAACCAGCTTTCCGACTCCGAGGACTCGGTTTTGATGGAGAAGATACTGGCAGCCGGTGTCGAAGTGTACGAGCCTGCCGACCCCTCCGAGTGGAGAGCTGCTGTGAAAAGTGTATATGACAAGTATGGCACCGAGTACGCTGCCACCATCGAGCAAATCAGAAATACCACGTATTAAGTTTCAGAGCCGGGCAGCTTGGCTGCCTGGCAACCTTTGATGGGAGAACAACTATGCTTACTTCGTTTTCCGCCGGGCTGCAAACCGTATCCCGGTATCTGTATGCTGTCTTGGAGCTGCTCGCAAAGCTCATTTTTGTGATTATGGTCGTCTCGGTCTCGATAGCTGTCGTCGGCAGGTTTGTCTTCAGCAAGTCTCCGAGTTGGACCGAGGAAGTCGGTATCCTGAGCCTTGTTTGGCTCTGTTTTTTGACTGCTGCGATGGGTATCAGATCCGGTTCGCACATGCGCATGACTATCATCGAGTATATCTTCAGCACAAAGGTCTGCAACGTGCTGCATCGCATCTCCTATGGAGTATTGGTGGCACTGTATGTGCTGTTCATCAAAATTGGATACGATGCAATTCTCATGATGTCCAAGTCGATCCTGCCTGCAACCAAGCTGCCCTTGTCGGTCATGTACAGTGCGGTGTTTGTATCAGGAGTATTGGGACTTGTGATGGCCGTTGCCAAAGTGTTTGACAAGGAGAGCTTCAGATCATGAATGTACAGGCAATTCTCTTGCTTCTCGGATCATTTGGGGTTCTTATCTTAGGTGGTATTCATATTGCCTATGCAATGATAGCCTCGGCGGTGTTCACCATCGTGTTCCTCAATATTTCTTTAATTGCCGTGGTGACCACCCTGATCGACGGTATCAACGGGTTCACCTTTCTTGCCATCCCGTTCTTCGTACTGGCAGGGGAAATTATGGCCCAGGGGGGTATCTCGGACCGTCTTATCAAGCTCTCCAATGCTCTGGTCGGCTGGATGCGCGGCGGTCTTGCAATGGTGAACATCATCGCCAGTGTCTTTTTCGGTGGCATCAGCGGAAGTGCAACGGCCGATACTGCTTCATTGGGATCGATTCTCATTCCTATGATGAAGAAAAGCGGGTACGACGGGGAGTTCTCCACTGCAGTCACCATGGCCAGTTCAATCGAGGGGCTCTTGATTCCCCCCAGCCACAACATGATCATCTATGCCATGGCTGCAGGAGGTCTTTCCATCGGAAAACTCTTTCTGGGGGGCTTGGTTCCTGGTCTGTTGCTTGCCCTGGCGTTGATGATTTTCTCGTTCTTTGTCTCGAGAAAACGCAAATACCCCAAAGGGGATGCCTTCCATGTGAAGAATGTGCTTGTCTCACTGAAGGACTCCATCTGGGCTCTGATGACCATCCTTATCGTAGTGGTGGGGGTTATAGCCGGTATCTTTACGGCTACCGAATCTGCTGCAATCGCAACGGTATGGGCATTCATTGTGACCTTCTTCGTGTATAAGGAGATTCCGCTGAAAGCTTTCGGAGGGATTTTAAAAAATGCCCTGAAGGTGTTGTCAAACATACTGATTCTCATCGCCGCCGCCGGCACCTTCGGGTTTGTAGTTGCATACCTGCAGATTCCCACCTTCGTCTCCAATCTTATTCTCGGCATCACAACCAACAAGATCATCATCCTTCTGCTGGTGAATCTACTGCTGCTGATGTTGGGTATGATCATGGGTATGGCATCGATCATAGTCATCATGACCCCGATCCTGCTCCCCATCGTAACCCAGCTTGGAGTGGACCCGATCCAGTTCGGCGCCATCATGATTCTCAACTGCGGTATCGGCTTGATCACACCTCCAGTCGGCGGAGTCCTCTTTGTAGGCAGCGGTATTTCGGGTATCAAGATCGAGCGGCTCACCAAGGAGCTGCTGCCGTTCTATCTGGTCATGGTCTTGGTGCTTCTGATGGTGACCTTCATCCCTCAGATCACCATGTTCGTTCCCAATTTTCTCATGTAGGAGGACTCCATGGCGCAGAACCATGTATTATTTATTTGTACCGACCATTGGCCTGCAGCATTGTTGGGAAGTCATGGCAATAGCGATATAATGACACCGACTCTCGATGCGCTGGCACGCGATGGCATAGATTTCACGCAATGCTACAGCACCTGCCCTGTGTGCATTCCCGCACGGCGTTCGATAATGACCGGCACGTTTCCCAAGACCCATGGAGACCGTGTATACAGCGACCACATGGAGATGCCGGAATTTCCCTCACTGGCCCAGACCTTCCGCGATGCCGGGTATCAGGCGTACGGGGTGGGCAAACTTCATGTCTATCCCCAACGCAACCGTATCGGGTTCGACGATGTAGTGTTGATGGAGGAGGGGCGTTACGAGCTGGGAGTGGTGGATGACTACCAGGTCTGGTTGGGGGAAAATGGATATGCAGGGGCAGAGTTCGCCCACTCTATGGGCAGCAATACCTATTACACCAGGCCGTGGCACCTGAACGAGGAGGCTCATCCTACTACATGGGCCACCAAACAGATGTGCAGGACCATCAAGCGCATCGATCCCACCCGTCCAGGTTTTTTCTACATTTCCTACCAAGCCCCCCATCCTCCGCTTGTCCCGCTGCAGACGTATCTGGATATGTATGACGAGCCTTCCATGCCGCTTCCTGTTTTGGGTGATTGGGAGAAAGAGCACCCGATCTACCAAGCATTGCAGGAGCTGGCTGATGAGTACTCAGAGCGAGACATTAGAAGGGCGCTCAGGGCGTTCTATGCGCAGTGCACCCATATCGATCACCAGATACGCCTGCTCATCGGTACCCTGAGGGAATGCAATCTTCTGGATGACACCATCATTGTCTTTACCAGCGACCACGGGGATATGCTGTTCGATCATGGCATGGTGGCAAAGCGCTTGTTCTACGAACAGGCCGCCCATGTTCCCTTGCTTTTTTCCGGTAAACCGCTGCACAAGCGACGGGGTGAGGTCAATGACAAGCTGGTCTGCCTGGAAGACATCATGCCGACGCTGCTGTCCCTGTGCGGTATCAGCGTTCCTGCTTCAGTCGAAGGCATCGATATCTGTTCAGAAACCCGACGAGACTACCTCTATGGAGAGTGCGGCGAGGGCGAGAAAGCAACGCGTATGATTCGAAAGGGGGAGCTTAAGCTGATTTACTACCCGTGGGGAAACCATCTGCAGTTGTTCAACCTTCACCAAGACCCTGACGAGTTGCACGATTGTGCGCATGATGGCCAGTACGTTGCAATATTGAAGGAGCTGGAACAGCTATTGATATCCAACCTTCACGGATCGGACCTATCCTGGGTCAAGGATGGGAACCTGGTGGGGCTTGGCGAGAAAGTGTTTGAACCAAAGCCGCACTACGGGTTGTACAACCAGCGGGGACTTCATTGGCCTGCTCCAAGTGGATATTCCAATATTGGAAAGAATGCTTGATTGATACACCGTCTCCGTTCGGGGGCGGTGTTGCTTGGAAAAAAAGTTTTTATTCTTTCTCTTGACCCTATAGTAACTATAGGTTTTATCGTTCACTCATCACACAAGCGGAGTGAGGAACCATGGGTCAAAAGAAACTTATTCGGAATGCTCGTGCAATTGTAAGCTGCGATGCCTTGGACACTGTGTATTACGACAGTGATGTGCTGATCGAAGGATATCAGATCAAGCAAATTGAAAAAAATCTTTCCTCTGAAGGGTGCGAGATCATCGACGGCTCTTCCTATTTCATCTACCCCGGTTTGGTGAACACCCATCATCACTTTTTCCAAACCTTTGTGCGCAATCTGATCACCATCGATTATCCAAACCTGTTGGTTGTCGATTGGCTGGATTTGATCTATCCCATCTTCGCTCAGATCGACAGCGAAGTGATCTATTACTCCTCCCTGACAGCAATGGCCGACCTGCTCAAGCATGGCTGCACCACAGCCTTCGACCATCAATACTGCTACACCAAAAAGACCGGCAAGAGTGCAGTCGACCGTCAAATGGAAGCTGCTTCAGCGTTAGGCATCCGCTACCATGCAGGCCGAGGTTGCAACACGCTGGAAAAAAGCAAAGGCAGCACCATTCCCGATGAAATGTTGGAAACCACCGATGAGTTCCTCAAGGACTGTGAACGCCTTATCAAAGCGTATCACAATCCTGGACCAAACAGCATGTCCCAAATTGTTCTGGCACCGTGTCAGCCCATCAACAGCTATGAAGAGACATTCACCGAGTCGGTTGCTCTGGCACGAAAACTAGGGGTGCGTCTGCATACCCATCTCGGGGAAGGGGAGAATCCCATCATGCTTGAGCGTATGGGAAAGAGAACCCTAACCTGGGCCCAGGAGATTGGATTTACGGGAAAGGATGTCTGGTATGCCCATGGCTGGGAACTGCAGCCGGATGAATATGCTGTCATGGGCAAGAGCGGCACCGCTCTCTCCCATTGTCCTGCCCCGGCGGTACTCGGCGGGTTCCCCATCATCGACATCCCTGCAATGCAGAGAGCAGGTATGACCGTCTCGTTGGGCTGTGATGGTTCGGCAACCAATGACAGCTCCAATCTTCTTGACTCACTGAGGATGGCGTATCTCGCACAATCCTACCATAGCAAGATTCGTGAAGGGGCTCCCTCTTCCTATGAGATGCTGAAGATTGCCACAGTCAACGGGGCCAAGACCCTGGGAAGAGAGGATATCGGGTCTCTTGAAGTTGGCAAGGCAGCCGATCTGTTTGCCATCGATGTTTCCCGCCTAGAGCTTGCAGGGACCCTCCATGACCCGAAGAACCTCTTGGCTCGGTGTGGAGCTACAGGTGAAGCGGCACTGACCATGGTCGGGGGACAGGTAGTCTTTCAGGATGGCCGGCTGCTCAAGGTGGATGAGCAACAGCTTGCTTGTATGGCTGAAGAGGCGTGTACCGAGCGCCTACGCACACAGTTTCCGACCATCTTTGGTTGAGATAGAGGAGTAATTATGAAAAAAACATTAGTGGTAGTGTGTTTGGTCCTGGCTCTGGGCACGATGCTGCTCACTGCAGGGGGAGCGAAGGAAGCTGGTACTTCCGGTGGGAAGCTCAAGGTGGCACTGCTCTTAAGTGGTCCGGCAAACGACCAAGGGTGGAATGCCGTAGCCTATGCCGGTTTGCAGGAAGCACAGCAGAAGTTCAACATCGAGACGGCATACTCTGAGAATGTCGGAATTGCTGACGGCGAGGCTGCCTTTCGCGATTACGCTGCACAGGGCTACGGCTTGGTGATCGGCCATGGCTTCCAATTCGGTGAGCCCGCCGTCCGCATCTCCTCACAGTTTCCCAATACCAAGTTCATGGCCATCGAGTCGAATACCTACTCCAAGAACGCCGCCTCCTATGTGATGGCTTGTGAAGAAGCGGGATATTTGATGGGCATGCTTGCAGGCTCCATGTCCAAGAGCGGTGTCATCGGTATTGTCGGCGGCTTTGAACAGCCTTCGATCGTCAAGGTCTTGGAAGCCTATAAACTGGGTGCAAAGAGTGTGAATCCCTCGATCAAGGTACTGGAAGCGTATGTAAGCAGCTTCACCGATGTAGCCTTGGGCAAGGAGGCAGCCCTGTCGATGGCCGACCAAGGAGCCGATGTGCTCTCCCACTGTGCAAACCAGGCAGGTACCGGCGTTATCAAGGCGGCGGAGGAGCGCGGTCTGCTCTCCACCGGGGACTCCTACGACCAGAACTCCATAGCACCGAATACCGTCATGGCTTCGACCATCTACAGTGTGCCGGCATTGGTGCTGACAGCCGTCGAGAAGGTGTTGGGTAATACCTATGAAGGTGGAGTTTTCAATCTCGGTATGAAGGACGGGGTTGTTGACATCTCCGGCTACAACAGCTTCGAGGCCAAGATCCCCCAGACTGTGAAGGATGCGATTGCAGCCAAGCGCAATGAGATTCTTGGCGGCAGCTTCAAGGTACCCTTGATCGAAACCCGTTCGAAGTAACCAGGAGTGAACATGCCGACGTTGAGGATGTCCAAAATCGACAAGCAGTTCTTTGGCAAGATGGCCAATGAACAAGTGGATTTCACCTTGGAACAAGGGGAGATTCATGCCCTGCTTGGAGAGAACGGGGCGGGTAAGACCACCCTGATGAACATTCTCTACGGCATCTATCAGGCAGATTCGGGCTGTATTGAACTTGACGGGAAACCGGTAAGCATCAAGAGTCCCAAGGATGCCATTGCGCTGCAAATCGGGATGGTGCACCAGCACTTTACGCTGGTGCCCACCCTTACCGTACGCCAGAACATTACCCTCGGGCTTAAAAGCAAAGGGTATCCTTTCGTCAATGGGAAGGAACTCGATCGCAGCATCCGCACCTTGAGCGAACGCTACAACCTCACCGTAGACCCTGCTGCACTGGTGGGTTCCCTCTCGGTAGGCCAGCAACAGCGGGTGGAGATCATGAAAGTACTCTACCGTAACGCCCGGCTTATTATTTTGGATGAACCTACAGCCGTCCTTACGCCACAGGAGGTGGAGAGTCTGTTCATCGTTCTCAGGCGCCTGCGTGAGGAAGGGCATTCAGTCATCATCATTACACATCACATCGATGAAGTACTGGCTATAACCGACCGTGTCACGGTCCTTCGGGCTGCGAGAAATGCCGGACACGTTGTAACTCGTGAAACCAGTGAAGAAGAGCTTTCTTCCCTGATGATCGGTCGGAAGCTCCAAAAAATTGAACGCAAACCACTGCCGTTCTCGTTTGCCTCCAAAGGTCTGCAGCTTGATTCGATTCAGAGTAAAAACGGACCGTTGGGGCCTCTGTCCCTCTCGATTCCCGCCGGCTCCATCGTGGGAATCGCCGGTGTGGATGGAAACGGACAGAAGGCTCTTGCCGAGGTGATAATGGGAATTCGGGATATCGAGAGCGGGACGATTACGCTTGATGGAAAGCCCTTGCAGCATCTGAGTGTAAAAGAGCGCAAGGCCTTGGGCATCGGGTATATCTCGGACGACCGGCTCAAGGATGGCTTGGTGTTGGATATGGATGTACGGGACAATTTCCTGCTCTCTTCATATGACAAGAGGGAGTACACATCCCATGCTCTTATCGATACCAAGCGCGTACAACAGGCGACCGAGCAGGCGGTTTCTTCGTATGCCATCAAGACGGCATCCCTTTCGACGCCCGTACGTTATCTATCCGGGGGAAACCAGCAAAAGCTGATAGTAGCCAGGGAGCTGGGTGACCAACCGAAGGTGGTGGTCGCCTGCCAGCCCACCCGGGGCTTGGACATCGGCAGCACCGAGGAAGTGCACTCCATTCTTCTCGACTTGCGCAGTCAGGGATGCTCGGTATTGCTTATTTCCTCGGATCTCGATGAAATCCTCACTCTCAGCGATAAGATCGCGGTTATCTATCAGGGAACGATTATGGATGTACTTGATCACGATAAGGTGGACATGACCCATCTGGGACTGTTGATGGCAGGTTCCAAGACGCGGAGGAGCGTATGAAACGGACCATACTCTCCTTTGCCGTAATGATCATCGTAATCCTGCTTGTCTCTTTCCTGCTTATTGCCATGGTAGGAAGCGACATCCCGACCTCTTTGGCAAGTTTTTTTCGTGGAATTGGGGGGTCGACGTATGCAATGGCTGAAGTCCTGGTACGTGCAACCCCGCTCATGCTGGCCGCCTTGGGTGTCTCGGTGGGGTTTCGTACCGGCTTTCTGAATATCGGGGCCGAAGGACAGCTCTATCTGGGGGCCATATCCATCACCTGGCTTGGTATGACATTCCCTTCGTTGCCTGCGCCGCTTATGCTGGTACTCTCGCTTGTACTCGGCTTTTTGAGCGGAGGACTTTGGGCCTTGATTCCAGGGCTCCTGAAAGCAAAGTTCGGCCTTTCCGAGGTGATCAACACGATTATGCTCAACTACATAGCCATCAATTTGGTGGGGATCCTGGTTCGCACCTCGCTTAAGGATCCTACCTATCCTTATCCAATGTCCCCTATGCTTCCTGCCTCGACCAATTTCCTTCATCTGCTTTCTCCCACCCGCCTGCATGCAGGACTATTGCTTGCTTTGGTTTGTGCTGCGTTGGTCTACTTGCTGATGTTTCGGACAACTTTGGGGTTTTGCATGCGGGCCGTGGGTTTGAATGCACGTGCTTGCCAGTGCAGCGGTATTGCTGTCAGCAAGTATGTGATTATCTCCTCCTTGATTAGCGGAGGTTTGAGCGGCCTGGCCGGGGTGTCGGAAATCGCCGGGTTGCATCATCGACTCATCGAAGGTATCAGTCCAAGCTATGGGTACCTTGCCATCATCGTTTCCTTGTTGGGGCGCAATAATCCGGTGGGTATTGTGTTTGCCTCCTTGGGTATTGCCGCCTTGCAGGTGGGCAGCATGTCCATGCAACGTTCCAGCGGGGTTCCCACCTCGATAGCTTCCATTATCATGGGCTTGGTGGTCATTATGATTCTTTCACGTAAAAGCCTGTTCAGGTGCAAGGAGGCTTAGCATGGAACTGGTGGTACTCTCCAGCTTTCTCGCCGCCACAGTCAGAATGGCCGCTCCGATCGCCCTTGCCGCTCTTGGGGAGACCATCAGCGAGAAAGCGGGTGTCAGCAACATCGGGGTTGAAGCCATAATGCTCAGCGGAGCATACTTCAGCTTCTGGGCGATGTTTCAAAGTGGAAACGTCTATGTGGCGGTATTCGCGGGCATTTTGGGAGGAGCAGGTGCGAGTCTTATCCATGCCTTCCTCTCTCTGAGGTGCAAAGCAGATCAGACCATTGCCGGATTGGCGTTGAATTTCCTGTTTCTTGGTTTGACCAGCTTTTTGTTTTTAATGCAATTTGGAAAAACGACCACGCTTCCTTCCATTACTGTACTCAAGCCGGTGGCGCTTCCCTTGCTCTCCAACATCCCGATAATCGGAGAGGCCCTGTTCGCTCAGGATCCCTTCGTCTATGTACTGTATCTGATGGTCATCCTTTTGATGGTTTTCTTCTATAAGACAGAGTGGGGTGTCATCCTCCATGCCGTAGGAGAGGCTCCTCGTGCCGCCGATACTGCGGGTATCAAGGTACATGCAGTTCGCTATCTTGCTTGTACGGCCAACGGCGTGCTCGGCGGGCTTGGAGGAGCATACCTTACCTTGGTCAAGCTTGGCTTCTTCCAGGAGAACCTCACCGGCGGCAAGGGCTACATAGCCCTGGTGGCTGTCATTCTTGGCAGGCGCAACCCGTTGGGGGTATTGATTGCTGCGCTGGTAATCGGCTCGGCCGAAGCCTTGCAGATACGCCTGCAAACCCTTGGCTCGACCATCCCATCACAGGCTTTCAGCATGCTTCCCTATGTTGTTACCGTATTGGTATTGATGCTTTCGATGGGAAAGGGTCACGATCCTGCAGCCTTGGGGCTTCCGTATGAAAGGGACAAACGGTAGTATTTTTGCATGAAGGACTATTTCACCATAGGCGAGCTTGCAAACCTTTTTGCCATCGATGTACAGACGTTGCGGTACTACGATTCCATCGGACTCCTGGTTCCTTCACATCGGGATGCCCATAATGGCTATCGATTGTACAAGTTCGACCAGATCTACCAAGTTGCCTCAATCCGCTATCTCAAGCGCATCGGGTACTCCCTGAACCAAATACGTCAGTATTTGGACAGCAGGACGCTGGAGCACACCATGCAGCACCTGCATGACCAATCACAGGAGTTGAAGCGGCGGTGGAATGAGCTCATCGATATTGATGCCACCATTGGTCGCAAACTGGAGTTCATCAAGCAGCAACTCCCTCTGGTGGATCTTCAGCATATTGTTGTGAAAACCTTCGAAGACCGTTACTACCTCAATATAGGTTCCGAGGAGAGCCTGTATGGCTCCGATGTCTTTTACTTCCATCCGACTATGGTATTTTACCATGGCAGGGAAAAAACCTTCGGAGCCTACCTTTTTGCATCAGAAAAACCAGAGGATGCCTTGGTTCTCCCTCGCGGGCAGTTCCTGTGCGCCTATCATCAAGGTCCATACGAAACAATCCATGAGAGAATAGCCTTTATTCGAGCACACGCCCAAGGCCTACACTTGGCCGATTGGGAGGTGAACTTCAATATCCTCGATCAGTTCGTAGAACGCGACAGTAATCATTTCATCACAGAGATTCAAATACCAATACTCTCGCAACAATAACTGAACATCTTGTAGATTCTGATATTCGATTGTAATCTAACTTATTGGAGGTTAACAATCTATGGAAGAACAAGTGTGCTGCCCGAAGTTCGACCCAAAACCTTGGGAAAAGAGGTTCGTTTCCTTTGATGACCAGTATTTCATGAAGGTAAAGGTTCGAACCTTCAATCACATTCCCCTTAACTTCGGATCGGTGATGACAAAAGCCCAGAAGCAGA